>OGXI01001925.1_pt1 | contig 16462 bp, 10 predicted proteins | sample 1576221 | NCBI WGS metagenome assembly OGXI01 (sample SAMEA3541523, study PRJEB24748) | human gut metagenome | biome: human gut; feature: human-associated habitat; material: faeces | place: China | collected 2012
ATTTTAATGTCACTCCCCGGGAGCGATATTTTTTCTGATCCCGCAAAAGGCGCAGGAGGCCTGTAAATTTAACGCCATCGGCATCGTCAACGGCGTCGCCTGGGTGGATCGGACCAACTGTGTCGGCTGCACAGCCTGCTCGAAAGCATGTCCTAACGGTATCATCGCTATGGTTCCGAAGTACAGTCTGACCTATGTCGCATGCAGTTCCACCGACAAGGGCGCCGTCACGAGAAAAGCGTGCCAGGCGGGCTGTATCGGCTGCAGAAAGTGCGAAAAGATCTGTAAATTTGATGCCGTCAAGGTGGAAGACAATAAAGCGGTCATCGACCCACAAAAGTGTAAAAACTGCGGCATGTGTGTTAGGGAATGTCCGACCGGCGCTATCGTAAAACTGCCGAAACCTGCGAAATCCGCGGTTTCTCAGGTCCAGTAGACCTGCGCTTCGCTGACCGGCAGTCCGCGGATCCTGAAAAATGCAGATGATGAAAAATCATTTGAAATGGATTTGTTTTTTATGATAAAATATGTTATAAGTTGAGTTGCTTAAAGGCGTAAGTCCAAACGGATTTACGCCTTTATTTTTTTGCCGGTATTTTCAGAACGACATATTTTTATCCGCATCCGGTTTCCCGAAAACAAATCGAAGGAGGTTTTTCACATGCAAAAATTACAAAATACGCGTAAGATGCTGGCGCCGAGTATTCTGTCCCTGTCTTTACTGACTGTAATGGCAGGAGCCGCGGTAGCGCCTGCTCTCGGCGTTATCCGAGATCACTTTTCTGACAGCAGCCCGATGTTTATTCAGATGATCATCAGTATTCCGGCGCTTTTTATCGTGATCACCAGCTTTTGTTTTCCCGCGCTGTGCCGCATCTTCCGTTCCAGAACCCTCGTTCTGACAGGGCTTTTGTTTTACACTGCCGGAGGCGTCGCTGCCGGCGTCTGCGGCAGTATCGCACTGCTCCTGATCACCCGGGCTCTGGTGGGAATCGGCGTGGGTATTATCATGCCGCTGTCTACCGGTCTGCTCTCCTTTTATTTCTCTCCGCAGCGTCAGGAGGCGCTGATGGGATATTCCTCCGCCATGAATCAGATGGGCGGCGTCATCGCCACGCTGCTGTCCGGCCTGTTGGCGAATATCGTCTGGAGGGCGAGTTTTCTGGTCTATCTGCTGGGACTGCTGAGCATCGTTTTGTGCGCAGTCTTTCTTCCCAGCGATAACATTGCGGAAACAGAGACAGACGCCGAAAAAAGGAAAAAGTGCGACGGGAAAGCTTTCGCTTCAGAAAACGTTTTATCTGAAGAAAAACCGAAAAATTCTGGAATTACAGCAATTTTCAAAGAAAACTATCCTTTTGTCATCGCCATGTTTCTGCTGATGACCATTTTCTTTATCTATCCGGCGAATTACGCAATGGAAACGGCGGCGGAAGGTCAGATCCCGCAGAAATATGTGGCTGCGATCATGGCGTGGGCGGATTTTATCGCTTTCTTCGGAGGTCTCGCTTTTGTCGCAATAAAAAGAATCTTCGGCAGATATATGAAATTTGCAGCGCCGGTGTGCTTTCTGACGGGTTATATCCTGCTCTCTCCCGTTATATTAAACGTTTTTATGTCAGACGATTTGCTAATAATGTGAATCGTGACATGAAAGAGACCCTTTACCACAGCCTGGTGCACAGAAGCCGTGCCGAACTGGAAGAAGAGGGTGCTGGAAATGTCATGACCAAGGCAATCCTGGATGTGGATGACTGCGCGGAGGGGATGAGGAAATTTACCACAGAGATCTTCGATACCGGTGTGGCACTGGCGGCATATGTGGGAATGTTGTTATTCTATGACTGGCGGCTGGCAATCTTAGGTATGTTGTTTTTACCGGCGTCATATGTGCTGGCGGAGAAGATGAAGCGTAACGTGCAACGCACCGGAGCAGCTTATAAGGAGCAGTCCGGAGATTTAAGCGACGCAACACTGGACAGAGCAACTAACGCTGTTACTTACCGTGTCTATGGCAGAGAGAAAGAGCGGGAGCAGGCATATGAAGAGAATCTTGCCGCTTATGAAAAATCTGCTGTGAAGGCCAATATCTGGAGTACCGCATTTCCGCCGCTGTACCGGATCATCTCCATGATCGGCGTACTGTTTATCCTGTATTTCGGCAGTAGAAATGTGCTGGGCACCGGCTGGAAATCATGGGATGTGGCAGTGTTTACCACGTTTTTATCCTGCTTTTTGAAGTTAGCCGTGAAATCTTCTCATGCAGCGAAGCTATTCAATGCGGTACATAAAGCTCAGGTCTCCTGGAAGCGTATCAAACCACTGATGAAGGAAGATACTTATGAGGACGACAGCTTGGTACAGAAGCCGGGAATGCTGGAAGTATCTCATGTAAGCTTTGTTTATCCCGGCAGAGAGAAGATCTATGAGGACTTCAATCTGTCCGCTTTCCCGGGACAGATCATCGGTGTCACCGGAGCAGTGGCGTGTGGTAAGTCCACATTGGGTAAGACCTTCCTCTGTGAATACCCTTACGAAGGAAGGATACGTTTCCACGGCAAAGAATTATCCGAAATGACCAAAGCGGAGCGCACCGGCATGATAGGATACTTGGGACATGATCCGGAGCTGTTCAATGACAGTGTCCGTAACAATATACTGCTGGGCGATGATGACGATGCGGAGAAGTATCTGAAGGCAGTCTGTTTCGACGGTGAAGTGGCAGAGATGGAAGAGGGTATGGACACCATTGTGGGAAATGGCGGTGTCCGGCTCTCCGGTGGACAGGCACAGCGGTTGGCATTGGCGAGAACCCTGTGCCATAAGCGTCCGGTCCTGATCCTGGACGATCCTTTTTCCGCACTGGATCGTAAGACGGAGGAAGAGGTCTTCGCCAATCTGCGGAAGTTTACAGCGGACAGTATCGTGATCCTGCTGTCCCACAGACTCTATCTGTTCCCCGAAATGGATCAGGTGCTGTGGATGGAGGCTGGAAAAGTGACTGCGGGAACCCACGAACAGATCCTTGAAAAGTTCCCGGAGTATGCGAGACTGTATGAAGCACAGGCGGATGGCGCTGATGCACACAATACGCAGGAGGGAGGTCCGGATCATGCAGAAAAATAAACAGATGCAGAAAAATAAGAAGCAGAATGTGAAAAATGTCCGCAGCGTGATCCGGCAGACTGTGACAGGCTATGCAGGGCTGTCACTGGGAATCCTGTTGGCAGTCGCAGGTGCCATCGTAACCGCGCTTCTGCCGCCCTGGATCCTCGGAAGTATTGTGGATACGATCACCACAGGAAACACAGTTCCGGTTGCATTGGTGATACTATATTTTGCTTTTACGGTGCTCACCGGTCTGACCGAAAGCCTTCGGGAAGGTCTGCTGACGGTCTTCGGTCAGAAGATCACTCATGCACTGCGGAGCAGCATGATGGAGAAATATACGAACCTGACGGCAGGGGAACTGACGAAGCAGGAGCCCGGTACTATCGTATCCCGGTTCGTAGGAGATGTGGATACGGTGGAGAACCTGTTTACCTCCGGAATCATCAGTATGTTCGCCGATGCCTGTAAGATTATAAGTATCCTGGTGGTGATCTGGTTAAAAAACAGTGGACTGGCGATCGTACTTTTGGTTCTGCTTCCGTTTCTGTATTGGCTCACCCGGACGGTGCAGAAAAACATGCTGAAAGCCCAGATCGAGAATCGTTGCGCCGTGGGCAGAGCATCCGGACATGTGCCGGAGACGCTGCACAATATCCGTACCATTCATACGCTGGGAAAAGAGCGCTACATGGAGCAGCGCTATGATGAATATATTGCGGAGAGCTACCGCGCGGTAGATCGCACGAATTTTTATGATGCCATTTATTCCCCGGTGATCCTGATCCTGAATGCTATCGTGGTGGCGGTTGTGATGCTGTTTTCTGCCTCCGGTAATGCAAAGGTGCTGACATTGTTCGGTATGTCTGCAGGTACAGCGGTAGCGGTAATTAACTATATCTCACAGATTTTTACCCCTGTGGAGAGTCTGGGAATGGAGATCCAGACCATACAGTCCGCCATTGCGGGCGTGCACCGGATCAATGAATTCTATGCGTTGGAGGAATTGCCGGAGAGAAATTCCGGGGAAAAACCGGCAGAACCACAGAATAGACCGGAAAAACCTTTTGTGGAACTGCAAAATGTGACCTTTAGCTATGAGGATGATGACCGTAAGATTTTGCAGGCTTTAAATTTTCAAGTATATCCCGGAGAACAGGTGACACTGTCCGGAAGAACCGGAGCAGGGAAGAGTACGGTCTTCAAACTGTTGTTGGGACTCTATCAGCCGGGAGAGGGTAAAGTGCTGATTCAGGGAAGAGATGCTTTTCAGATTCCGGAACATGAAAAGCGCAGCCTGTACGGCTATGTGGAGCAGACTTTCCATAGAGTACCCGGTACCGTGAAGGATCAGATCACGCTGTATGACGATTCTTTTACCATGGAAGAGGTACGGGGGGCTGCAAGAATTGCGGGACTGGATGCGACGATAGAACAATTGGAAAAAGGCTATGACACTCCCTGTACCCAGGAGATCTTCTCCCAGGGACAGTGGCAGCTGTTATCTATTGCCAGAGCTGCGGTGGCGAAGCCGAAGCTCCTTCTGTTGGATGAGATTACGGCAAATCTGGATGCCCAGACCGAGGAAGAGGTGCTTCAGGCACTGAAGCGTGCCTCGGAAGGAAGAACGGTAATCTCAATTTCACATAGAGTAAATGCGGAGACAGGACGGATCATTAACATATAGTAAGATGTAAGATGCCTGACGGATTGCTCCGTGCTGCGCACTCTCACAATCCTGCCCGGTATTCGCATATCGTGAAGCTGACGCTTCCCTTTTATGCGAATATCGGAGCGGGTCATGAAACAAGAACCCCACGTTTGTGCGAGCACAGCGTGGGGTTCTTGTTTATGACCCTGGCATCTTACATAGAAATAAGTCCAAATGCATTTGCCACAGAGCTTAATAAAATAATCGCAGCAAATACCGGGCAGAGATACTTGATCATGAAATTGAATATCTTTTTGCGGCGGAAAGCGGCTTCTCCGTGCATGACTTCTTCTTCCACAGCCTTTACTCCGATGACGCGGGATACCAGCAGACAGATGGTGATGGCAGCGATAGGCATCATCACGGAGTTGGTCAGGAAATCGAAGAAATCAAGGAACTGCATGCCGATGATCTTCACAGCACCGAGCGGTCCGTAACCCAGTGAGGATAACGTTCCCAGTGCCAGCATGATCACACCCATGATCACGGTAGATTTTTTACGACCCCAGCCAAGCTCGTCCTCGAAAGTAGACACAGCACTTTCGGTAAGTGCAATGGAGCTGGTCATGGCTGCGAACAGTACCAGTACGAAGAACATAATACCTACGAAGGTGCCCATTCCCATGCTGTCGAAGACCTTGGGAAGTGTGATGAACATCAGGGAAGGACCAGCCTGTAAGGTATCGGGATCCCCACCGGAAAATGCGAACACGGCGGGAATGATCATCAGACCTGCCATGATGGCGATGGCGGTATCAAAGATCTCCACATTTTTCGTGGAACCTTCAATGGAGACATCTTTTTTCATATAAGAGCCGAAGGTGATGAGGATACCCATGGCAATGGACAGAGAGTAGAACATCTGTCCCATGGCAGCTACGACTGTCATCCAGGAGAAATTCGCGGGATTCGGGATCAGGAAATACTTCACACCGCTCAGGGCTCCCGGTCTGGTAACGGAATAGACTGTGATGACCACAGAGAGCACTACCAGGATCGGCATCATAATGCGGGATACACGCTCGATACCGTTGCGGACACCGGCGTAGATGATGCCCAGAGTACACAGAGTGAATACGATAAAGCACAGCTCTGTAGAGACACCATTGGAAATAAACGTGGAAAAATAACCGTCCGCTGCCAGATCATGTCCGTGACCCTTGGCATATTCCACCAGATACTTGATCACCCATCCACCAATGACGGAATAATAAGGAACGATCAGAATAGGAATAATAGCGTTGATCCATCCACCGAAGGACAGCCATTTGGACTTCCCAAAGGTATGAAAGGCACCCACGGGGCTTTTACCTGTCATGCGTCCCAGTGAAGTCTCTGCCACGATCATGCTATAACCGAAGGTAAGCGCCAGGATAATATAGATCAACAGGAAGATACCGCCGCCGTATTTGGCTGCCAGATACGGGAAACGCCAGATATTGCCTAAGCCTACGGATGCTCCGGCAGCCGACAGAACGAAGCCGATCTTGCCGGAAAATGAACTTCTGTTATTATTTTTGTGATTCATAGTTTAAACTCTCCCATAAAAAATTGTCGTAAACAGAATAAGTGTAACATAGAAATAAGGAAAATACAGTACGAAATAGTCTGATTGAGAATTGAAAAATTCGATAATGCAAGAGTGAAAATTGAATGGATGCATTTTAATTTTAATATAAAACAATAATTCTGAGGAAAAATACAGAACTGCTATAAATATAAGCCAGTAATGGCACTGCTGAATGACGGTGTATCTGGCAATTTAAAGTATATTTTTTCCTGCATTTCGCATACTAACTGCAACGTTAATGATTAGTAATGCGAGATGATGATTTATCTTACGCAATATGTCATGGAGGAAAAAATGATGAAAGCAACTGGAATTGTAAGAAGAATAGATGACCTGGGACGCATCGTGATCCCGAAGGAGATCCGCCGCACGTTACACATCAGAGAGAGTGATCCGCTGGAGATCTTCACCGACAGAGAGGGGCAGGTCATCCTGAAAAAATATTCCCCTATCGGAGAGATGACCACATTTGCCAAACAGTATGCGGAGAGCCTGGCACAGGTGTCGGGACATGCCACACTGATCGCGGACAGAGACCAGTTCATCGCCGTCTCAGGAGGCTGTAAGCAACTGTTAAATAAATCCGTGAGCCGTCAACTGGAAGAGAAGGTCAATAATAGAGAGACTGTGATTGCCGCAAAAGGAGACCGCAACTATGTCAACATTGCGGAAGACATTGCCGTGGACTATGCCTGGCAGCTGATCACGCCGATCATCTGCGAAGGGGACATCATCGGAAGTGTGATCCTGTTGGAAAATGACGGGAAGAGCAAAATGGGGGAAGTGGAGCAGAAACTGGCTCTGTCTGCGGCGGGCTTCCTGGGCAGACAGATGGAACAATAAATAATTACTTTGTTTATTTACAATTTGAAATAGAAAAGTGCAACCAGTTGCAAAAATCTTTTCCAAAAATGAAGCAAGTATATTGATTTTCAGTTAAATTATCCATATAATAGAATAGAAAAGTGCAACCAGTTGCAAAAATCTATTCCAGGGAGAAAATATATGGATATTCGCAGAGATTTCTATTTGGAAAAGTTAATAAAAAGAAAGAGCAATGGATTAATCAAGGTGATTACCGGTATTCGAAGATGTGGTAAGTCTTATCTGCTGAATAACATTTTCTATCATCATTTGTTAGATTCCGGTGTGAAAGCAGACCATATCATACGGTTTGCCTTTGATTCTGCGGATGATCTTTACCTGATCGGTGAAAGTCTTATTCAGATCGAAAAGGAAAAGCGGGGTGTGGATCCGGAGAAATTTATGGCATATATTCGGTCGAAAACTACAGGAGAGGGAATATATTATCTGCTGTTGGATGAAATTCAGATGCTGGATTGTTTTGAGGCTGTTTTGAATGGATATCTTCGCAAAGAGAATATTGATGTGTTTGTGACGGGAAGTAACGCAAAACTGTTGTCAAAGGATATTGCTACGGAATTTGCAGGCAGGGGTGATGAAATTCATATGTACCCTCTCAGCTTTGCTGAATTTATGTCTGTTTATAACGGAGATAAATATACCGGGTTATCTGAATATATGCTTTACGGTGGAATTCCATTAGTGGTTCTGCGGGATGGTGCCGGGGATAAGGCAACAGCGCTGCAGAATTTATTTAACGAAATTTATATCCGTGATATTACGAAACGGAATCGTATAAAGAATATTGGGGAATTGGAAGATCTGCTAAATATTCTTTCCTCTGCGATCGGTTCGTTGACCAATCCGGAAAAACTAAAGAACACTTTTAAAACCGTGAAGAAATCTAAAATTACTTCTGCAACCATAAAGAAATATTTGGATTACTTTGAAGATTCTTTTTTGATAGAGTCAGCACAGCGTTATGATATTAAGGGAAAGTCATATATAGAGACTCCTAAGAAATATTATTTTTCTGATTTGGGGCTTCGGAATGCCAGAATTAATTTCCGGCAGTTGGAGCAGACACATTCCATGGAAAATGTAATCTATAACGAACTCCGGATGCGGGGATATAGTGTGGATGTAGGTGTTGTCCCTATCGCAGAAAAAGATTTGGAAGGAAAGGTAAACCGCAGGCAGCTGGAAGTGGATTTTGTCTGCAATCTTGGTTCTGCCAGATATTACATTCAATCGGCATATTCTCTTCCGGATGAAACAAAGCGGACGCAGGAAATCCGACCGTTCCGGAAGATTGATGACTCTTTTAAAAAAATTGTCATTACAAAAGATATTGTGCAGCCATATTATGATGAATATGGTATTCTGACAATCAATATTTATGATTTCCTGTTGAATCCGGAATGCCTGCAAGGTTAAAGATAACAAGATCAGAAACAAATAAAAAACGGTCGTAACCGGGTTAAGATATCACCTGGTTACGACCGTTTGTCTTACCGATATATAATTTCTCATCAGCTTCTTTTAATAATGTATGAACATCTTTGTCAGACTCACAGACCAGTCCGAAGGTCATATTTATCTTCACGTGTTGCCCTTCGTAGAGTGTATCCAGTTCGTGAATTTTGTCCATGAGAAGATCCAGCTGTTTCCGTGCTTCTGCAAGATCTACATTTTCAAATACCAGTAGAAATTCCTCACCACCCCAACGCGCGGCAAAGCCACGGCGCCACATATGCTGCTTCAGCAGGGCAGAGACATTTTTCAGTACGGCATCCCCACATTCGTGACCGTAGGTATCATTAACCTTTTTGAAAAAGTCAATATCTCCGATGGCGAGCGCAAAAGAATGGCGGAAGGATTGGGCTTCCTCGAAGATCTGGCGCAGCTTTTTTTCCCCGCTGCGTCGGTTGTACAGCTCGGTCAGGGCATCCTGCTCGATCATGGTACGAAGAGAGCGCTGCATGGACAGGGCACAGCGACCGATATCACCTAATTCATCACTGCGTTTTGTTACGGAATGATCCAGTGTGGCGTTCAGATTCCCGGAGGCTACCTCTGACAGGAAGCTGTGAATATGGAGTAATACAGCCACGAATCTTCTGGTGTAAAAATAGATGCAGACAGCCACGAGAGCCACAAAACCGATGATCAGCCATGTCAGCGGATAGACATAACGTTGAATGGCTTGAGATACGGCGGCACTGGATTTTCCTATAAAAAGCATGCCAACTATGCTGCCGTCCTGATTGCGGACAGGACTATAATAGGAAAAATAAGTCTTTCCATTGATCAGAGTGTTGATATAAAAATGATCTTCACCGGTATTCAGGACATCACGGATCACCACATCCGGAGCACCGGAGCCGACAATGCGGTCACCCTGGGCGTTATACAGAGTCGTCAGAATGCGGGTATCCTGGTAGAACAGGGTGATGTCCAGTCCGGTATCCTCTTTGAATTGATCAAATAGAGAATATTCACGGGTGATATCTACATCGCCCTTATACAGAAGGTAGGCAACATCACCTTCCAGCCGGTAATCGCCGGGATAGGCAGCGTTCAGAAGTGTAGTGGCACTTTTTGTGGCATCATACAATTCACGTTCCACTTCCTGATACATAGTTTTTGTGAACCATTGGGAAGTGAAAAATAACATGACGATCCCCAGCGCCAGCAGGGGAATCAGGCCGATCGCCTGCAGAGTATATGATATTTTACCGCCGCTTCTTTTCGGCGTATTTTGCGTATTTTCCATAGAATTCCCTGCCCTTTCCGGTAAGATCGGTACACATATCAGTCTTAAAATAATTATATGAAATAAATGTCGGAAAAGCAAGAAAGAAAAGCTTTCTAAGCAAATCATAACATCCGGCTTGACAACGCAAAAAAATGAGATATATAATAGCGGTATATCAAAAATGCATTGACGAAGAGAGTAACTTTTCCGCAGAAAGGCAAAGCGAGCCGGTGATGGTGAGAGACCGGTGCGAGTAGGGAAAAAGTGAAAATCACTTCTGAGCTGTCAGAACAAAAGCCCAGGTCAGTAGTTCTGAACGGAATCCCGCCGTTACCGGGAAGCATATCACTCCTGTGAGATGACACATGTGGAATCGTATGGGAAGTATGTTGTAAGAGGTGGTTAACGAATGCATGAGCTTCGTCCTGTTACGGGACGGAGCCATTTTTTTTAAGAAAGGAAGCGCACTATGTACAAGCAGGTACCCACAAGCCTGAATTTCGTAGACCGTGAGAAAGCTGTCGAGAAATTCTGGGAAGACAACAACATTTTCAAAAAAAGTATGGAACACCGTAAGGAAGGCGAGACCTATACCTTCTACGACGGACCGCCTACCGCCAACGGTAAGCCCCACATCGGTCATGTAGAGACCCGTACCATCAAGGATATGATCCCCAGATACCGTACCATGAAGGGATATATGGTTCCCCGTAAGGCAGGCTGGGATACCCACGGACTTCCCGTAGAGCTGGAAGTTGAGAAGCTGCTGGGTCTGGATGGTAAGGAGCAGATCGAGGAATACGGTCTGGCACCTTTTATCGACAAATGTAAAGAGAGCGTCTGGAAATACAAGGGAATGTGGGAAGATTTCTCCCGTACCGTTGGTTTCTGGGCTGACATGGATAACCCTTATGTTACCTACGATGACAACTTCATCGAGTCCGAATGGTGGGCACTGAAGACCATTTGGGATAAGGGACTTCTGTACAAGGGCTTCAAGATCGTTCCCTATTGCCCTCGCTGCGGAACCCCGCTGTCCAGCCACGAAGTGGCACAGGGCTATAAGGCAGTCAAAGAGCGTTCCGCTATCGTACGTTTCAAGGTAAAGGGTGAGGATGCATATTTCCTGGCATGGACCACCACCCCCTGGACTCTTCCTTCCAACGTGGCACTGTGTGTGAACCCGGAGGAGACTTACCTGAAGGTGAAGGCCGCCGACGGTTATACCTATTATATTGCAAAGGCACTGGCAGACAAGGTTCTGGGCCGCCTGGCAGAAGAGGGCAAGGATGCTTACGAAGTACTGGAGACTTATGTTGGTAAGGATCTGGAGTACAAGGAGTATGAGCCTCTGTACAAGTGTGCGGGAGATGCCGCTGAGAAGCAGAAGAAAAAGGCACATTTCGTGACCTGCGATGATTATGTAACCATGACCGATGGTACCGGTATCGTTCATATCGCTCCTGCTTTCGGTGAAGACGACAGCCGTATCGGACGCAACTATGAGTTGCCTTTCGTACAGTTCGTAGACGGCAAGGGTGACCTGACCGCAGAGACTCCTTATGCCGGTAAATTTGTAAAGGATGCAGATCCTCTGGTATTAAAGGATCTGGACGCAGAGGGCAAGCTGTTCGATGCACCGAAGTTCGAGCATGATTATCCTTTCTGCTGGAGATGTGATACTCCGCTGATCTACTATGCAAGAGAGTCCTGGTTCATCAAGATGACCGCTGTGAAGGATGATCTGGTACGTAATAATAAGACCATCAACTGGATCCCCGCTTCCATCGGTGAGGGACGTTTCGGCAACTGGCTGGAGAATATTCAGGACTGGGGCGTATCCCGTAACCGTTACTGGGGTACTCCGTTAAATATCTGGGAGTGCGAATGCGGACACCAGCATTCCATCGGCAGCCGTGAAGAGCTGTACAAGATGAGCGGCAATGAGAAGGCGAAGACTGTAGAATTCCATCGTCCTTACATTGACGAGATTACTATCACCTGCCCCGAGTGCGGCAAGCAGATGAAGCGTGTTCCCGAGGTGATCGACTGCTGGTTCGATTCCGGAGCAATGCCTTTCGCACAGCATCATTACCCGTTTGAGAATAAGGAACTGTTCGAGCAGCAGTTCCCTGCCAACTTTATCTCCGAGGCAGTGGATCAGACCCGTGGATGGTTCTATTCACTCTTGGCAGAGTCCACCCTGCTCTTCAACAAGGCTCCTTACAAGAACGTTATCGTTATGGGCCACGTACAGGATGAGAACGGCCAGAAGATGAGTAAGAGTAAGGGCAATGCAGTAGATCCTTTCAACGCACTGGAGACCTACGGTGCAGATGCCATCCGTTGGTATTTCTACACCAGTTCCGCACCCTGGCTGCCGAAGAGATTCTCCGGCAAGGCCGTACAGGAAGGACAGCGTAAGTTCATGGGTACTCTGTGGAACACCTACGCATTCTTCGTACTGTATGCGAATATTGACAATTTTGATGCTTCCAAATATACACTGGAATACGACAAACTGCCCGTAATGGATAAGTGGCTGCTGTCCAAGCTGAACTCTACCGTTGCAGAAGTAGACAGCAATCTGGACCAGTACCGTATCCCCGAGGCTGCCAAGGCTCTGCAGGACTTCGTCGATGAGATGAGTAACTGGTATGTAAGACGCAGCCGTGAGCGTTTCTGGGCAAAGGGTATGGAGCAGGATAAGATCAATGCCTACATGACGCTGTACACCGCACTGGTGACCATCTGTAAGGCAGCCGCACCCATGATCCCCTTCATGACAGAGGATATTTACCAGAACCTGGTAAGAAGCAATGATGCATCCGCTCCCGAGAGTATCCATCTGTGTGACTTCCCGGTAGTGAACAAGGATCACATCGACAAGAAGCTGGAAGAGGATATGGAGGATGTACTGGATGCTGTCGTTATGGGACGTGCGTGCCGTAACGAGGCTGCCATCAAGAACCGTCAGCCCATCAGCAGAATGTATATCAAGGCAGATTTCACCTTAAGTGAGTTCTACCAGGAGATCATTGAGGATGAGTTAAACGTCAAGGAAGTGGTATTCACCGATGACGTACGTGACTTTACTTCCTATACCTTCAAGCCTCAGCTGCGTACCGTAGGACCTAAATATGGCAAACAGTTAGGCGGCATCCAGAAGCACCTGGCTGCACTGGACGGCAACGCAGCCATGGATGAACTGAATGCAGACGGCGCATTAAAGTTCGATGTAGACGGTGTGGCTGTGGAACTGACCAAGGACGATCTGCTGATCGACATGGCACAGAAGGAAGGCTATGTATCTCAGGAGGACAATAAGATGACCGTTGTGCTGGATACCAACCTGACACCGGAACTGGTAGAGGAAGGCTTCGTATACGAGATCATCAGCAAGATCCAGACCATGCGTAAGGAGAGCGGCTTCGAAGTGACTGATCACATCCGCGTATCCATCAACGGCAACGACAGGCTGTCCGAGATCGCCCGGAAGAACAAAGACGCCATCAGCGGAAAGGTTCTGGCAGACGAACTGACAAGCGGTGCGGAATATGCCGTATCCAAGGAATGGAACATCAATGGCGAGAACGCAGTGATCGCTGTGGAGAGAGTATAAAAGTTTTGCAATAAAATGCCGGAATAAAGAGATTCTGTGGTTTTCCCAACGGGGAGGACCGCGGAATCTTTTCTGTTTCGGAAAAACATTTACGAAACTTACGAAAACCGGCGAAAACAGTTGGAATGCGCATGGAAGTTTGTTATAATATTACCTGTATTTGGTTAAGAATATGGATGAAATCATAACGCTATCCGGTGCGGAATATCTTGAGAAGAGTACAGTACCGGAGAGGCAATAGAGAGGAGAACACAGGTGAAAAAATCAGTAGCAGCCAGCGAGAAGCCGGTAAAGGCAAAAGAGTTCGACAAGGAGCTCTTCAAGAGAAGTGTGGAATATAATGTGCGCACCCTGTATCGTAAGAATCTGGAAGAAGCAGATGCACAGCAGATCTTCCAGGCAGTATCTTATGCGATCAAGGATCGTATCGTAGAGAACTGGATGGAGACTCAGAAGGCATATGAGAAGGAAGATCCCAAGATGGTCTACTACATGTCCATGGAGTTCCTGATGGGAAGAGCACTGGGTAATAACCTCATCAACTTAAAGGCATATAAGCCCGTAGCAGAAGCTTTGGAAGAACTGGGACTGGATCTGAACCTGATCGAAGACCAGGAGCCGGATGCAGCACTGGGTAACGGTGGTCTGGGACGTCTGGCAGCATGTTTCCTGGATTCCCTGGCAACGCTGGGATATCCCGCATACGGCTGCGGTATCCGTTATCGTTATGGCATGTTCAAGCAGGAAATCCGCGACGGTTATCAGGTAGAGGTTCCCGATAACTGGCTGATGAACGGCAATCCTTTTGAATTGCGCAGACCCGAATACGCCAAGATCGTAAAGTTCGGCGGTTATGTCAGCGTACACACCGATGAGAATGGCAGAAATGTATTTACCCAGGAAGGTTATCAGTCTGTTAAGGCAATTCCGTTTGATTTCCCCATCGTGGGTTATGGCAATGGCATTGTAAACACCCTGCGTATCTGGGATGCGGAGCCTGTAGAGTGCTTCCAGCTGGATTCCTTTGATAAGGGCGATTACCAGAAGGCGGTAGAGCAGGAGAACCTGGCACGTAATATCGTAGAGGTTCTGTATCCCAACGACAATCACTATGCAGGTAAGGAGCTGCGTCTGAAGCAGCAGTATTTCTTCATCTCTGCATCCGTACAGGAAGCTGTAGAGAAGTACATGAGAAAGCATGACGATATCCATAAATTCTATGAGAAGGTTACGTTCCAGCTGAACGATACCCATCCTACTGTAGCAATCGCAGAGCTGATGCGTGTGCTGATGGATGATTATTATCTGACCTGGGAAGAAGCATGGGAGATCACCACCAAGACCTGCGCTTACACCAACCATACCATTATGGCGGAAGCATTGGAGAAATGGCCCATCGAACTGTTCTCCAGACTGCTTCCCAGAATCTACCAGATCGTAGAGGAGATCAACCGCAGATTCGTTCTGGATATCCAGCAGAAGTACAGCAATGTACCCGGCGTGGATGTACAGGAGAAGATCCGCAAGATGGCCATCATCTATGATGGACAGGTGAAGATGGCAAATATGGCTATCGTTTCCGGTTACTCAGTCAACGGCGTGGCAAGACTGCATACCGAGATCCTGGAGAAGCAGGAACTGAAGGACTTCTACGAGATGTTCCCGGAGCGCTTCAACAATAAGACCAACGGTATCACCCAGAGACGTTTCCTGCTGCATGCGAACCCGCTGTTAGCTGACTGGGTAACGGCTCACGTAGGTGACGACTGGATCACCGATCTGCCGCAGATCTCCCGCCTGAAGGTATATGCGGATGACAAAAAGGCACAGCAGGAATTCATGAACATTAAGTACCAGAATAAAGTACGTCTGGCAAAATACATTTTAGAGCACAATGGTATCGAAGTAGATCCCAGATCCATCTTCGATGTACAGGTAAAGCGTCTGCATGAGTACAAGAGACAGCTGCTCAATATTCTGCATGTAATGCACCTGTATAACGAACTGAAGGAGCATCCGGAACTGGATTTCTACCCCAGAACCTTTATCTTCGGCGCCAAGGCTGCAGCCGGTTACCGTAATGCGAAGCTGACCATCAAGCTGATCAATTCCGTAGCGGATGTGGTAAATAGCGATCCTGCCATTAACGGCAAGATCAAGGTTGTATTTATCGAGAACTACAACGTATCCAACGCAGAGATCATCTTTGCGGCAGCAGATGTCTCCGAGCAGATCTCTACGGCAAGTAAGGAAGCATCCGGTACCGGTAACATGAAGTTCATGCTGAACGGTGCCCTGACTCTGGGAACCATGGACGGTGCCAACGTGGAGATCGTAGAAGAAGTGGGCGAAGAGAATGCCTTTATCTTCGGTCTGTCCGCACAGGAAGTTATTAACTTCGAGAACCATGGTGGCTATGATCCCATGGAAATCTTCAACAATGATCAGGATGTCCGCAAGGTACTGATGCAGCTGATCAACGGAACCTTCGCACCGGGAGATCCCGAACTGTTCCGTCCGCTGTACAACTCCCTACTGAACACCCAGTGCACCGCCAAGGCGGATACTTACTTCATCCTCAAGGACTTCAAGTCCTACGCAGAGGCACAGAAGAGAGTAGAAGCCGCTTACCGCGACGAAGACAACTGGGCTAAGAGCGCGATCCTGAACGTGGCTTGCTCTGGCAAGTTTACCTCCGACAGAACCATCCAGCAGTATGTGGATGAGATCTGGCATCTGGATAAAGTGGTACTGAAGTAAATGGAAAGTTAGCCTAGCTACGAGCCATGCAAAAATAGAGTGGAACACCTCGATGGGCGCTTGCGCACA
>OGXI01001927.1_pt1 | contig 16452 bp, 24 predicted proteins | sample 1576221 | NCBI WGS metagenome assembly OGXI01 (sample SAMEA3541523, study PRJEB24748) | human gut metagenome | biome: human gut; feature: human-associated habitat; material: faeces | place: China | collected 2012
GTCGGTCGTGCATTGCTGTCTGAAATTCTGCCTGAAGGCCTGCCGTTCTCCGTATTGAACACGCCGCTGAAGAAAAAAGAAATTTCACGCCTGATCAATACCTCATTCAGAAAATGCGGCCTGCGTGCGACTGTCGTTTTTGCCGACCGTCTGATGCAATCCGGTTTCCGTCTGGCAACCAAGGCAGGTATTTCCATCTGTATCAATGACATGCTGGTACCGAAACAGAAAGTCGACCTGATTTCGACTGCCGAACAGGAAGTCAAACAGATTGAACAGCAATACGCTTCCGGTCTGGTTACCGCTGGCGAAAGATATAACAAGGTTGTCGATATCTGGGGCAAAACAGGTGATTCCGTCGGCAAGGCCATGATGGATCAGCTGAAAGTTCAGGACGTCGTCAAGCGTGACGGCTCGACCGGTACGCAGGAATCCTTCAACTCCATTTACATGATGGCTGACTCTGGTGCTCGCGGTTCCGCTGCACAGATTCGCCAGCTGGCAGGTATGCGTGGCCTGATGGCCAAGCCGGACGGTTCGATTATCGAAACGCCGATTACCGCGAACTTCCGTGAAGGCCTGAACGTTCTCCAGTACTTCATCTCGACTCACGGTGCCCGTAAAGGTCTGGCCGATACAGCGTTGAAGACGGCAAACTCGGGTTACCTGACCCGTCGTCTGGTTGACGTGACACAGGATCTCGTCGTTATCGAAGACGATTGCGGTACGCACGAAGGCGTGGTCATGAAAGCGCTGATCGAAGGCGGTGAAGTGATCGAAGCCTTGGGCGATCGCATTTTGGGTCGTGTTTCTGCCAATGACATCATCAATCCGGAATCGCGCGAAGTGCTGTTCGAAGCGGGTACGCTGCTGGACGAAGACAAGATCGAGGAAATCGAACGTCTGGGTATTGACGAAGTCAAGGTTCGTACGCCGCTGACTTGCGAAACACGTTATGGCATGTGTGCCAAGTGTTATGGCCGCGATCTCGGCCGGGGAAGTCTGGTCAATTCCGGTGAAGCAGTCGGCGTTATCGCTGCACAGTCCATCGGTGAACCGGGTACCCAGCTGACGATGCGTACTTTCCACATTGGTGGTGCCGCTTCCCGTTCTGCTGTCGCTTCCAGTGTCGAAGCCCGTTCCAACGGTACGATTCACTTTACGTCGACAATGCGTTACGTCACGAACGACAAGGGGGACCAGATTGTCATTTCCCGTTCGGGCGAAATCATCATTACCGACGATGTCGGCCGCGAACGCGAACGTCATAAAGTGCCTTACGGTGCAACCTTGCTGGTCAATGACGGCTTGCCTGTCAAGGCCGGTAAGGTATTGGCGACCTGGGATCCGATGACCCGTCCGATTATTACGGAATACGCGGGAACGATCCGTTTCGAAAACGTCGAAGAAGGCGTGACCGTGGCAAGACAGGTCGATGAAGTGACCGGTCTCTCAACGCTGGTCGTTATCGATCCGAAACGTCGCGGTACATCGACCAAATCGGCACGTCCACAGGTCAAGCTGTTAAATGACAGTGGTGAAGAAGTGAAGATTGCCGGTACCGAACATGCGGTGACGATCAGCTTCCAGGTTGGCGCTCTTCTGATGGTTCAGGATGGCCAGAAAGTATCCGTCGGTGAAGTTCTGGCGCGTATTCCAACGGAATCGCAGAAAACCCGTGATATTACCGGTGGTCTGCCACGTGTTGCCGAACTGTTCGAAGCCCGTTCACCAAAAGATGCCGGTACGCTGGCAGAAGTGACCGGTACGGTCGCTTTCGGTAAGGAAACCAAGGGCAAACAGCGTCTTGAAATTACCGATATGGACGGCAATCGTCATGAATTCCTGATCGGCAAGGACAAACAGGTTCTGGTCCATGACGGTCAGGTTGTCAATAAAGGCGAAATGATCGTTGACGGTCCTGCCGATCCTCAGGACATTCTGAGACTGTTGGGTATCGAAGCGCTGGCACGTTATATTGTCGATGAAGTTCAGGATGTTTATCGTCTGCAGGGTGTGAAGATCAATGACAAGCATATTGAAGTCATCGTTCGCCAGATGCTGCGCCGTGTGAATGTCGTCGATGCTGGCGATACCAGCTATATCACCGGTGAACAGGTCGAACGTTCCGAACTGCTGGACGAAAACGATCGCGTGATCGCCGAAGGCAAGAGACCGGCAACTTACGAAAACGTTCTGCTGGGCATTACCAAGGCATCCCTGTCTACCGATTCGTTCATCTCGGCCGCTTCCTTCCAGGAAACGACCCGTGTTCTGACCGAAGCGGCGATCATGGGCAAGAAAGACGGACTGCGTGGTCTGAAAGAAAACGTCATCGTCGGACGTTTGATTCCGGCCGGTACCGGTCTGGCAATGCATCGTGCCCGCAAACAGAAATCAGTCTGGGAGCAGGAAGAACGCGCTGCCCTGCAACGTGCTGAACAGGAACTTCCACAGGAAGAACCGATGCAGGATATTTCAGACGTTGTCAGTGAAAATCCCGAACATGAATAAATCATGATCGACTGAAGTGGCATTCCATTTTTTAGTGGAATGCCACTTTTTTATCCACATCCGGATCATTGTTGTTTTTGATGTGGAAGAATGCTGTATGTCTTTGAAGCAATTGACTTTGAAGAGGAGACAGTTTAGAATCCACGGTCTTTAGTGTCTGTAAAATCAATAAAAAACTTTTTATTGTGATTTGGATGCTCATCCTGTGGATGGTTTCTTATCCATAGAGTCCCCGGTTATTCGCGTAGTCGGGATTGTCTTGTAATTTTTTAGTTGGATTATTAAATCGATGCCAACCATCAATCAACTGATTCGCCAACCTCGCGTCAGCGTTAAAGCTAAAAGCAAGTCGCCTGCGTTGGATAATTGTCCGCAAAAGCGTGGCGTATGTACCCGTGTTTATACCACGACACCAAAAAAACCTAACTCCGCTTTGAGAAAAGTGGCCAAGGTAAGATTGACCAATGGATTTGAAGTCATTTCCTACATTGGCGGTGAAGGTCATAACCTGCAGGAACACAGTGTTGTTCTTCTGCGTGGTGGTCGTGTAAAGGATTTGCCTGGTGTTCGTTACCATATGGTTCGTGGCTCTCTGGATACCCAGGGTGTTAAAGATCGTAAGCAGGCTCGTTCCAAATACGGTGCAAAACGCGCCAAACCTGCAAGTAAATAATAACTGGTCGGTCGTATGATCGAGTAAGTGGTGGGCTATGATGGCACACCGTGAGTGCGTGCACTCAGCTGAAGAAAGAAAGGAAAAGAAATGCCTCGTCGTCGTGAAGTTCCCAAGCGCGAGATTTTGCCGGATCCAAAGTTTGGCAATGTTGATGTAGCTAAATTCGTTAATGTGTTGATGTTGTCGGGCAAGAAATCGGTTGCTGAAAACATTATTTATGGTGCTTTCGAGCTTATCGAAGGCAAATCCGGAAAAGATCCTCTGGAAATCTTCAATCTGGCAGTCAATAACTGCAAACCTCTGGTTGAAGTGAAATCGCGTCGTGTCGGCGGTGCCAACTATCAGGTGCCTATTGAAGTCCGTCCGGTTCGTCGTATGGCTTTGTCCATGCGCTGGTTGCGTGAAGCTGCTGCGAAACGCAGCGAAAAATCCATGCCTCAGCGTCTGGCTGCTGAACTGATGGAAGCTGCCGAAGGTCGTGGCGGCGCCATGAGAAAGCGCGATGAAGTGCATCGGATGGCAGAAGCCAACAAGGCTTTCTCACACTTCCGTTTCTAATATTGAAATGAGTGAGCGGCGACAAAATGTTTTTCGTTTATGTCGTTGCTCGAGAAAAATATCTGGCAAGCCGGGCGCATTTACTCGAAAAATGCCGCTCGGTTTTGTTTATTAAAAAGTTTTAGGATTGATTATGGCTCGCAAGACTCCGATCGAACGCTACCGTAACATTGGTATTTCTGCTCATATCGATGCAGGTAAGACGACGACGACAGAACGTATTCTTTTTTACACTGGGGTTAACCACAAGTTGGGCGAAGTTCATGATGGCGCGGCTACCATGGACTGGATGGAACAGGAACAGGAACGCGGCATTACGATTACATCGGCTGCAACCACCTGCTTCTGGAGCGGTATGGCTGGTAACTTCCCGAACCATCGTATCAACATCATCGACACCCCGGGTCACGTTGACTTCACCATTGAAGTTGAACGTTCCATGCGTGTTCTGGATGGTGCCTGTATGGTTTACTGTGCTGTGGGTGGCGTTCAGCCGCAGTCTGAAACCGTTTGGCGTCAGGCTAACAAATACAAAGTGCCTCGTCTGGCATTCGTTAACAAGATGGACCGTACCGGCGCAAACTTTTTCAAGGTTTACGACCAGATGCGTGCCCGTTTGAAAGCGAATCCGATTCCCCTGCAGATTCCAATTGGCGCAGAAGACAGCTTCGAAGGCGTGGTTGATCTGGTCAAGATGAAAGCGATTTATTGGGATGACGCTTCCCAGGGTACCAAATTTGAATATCGTGACGTTCCTGACAATCTGATGGATCAGGCCAAGGAATGGCGTGAAAAACTGGTTGAAGTGGCTGCTGAATCCAGTGAAGAACTGATGGACAAATATCTGAACGACGGTGATCTGCCGGAAGAAGATATCAAGAAAGCGCTTCGCCAGAGAACCATTGACAGTGAAATCGTTCCGATGATGTGCGGTACGGCATTCAAAAACAAGGGTGTTCAGGCCATGCTGGATGCGGTTATTGAATATCTGCCGTCTCCTGTTGATATTCCTCCTGTCGAAGGTACGGATGAAAACGATAACGTTATCACCCGTAAGGCAACGGACGATGAAAAATTTGCGGCTCTGGCATTCAAGATCATGACCGATCCATTCGTTGGTCAGCTGATTTTCTTCCGCGTGTATTCCGGTGTGGTCAAATCCGGTGATACCGTTTTGAATCCGATCAAGGGTAAAAAGGAAAGAATCGGTCGTATTCTGCAGATGCACGCCAACCAGCGTGAAGAAATCAAGGAAGTGATGGCAGGTGATATCGCGGCTGCGGTCGGTTTGAAAGAAGCCACCACGGGTGAAACACTGTGTGATCCAAGTGCTCCGATCACTCTGGAAAAAATGGAATTCCCGGAACCGGTTATTTCTCAGGCAGTTGAACCGAAAACCAAGGCCGATCAGGAAAAAATGGGTATCGCACTGAACCGTCTGGCTCAGGAAGATCCTTCTTTCCGTGTTTACACCGATGAAGAATCCGGTCAGACGATTATCGCCGGTATGGGTGAATTGCATCTGGACATTCTGGTTGATCGTATGCGCCGTGAATTCGGCGTTGAAGCGACTATCGGTAAACCTCAGGTGGCTTATCGTGAAACGGTTCGCAAGGTCTGTGATGAAATCGAAGGCAAATTCGTCAAGCAGTCCGGCGGTCGTGGTCAGTACGGTCACGTTGTCCTGAAGATCGAACCACAGGAACCAGGCAAGGGCTTTGAATTCGTTGACGCCATCAAAGGCGGTGTCGTTCCTCGCGAATTCATTCCTGCAGTCGAAAAAGGTGTTCGTGAAACCCTGACTTCCGGTGTCATGGCTGGTTATCCGGTTGTTGACGTCAAGGTAACCCTGTTCTTCGGTTCCTACCATGATGTCGATTCGAATGAAAACGCGTTCCGTATGGCCGGTTCGATGGCATTCAAAGATGGTTGCCGCAAGGCCGATCCTGTTATCCTTGAACCAATGATGTCGGTTGAAGTTGAAACACCTGAAGATTATGCCGGTACCGTTATGGGTGACTTGTCTTCCCGTCGTGGTATGGTTCAGGGTATGGAAGATATGGTCGGTGGTGGCAAGATCATCAAGGCAGAGGTTCCATTGTCTGAAATGTTCGGTTATGCAACTTCCCTGCGTTCCGCAACCCAGGGTCGTGCAACCTACACCATGGAATTCAAGCATTACGCTGAAGCACCAAAAAATATTATCGAGGCAATTGTCAGCTCACGTGCAAAGTGATTTAATAGGCGTTTGAGCTAAATTATTTAATAAATCGTTCTTTTTGAAGGAAATTTGAAATGGCAAAGAGCAAGTATGAGCGGACGAAGCCGCACGTAAACGTAGGAACAATTGGTCACGTTGACCATGGAAAAACCACCCTGACAGCGGCGATAGCGACCGTATTGTCCAAGAAATTCGGTGGAGAAGCCAAAGACTACGACCAGATTGACGCGGCGCCGGAAGAAAAAGCTCGTGGCATCACCATCAACACCTCCCACGTCGAATACGAAACCGCAGCAAGACACTACGCCCACGTAGACTGCCCGGGTCACGCCGACTACATCAAAAACATGATCACCGGCGCAGCCCAGATGGACGGAGCCATCCTCGTCGTATCCGCAGCAGACGGTCCGATGCCACAGACCCGCGAACACATCCTGCTCGCCCGTCAGGTAGGTGTGCCATACATCATCGTATTTTTGAACAAATGCGACATGGTCGACGACGCAGAACTCCTGGAACTCGTCGAAATGGAAGTCCGTGAACTGTTGTCCCGCTACGAATTCCCGGGCGATGACATCCCAATCATCAAAGGAAGCGCCAAACTCGCCCTCGAAGGAGACGCAGGCGAACTTGGCGAAACCGCCATCCTGGCCTTGGCAGACGCATTAGACAGCTACATTCCGACCCCTGAACGTGCCGTAGACGGCGCCTTCCTGATGCCAGTAGAAGACGTATTCTCCATCTCCGGACGCGGCACCGTCGTAACCGGACGTGTAGAGCGCGGCATCATCAAAGTCGGAGAAGAAATCGAAATCGTCGGCATCAAAGAAACCGCCAAAACCACCTGCACCGGCGTCGAAATGTTCAGAAAACTGCTCGACCAGGGACAGGCAGGCGACAACATCGGCGTATTGCTGCGCGGCACCAAACGAGAAGAAGTCGAACGTGGGCAAGTACTGGCAAAACCAGGCTCCATCAAACCACACCTGAACTTCGAAGGAGAAGTCTACGTACTGTCCAAAGAAGAAGGTGGACGTCACACCCCATTCTTCAACAACTACAGACCGCAATTCTACTTCCGTACAACAGACGTAACAGGCGCCATCGAACTGCCGAAAGACAAAGAAATGGTCATGCCAGGCGACAACGTCAGCATCAGCGTCAAGTTGATCAGCCCGATCGCCATGGAAGAAGGCCTGAGATTCGCCATCCGTGAAGGCGGCAGAACCGTCGGCGCTGGCGTCGTCGCTAAAATCACTGAGTAATTTTGTTGCGTCGGTAATTTATTAAATGCTGCGAATGGCTCGACCATTCGCAGCTCGTTCTTTGGAAAGATATTATGCAAAACCAAAAAATTCGCATTCGTCTGAAAGCGTTCGATTACAAACTGATCGACCAGTCTGCACAGGAAATCATCGATACAGCCAAACGTACCGGTGCTGTTGTCAAAGGCCCGGTTCCACTGCCAACCCGTATTCAGCGTTTCGATATTCTGCGTTCCCCACACGTTAACAAAACGTCCCGTGACCAGTTCGAAATCAGAACACACCAGCGCCTGATGGACATCATCGATCCGACAGACAAGACAGTTGATGCATTGATGAAACTGGATTTGCCTGCTGGTGTCGATGTTGAAATTAAACTGCAATAATTGCCTGGCAGTTATTTAGTGGTTGTCTAAACGGCGCATGCGGGATATAATGCGCCGCTTAACATGGCAAGAGATTGTTTTTGCTTTTGTTTTAAGTATGTTGATAAACAGCCCTGCCCAATCGTAGGCAGGAATGGAGAAAAAAATGAGCCTAGGCCTTATCGGGCGTAAGGTTGGTATGATGCGTATCTTCACGGATGAGGGGGATTCTATTCCTGTCACCGTGGTAGACGTGTCTGACAACCGTGTTACGCAAGTCAAAACGACTGAAACCGACGGTTATACCGCCGTTCAAGTCGCATTTGGAAAACGCCGTCCTTCCCGCGTCAATAAAGCTGCAGCCGGTCACTTTGCGAAAGCAGGTGTCGAGGCTGGAACTGTTTTGCGCGAATTCACGGTGGATGAATCTAAAGCAGCAGAAGTCAAGGCTGGCGATGTATTGCCTGCCACCATGTTTGAAGCTGGCCAGAAGATTGACGTTCAGGGTGTTTCAATTGGTAAAGGTTATGCCGGTACCATCAAACGTCATAATTTTGCATCCGGTCGTGCTACTCACGGTAACTCTCTTTCCCATAACGTTCCTGGTTCCATCGGTATGAACCAAGATCCAGGCCGCGTTTTCCCGGGTAAAAAGATGACCGGTCACATGGGTGAAGTCACCAAAACCATACAGAATCTGGAAATTGCACGAATCGACGCAGAACGCAATCTGCTGTTGGTTAAAGGTGCTGTTCCGGGTGCCAAGAATGCAGAGGTTATTGTTCGCCCTGCAGTCAAAACCAAAGTTAGCAAGGGGGCATAACAGATGGAATTGAAGCTCCTGAATGGAAATGACCAGGCTGCTGGCAAAGTCGACGCTCCGGATACCATTTTCGGACGTGATTACAACGAAGCGCTGATTCATCAGCTCGTCGTCGCTTTCCAGGCCAACGCAAGAACTGCTGACAGTCAGCAGAAAAACCGTGAAACGGTAGCGCATACCACCAAGAAACCCTGGCGTCAGAAAGGCACGGGTCGTGCCCGCGCCGGTATGTCTTCCTCCCCTTTGTGGCGTGGAGGTGGTCGTGCTTTCCCGAATTCGCCTGACCAGAACTTTTCTCATAAAGTTAACAAGAAAATGTATCGCGCAGGCGTTTGTTCCATTTTGTCCCAGCTTGCACGCGAAGACAGACTGACCGTTATCGATCAGTTGGCAATTGACGCGCCAAAAACGAAAATGCTGGCTCAGAAACTGAAAGAGTTCGGCTTTGGCTCCGTGTTGGTCATTACAGATTCGTTCGACGAAAATCTTTATCTGGCCTCCCGCAATTTGCCTAATGTATTGGTGGTCGAACCACACCAGGCAGATCCTGTTTCTTTGGTACATTTCAAGGATGTACTGATCACCAAGGCAGCTCTGGGTAAGATTGAGGAGATGCTGGCATGAGCGCAGTCATGAAAATTAGTGAAGAACGCATCATGAAAGTATTGCTGGCTCCGGTTATTTCGGAAAAAGCGACTTTCGTTGCTGAAAAATACGAACAAGTCATTTTTCGTGTTTTGAAAAGTGCAACCAAGCCTGAAATCAAGGCTGCGGTTGAAAATCTGTTCAAAGTAGAAGTTGAATCTGTTCAGGTATTGAACCGTATGGGCAAGCAGAAACGTTCCGGAAGAACGATGGGACGCAAAAACAATCAGAAACTGGCCTATGTCAGTCTGAAGCCTGGTCAGGAGATTCATTTTACTGAGGAGGGTAAATAATGGCTCTCGTTAAAGTCAAGCCGACTTCTCCTGCACGTCGGGGAATGGTCAAGCTGGTAAATCCTGATCTTTACAAAGGTCGTCCTTTACCTGCTCTGATTGAAAAGAAATCCAAAAGTGCTGGCCGTAACAACAACGGACATATCACAACCCGTCATCTGGGTGGTGGTCACAAGCAGCATTATCGTGTAATCGATTTCGTTCGCAACAAAGATGGCATCGTTGCCAAGGTCGAACGTATTGAATACGATCCAAACCGTACCGCAAACATTGCATTGCTCTGTTATGCAGATGGTGAACGCCGTTACATTCTGGCTCCAAGAGGATTGTCCGTTGGTGACCAGGTCATGAATGGTTCCGAAGCACCGATCAAGGCTGGCAATTGCCTGCCATTGCGCAACATTCCGGTTGGTACCACATTGCACTGTATCGAAATGCTGCCGGGCAAAGGTGCGCAAATGGCGCGTACGGCAGGTGCTGCAGTCGTTCTGATGGCTCGTGAAGGTTCTTACGCACAGATTCGTCTGCGTTCCGGTGAAGTTCGCCGTGTGCACATCGAATGCCGTGCCACCGTTGGCGAAGTCGGCAATTCCGAACAGAATCTGCGTAAATTGGGTAAAGCGGGTGCAACGCGCTGGCGTGGTATTCGTCCTACCGTTCGTGGTGTTGTTATGAATCCGGTCGATCACCCGCATGGTGGTGGTGAAGGCAGAACATCCGGTGGACGTCATCCAGTAACGCCTTGGGGTCAGAAGACTAAGGGTCTGAAAACGCGTAGTAACAAGCGTACGACTTCGATGATCGTTTCGCGCCGCAATAAGAAATAAGGGGTAGCATATGACACGTTCGTTGAAAAAAGGACCTTTTTGCGATGCTCACTTGGTAAACAAGGTTGAAGCCGCACAGGCATCCAAGGATAAACGGCCAATTAAAACATGGTCTCGTCGGTCAACAATTATGCCGGATTTTATCGGGTTGACAATTGCCGTTCATAACGGCAAACAACACGTCCCCGTCTATATTTCCGAAAATATGGTTGGTCACAAGTTGGGCGAATTTGCATTGACCAGAACTTTCAAGGGTCATGCCGCCGATAAAAAAGCTAAGAAATAGGACCAATGATGGAAACTAAAGCTTCTCTTCGTGGTGTGCATTTATCAGCGCAAAAAGGTCGTCTGGTTGCCGATCTGATTCGTGGCAAAAAAGTTGATCAGGCGCTTGATATTTTGGCTTTCACACCAAAAAAAGCTGCTGTCATTATCAAACAGGTATTGGAATCTGCAATTGCCAATGCCGAACATAATGACGGTGCTGATATTGATGAATTGAAAGTTTCTTCGATTTACGTCGAAAAAGGAACTTTTATGAAACGTTACTCGGCTCGTGCAAAAGGACGGGGTGACCGTATTTCTAAACAAACATGTCACATTTATGTGACTGTCGGTAATTAAGGGGGTCACGATGGGACAAAAGATACATCCAACAGGTTTCCGTCTGGCAGTAGCTCGTAACTGGTCTTCTCGCTGGTATGCAGGCAATACCAACTTTGCCGGCATGTTGAACGAAGATCTGAAAGCACGTGCTTATCTGAAGAAAAAACTGAAAAACGCATCCGTCGGTCAGGTCGTTATCGAACGTCCGGCCAAAAACGCACGCTTTACCATTTACAGCTCGCGTCCAGGTGTCGTTATCGGTAAAAAAGGTGAGGATATTGAAGTATTGAAATCCGATTTGTCCAAAATCATGGGCGTACCGGTACATGTCAATATCGAAGAAGTTCGCAAACCTGAAATTCATGCCCAGCTGATCGCTGACTCGATCACACAGCAGCTCGAAAAACGCATTATGTTCCGTCGCGCCATGAGACGCGCCATGCAAAATGCCATGCGTCTGGGTGCTGTCGGTATCAAGATCATGTCTTCCGGTCGTTTGAACGGTATCGAAATCGCTCGTAAGGAATGGTATCGTGAAGGCCGTGTGCCTCTGCATACTCTGCGTGCCGATATCGACTACGGTTTCTCCGAAGCGCAAACCACGTACGGTATCATCGGCGTCAAGGTCTGGGTTTACAAGGGTGATCGTCTGGAAAACGGTGAAGCTCCAAAGATTGAAGCTCCGGCTGAAGAAGACAAGAAACGCCGTGGCCCACGTCGTGAAGACGGCCGTCCAGGCGGAAGACAGCGTGTCAAGAAAGCTGACGGCGCTGCTTCTGAAGCCCCTTCGGCAGGCGCAAAACGGGTTCGTGCGAAAAAAGCTGACAATGCTGCAACAGCGACTGACGCTTCGTCGGTTGAAACAGCAGGAGAATAATTATGTTGCAACCATCACGTAGAAAATATAGAAAAGAGCAGAAGGGTCGCAATACCGGTATTTCTCATGAAAGAGGTACCAAGGTATCTTTCGGCGACTTCGGCCTGAAAGCAGTTGGAAGGGGTCGTATTACGGCTCGCCAGATTGAAGCTGCACGTCGTGCGATGACCCGTCACATCAAGAGGGGTGGTCGTATCTGGATCCGCGTTTTCCCGGACAAGCCAATTTCTGAAAAACCGGCTGAAGTTCGTATGGGTAGCGGTAAAGGTAATCCGGAATACTACGTTGCCGAAATCAGACCTGGTAAAGTTCTTTATGAAATGGACGGAGTGGATGAAGCGCTGGCTCGTGAAGCGTTCCGTCTGGCTGCTGCCAAATTGCCACTGCAGACGGTATTCGTTACCCGTCAGATTGGCCAATAAGAGGAGTTAATATGAAAGCATCCGAACTGCGTTCCAAAGACCAGGCTGAGTTGAAAACTGAGTTGAATGATCTTTTGAAAGCCCAATTTGGTCTGCGCATGCAAATTGCAACCCAGCAACTGAACAATACTGCTCAACTTAAAAAAGTGAGAAGAGATATTGCCCGGGTTAAGACAGTCATGAATTCTAAAGGTAAAGAATAATGAGCGATCAGGAAAAGTCCGCGTTGAAACGCACTCTGACTGGTAAAGTTGTGTCCGACAAGATGGACAAGACAGTTTCTGTCTTGATTGAACGTCGAGTAAAACATCCTTTGTATGGAAAAATTATTCGTCGCTCGAAAAAATATCTGGCACATGACGAAACCAACCAGGCAAAAATTGGCGATACCGTTGAAATTCAGGAGGGTCGTCCAATTTCTAAAAATAAATCTTGGGTCCTTACCAAAGTTGTCCAGGTTGCACAAACTATATAAAAAAGATTGCATTTGCCCTGTGTTAATGCAATAATCCAACACTTCGCATCATCCTCATGCATTATTTGCGGATTGATGCGAAGTTCTTATATATCACGCACCTAATCAGTTGCAAACCTTGCAGCTGGCAGGACCAAGACTGATCGCCAGGATTTTGGTGAATTAAGTTGGGAAAGAAAAATTATGATTCAGACTGAAAGTCGTTTAAAAGTGGCCGACAATACTGGTGCCAGAGAAGTTCTTTGCATCAAGGTGCTTGGTGGTTCCAAGCGTCGTTATGCTCAGATCGGTGACATCATTAAGGTAACGGTCAAGAGTGCTGCTCCGCGTGGAAGAGTTAAAAAAGGCGAAATTTACAATGCTGTTGTCGTGCGCACTGCCAAGGGCGTTCGTCGTCAGGATGGTTCGCTGGTTAAATTCGACGAAGGCGCTGCAGTTTTGCTCAACAGTAAATTGGAGCCAATCGGTACCCGTATTTTCGGGCCGGTAACTCGTGAGTTGCGTACTGAAAGATTTATGAAAATCGTTTCACTTGCGCCAGAAGTATTGTAAGGGGATCTTTATGAACAAAATACGTAAAGGCGACGAAGTGATTGTCCTGGTTGGCAAGGACAAGGGCAAGCGTGGAGCGGTGCAACAATGTCTTGAAGACAGGGTTGTTGTTGCTGGCGTGAACGTTGCCAAAAAAACGACCAAGCCAAATCCAATGACGGGTGCGACAGGTGGTATCGTTGACAAGCTGATGCCTATCCATGTTTCCAACGTTGCTTTGTACAACGAAAAAACAGGTAAAGCTGATCGCGTGGGTTTTAAAGAAGTGGATGGTAAAAAAGTTCGCGTCTTTAAATCGAATGGTGAAGTTGTCGGGGCTAAATAATTATGGCGCGTCTACAGGAATTTTATAAGGAAAAAGTGGTTGCCGATCTGATGGCAAAATTTTCCTACAAGTCTGCGATGGAAGTTCCTCGCATTACCAAGATCACCTTGAATATGGGGTTGTCGGAAGCTGTTGCTGACAAAAAAGTTATCGACCACGCAACTGGTGATCTGGGCAAGATTGCCGGTCAGAAACCAGTTGTAACCAAAGCGCGCAAATCTATTGCGGGTTTCAAGATTCGTGATGGTTATCCAATTGGCTGCATGGTTACTCTGCGTGGCGCAAAAATGTATGAGTTTTTAGATCGTCTGGTTACGATCGCCTTGCCGCGCGTCAGAGACTTCCGTGGAGTTAACGGTCGTTCCTTTGACGGCAGAGGTAACTACAATCTTGGCATTAAAGAGCAGATTATATTCCCTGAAATCGAATATGAAAAAATCGATGCTCTGCGTGGTTTGAATATCAGCATTACCACAACAGCTAAGACCGATGAGGAGTCCAAAGCACTTCTCTCCGCATTTAAATTTCCGTTTAGAAATTGAGATAGCCATGGCAAAACTGGCATTAATTAATCGTGAATTGAAACGCGCTACGCTTGTGAAGAAATACGCAGGCAAACGCGCTGAGCTCAAAGCTATTATCGACGATCAAAGCAAATCTGAAGAAGAACGTTTTGAAGCTCGTTTGAAATTGCAGGCGCTGCCTCGTAACGCCAACCCAACACGTCAACGTAACCGTTGCGCGTTGACTGGTCGTCCGCGCGGTACCTATCGTAAATTCGGTTTGGGTCGTACCAAACTGAGGGAATACGCCATGAATGGCGAAATTCCCGGAATCACCAAAGCTAGCTGGTAGCAGGAGGAATAGTTATGAGTATGAGCGATCCTATCGCAGATATGCTGACTCGCATCCGAAATGCGCAGCAAGTTAAAAAGAGTGCGGTAAGCATGCCGTCTTCCAAGGTCAAGGTGGCAATCGCTACTGTATTGAAAGATGAAGGTTATATCGATTCTTTCGATGTCAAGGAAGAAGCTGGCAAGGCTGAACTCAACATCGCACTGAAATATTATGTTGGCCGTCCTGTTATCGAAAGACTGGAACGCGTTTCCCGCCCTGGTCTTCGTATTTACAAGGGGCGTGACGATCTCCCTAGCGTCATGAACGGTTTGGGTGTTGCTATCGTCTCTACGCCAAAGGGTGTCATGACTGATCGTAAAGCGAGAGCAACGGGAGTCGGTGGCGAAGTTCTTTGCTATGTTGCCTAAGGAGTGAAGCATGTCTAGAGTTGGAAAAATGCCGATTGCGATTCCTGATGGTACAACCGCAACCATTGCAAATGGCCAGATTACCGTCAAGGGACCTTTGGGCTCTTTGTCACGCGATCTTTCAGATCTCGTTGTAGTAAAACAGGAAGACAAATCCCTGAAAGTCGAAGCAGCCAACGATTCCCGTGAAGCTGCAGCGATGTGGGGTACCACCCGTGCACTGTTGAACAACATGGTTACCGGTGTTTCCAAGGGGTTTGAAAAACGTCTGAACCTGATCGGCGTGGGTTTTCGCGCACAGGCTCAGGGCGACAAATTGAACATGGCTCTTGGTTTTTCTCATCCTGTCGTTCACCAGATGCCTGCTGGCGTCAAATGTGAAACGCCTTCGCAGACTGAAATCGTGATCAAGGGCGTCGACAAGCATATGGTCGGACAGGTAGCGGCTGATGTTCGTGCATATCGTAAACCTGAACCTTATAAAGGCAAGGGTGTTCGCTATGTAGAAGAAGTCGTTAAGATCAAAGAAACTAAGAAGAAGTAATAGGGGCGATTGATGAACAAGAAACAATCACGTTTGCGCCGCGGACGTCAGACTCGAGCCAAGATTGCTGTTTTGAAAGCAACTCGCTTGTCGGTGCATCGTACCAATTTGCATATTTATGCAAATGTTATTGGACCAGATGCAAAAATACTGGCTTCTTCTTCAACACTGGAAGCCGATATTCGTCAGCAGCTGGATGGTAAAAACGGCGGTAACGTCGCTGCTGCAACGCTCGTCGGAAAGAGGGTAGCTGAAAAGGCTCTGCAGGCTGGAGTAACTGAAGTTGCTTTCGATCGTTCCGGTTTTCGTTATCACGGCCGTGTCAAAGCATTGGCTGAAGCTGCTCGCGAAGCAGGTCTGAAGTTCTAAGGATATAACCATGGCAAAAATGCAACAAAAGACACAGGGTGATCGTCCGGATGACGGATTGCGTGAAAAAATGATCGCAATCAACCGCGTAACCAAGGTCGTCAAAGGTGGTCGTATTATGGGTTTTGCGGCCTTGACGGTTGTCGGTGACGGTGATGGTCGTATCGGTATGGGCAAGGGCAAGGCAAAAGAAGTTCCTGTTGCCGTGCAAAAAGCAATGGAAGAAGCCCGTCGCAACATGATCAAGGTATCGTTGAAGGACGGTACTCTGCAACACACCATTATCGGCAAGCATGGTGCGTCCAAAGTGATGTTGAATCCGGCCAAGCAAGGTACCGGTGTGATCGCTGGCGGTGCAATGCGCGCTATTTTCGACGTAATGGGTGTTACCAACGTTGTGGCCAAGTCTTTCGGCTCAAGCAATCCATACAACATGGTCAGGGCAACGCTAAACGCCCTGGCTTCGATGAATACTCCTGCTGATATCGCCGCCAAACGTGGCAAATCAGTTGAAGAAATCATTGGATAAGGTGATCGATTATGTCTAATCAAATTACAGTGAAATTGGTCAAGAGCCTGATCGGAACCCAGAAATCACATCGTGATACGGTTCGTGGTCTCGGTCTTCGCCGAATGAACTCCGTTTCCACGCTGGAGGATACCCCTGCAGTTCGTGGAATGATTAAAAAAGTATCGTATCTCGTTCAAGTCGTTGCTTGATAGAGACTGCTAACAGGATGAATTATGAACTTAAATAATTTGCAACCTGCTTTTGCGCCGAGTCTTGACTTGATTTCGTCTTTTAAACTTAATAATTTCTCGTTCATAAA
>OGXI01001932.1_pt1 | contig 16423 bp, 12 predicted proteins | sample 1576221 | NCBI WGS metagenome assembly OGXI01 (sample SAMEA3541523, study PRJEB24748) | human gut metagenome | biome: human gut; feature: human-associated habitat; material: faeces | place: China | collected 2012
ATTCAACGGCGAATACCTGATCAATGCACAAGGTGAAGACGTAGTAGCAGGTATCCGTACTCCTCAGCAAATTACAAAAATAGGTTCTCAACGCTGGGCTGCCCTACAGGGTATTTCAGAAGAAGAACGCGCTAGCAAATATCCGTCAATGGAAGAAGCTATGCCGGAAATATATAAAGAACTCGATGCATTACAGACAAAACTGGAAAACCACTACCATGATATGCAAGACATGGAATTTACCGTTCAAGAAGGTAAACTCTGGTTCCTCCAGACACGAAATGGTAAACGTACAGGCGCTGCTATGGTCCGCATCGCAATGGAAATGCTTCAGCAAGGACTGATTGACGAAAAGACTGCTATTTTACGTTGCGAACCTAACAAACTGGACGAACTGTTGCACCCCGTATTCGACAAAGAAGCTCTGCGTAAGGCAAAAGTTTTAACTCGTGGTCTTCCAGCATCTCCGGGAGCAGCATGCGGTCAGATTGTATTCTTTGCAGAAGATGCTGCACAATGGCGTGCAGACGGACACCGTGTTGTATTGGTACGTATTGATACCTCTCCTGAAGACCTTGCCGGTATGACTGCTGCTGAAGGTATCTTAACCGCACGAGGAGGTATGACTTCTCATGCAGCTGTTGTAGCACGAGGCATGGGTAAATGCTGTGTATCAGGTGCAGGCGCAATCAACGTAGACTATAAAGCACGCACTGTAGAAATAGACGGTACAGTTCTGAAAGAAGGTGATTTTATCTCTTTGAACGGAAGTACCGGTGAAGTTTATGCAGGAGAAGTTCCTACCCGCGCAGCTGAACTGTCAGGCGACTTCGCTAAACTGATGGATCTTTGTGATAAGTATACTCGCCTGAAAGTACGTACCAATGCTGATACTCCAAGAGACGCAGAGGTTGCACGCAGTTTCGGTGCTACCGGTATCGGACTTTGCCGTACAGAACATATGTTCTTCGATAACCAGAAGATTATTGCCATGCGTGAAATGATTCTTGCTCCTGATGTAGAAGGCCGCAAGAAAGCACTTGCCAAACTGCTTCCATATCAGAAAGCTGACTTCAAAGGTATCTTCAAGGCTATGGACGGATGTCCGGTGAACGTACGTCTGCTCGATCCTCCTTTGCATGAATTCGTGCCTCACGATCTGAAGGGACAGGAAGAAATGGCAAAAGCAATGAACGTTACGGTAGAATATATCCGCCAGCGTGTAGAAAGTTTGTGCGAACACAACCCAATGTTAGGACACCGCGGTTGCCGTCTGGGTAACACTTATCCGGAAATTACAGAAATGCAGACACGTGCTATTTTGGGTGCTGCCTGCGAACTGAAAAAAGAAGGTTACGATCCACATCTAGAAATCATGGTTCCATTGACCGGTATTCTTTATGAATTCGAAGCACAGGAAAAAGTAATTCGCAGTACAGCTGCCGAATTGTTCAAAGAAGAAGGCATAGAAGTACCGTTCAAGGTAGGTACAATGATTGAAATACCACGTGCTGCCCTGACAGCCAACCGAATTGCTTCACGTGCAGAGTATTTCTCATTCGGAACTAATGACCTTACTCAGATGACATTCGGATATTCACGTGATGATATTGCCTCTTTCTTACCTGTATATCTGGAAAAGAAAATCCTGAAAGTAGACCCATTCCAAGTTCTCGACCAAAACGGTGTTGGACAATTAGTAGAAATGGCAGTTGAAAAAGGCCGTTCAGTACGCCCAGATCTGAAATGTGGTATCTGTGGTGAACATGGAGGTGAACCATCTTCTGTTAAGTTCTGCCATAAAGTTGGTCTGAACTACGTAAGTTGCTCTCCATTCCGCGTGCCTATCGCTCGTTTGGCTGCGGCGCAGGCTGCAATAGAGGAAGCATAAATAGTATAATATAATCATTGATTTAGGCTGTAATGGACTGTTTTTCAGGCATTACAGCCTAAGTTGTTTTTAGGCGGTTCGTGCATTTGTCCGCAAAAAATGAGCCAAATAAACGGTACTTGCTTACAAATAGCTTACAAAACTAAGAGGGTACGCTTACAAAGAACTTACAAAAGTAAAACAACTGTAAATCAATAAGGTATGGCAACATTTAAGACTATTGTAAGGTATAAGCGAGCTGACGGCTTTTACCAAGTGTACATTCGAGTACTTCATCGTTCAAAATCAGGGTATATTAAGACTGATAAATTCGTTACTGACAAACAGCTATCCAAATCTGGAGAGATTAAGGATGCTGTCATAAATAAATATTGTGCACAGGAAATACTTCGTTATACAGAATTGGTAAATCGTAAAGATGTGTCAGGATACTCTGTAACAGAATTAATAGAATACTTAATGAACTCTGATATGGAAGTATGCTTTAGTGACTATGCTACAAAATTCATTAACCGTATGGCCTCTGAAGGACATGAACGTAATGCTAAGAACTATCGTCTGGCTGTAAACCACCTTGAAAGATATTTGGGAACAACCAGAGTGATGTTTACTCACTTGTCATCTTCTGTTTTGACAAGATGGATTAATAGCCTTTCGTTGACGAACAGGGCGAAAGAAATGTACCCGACTTGTTTAAGACAGATATTCAAAAGGGCACTTATAGAGCTGAACGATGAAGAACGTGGTATCGTGCGAATAAAATACAATCCTTGGCTAAAAGTATCTATTCCTAAATCTGACAGTACAGTTCAAAGAGCCATCAGTGCAGAGGCATGTAGGGAGTTTTTCAATCGTCCCCTACCAGAAACCAAAATGATTTCCTCTCTTCCTGAACTGGGCCGAGATGTGGCACTCCTATCCTTGTGTCTGGGTGGAATAAACACTGTAGATATATTTGAGCTTAAAAAAGAAAACTATAAGGATGGAGTTATCGGATATAAAAGAGCTAAGACAAAGCACAGCCGAAAAGACGAAGCCTATATTGAAATGCGTGTGGAACCGTTCATTCAGCCTACATTTGACAAGTATCTTTCAGACGAGAATGATGAATATCTTTTCAAATTCCATAAACGTTACAGCAATCCGGACAGTTTCAATGCCAACGTAAATATTGGAATCAGAAAGATATGTGCCGATATGGGAATGAAGAAGGAGGATTACTACTGTTATTATACTTTCCGGCATACCTGGGCTACAATTGCTCAAAATGATTGTGATGCCAATCTGTATGAGGTTGCTTTCGGTATGAACCACAGTCATGGACTGAATATTACAAGAGGCTATGTCAAGATAGACTTCACTCCTGCCTGGGAACTCAATGCCAAAGTGATTGACTTTATTTTCTTCAGCAGCAAGAAGAGCAAGCAAGGCAAGGCACGTGACTTCGAGACACCGGCAGACAAGATGTTCCGTATCACCAAAAAGATGATGATTTATGGCCGTGCATATTTCAAAGGTGATGTTATCGGTGAAATAACAGATATTGGTTTCAGTAATGTAGACCAGGTTATTGACAGACTGGTTGAACAGTTGCCGAAGGATATTCCTACTGGATGTATGGTTCAGTTCCGTCTTATGAACTGTGATTCCAAGAAGGAAGTTGTATATGAAAGAAGCAAGGGAAAAGGTTTTATGTAATCAGCAAAACAGAACAAGCCATTAACACAAAGGGAGGATTCTACTTATCTTTATCAGAACCGCACCATCTCTCATATTGGTGCGGTTCTTTCTATTTGTCCGGTTGATTCCAGGGAAATACTTCACGACCTATAAGTATGGCAAAAACAAGTACGATGAGCTTCCATATAAGTATAAAGGTTTTCTTAACCAGCCATACAGCCAGACGTATGGCAATCCTCAAAAGCCAGAATACCAGCTTCAGGAGCAACATACCGATAATAAATACCGGCAACAGATATATAATCAACAACAATTCAAACATAACGTATAATATTTAGTGATATATAATAGCTTGTTTATTATATAAATATACTAAAAATCAATGAGATACAGAAATTTGCACAACACTATTTTCTTGTTGTTCGAGTAGATTTTCTACTGATTATCAGTGTTATATCACCACGATAACGAGGTATCTCCAGGCTCTGAAAACAAGGTTATTCTGTCTGAATGTTTCTACAATACAAATTCAGATAAAATAAGATTTCCCGATAGCCATTTCATCAGCTGAATCAGCTACAAGATTATATTTTCCCTTTTATTGGGGTTCCAATAACTTAGATAATCAAGTTACTTTTACCATGCTATCATGGTTTCGGGACTACATATTATATTGGATATAGGTTTTATGAGAATAATTGCCATTCATCCTGTATAACTATATCTTGTGTGTTTTTGAAACTTTGGTTTATCCAACCATAGATAACGGAACTTTGTTTACTGATTACTGCGATTTGTATGGTTCTATGATTGAATAATGCTTGTAGCATCTATTTCAGAACACATTGATATTGGCTTGATAGGTTCTAGGATTCTATACAACAATATTCCGCTATATGGATATTCCAGGACAACCGGATGCTACAGCACATGGTAAGCAGGAATATGCCTCCAAAGAATTGTGTTGTTGATTTCGGTTTGCAACAGCTTTCTCCGGTAAATTTGGGTGTAATAATCATTCCCGGAAGGCATCGTTCTGCTGTGCAGAGTTTTCCAAGCAAGTTGTACTTTTGTGGCCACAAAACTCCGTTTCGTACTCACAAAAGTAACTTGCCGAATGCTGGCGCATCGGAGCGGCTGGCCGCTGTTTCGCATGGCGAAAGATGGTCTGGGAAACCTAACCACCAATGTATCCAAGTATGAAGAATCAGAGAACCAAGTACATCAAGGTCAGAATGACACCAGAGGAAGTACAACAGTTTAAGGAGAAATCTGCCTCCTATTCATCCGTGAGTCATTATATACGCTCGGCACTGGCAGAGTATTCAGATATCGGAACCAAAAGGCAGCTCGAACTGATGAATGATTTGGGTTTGTTTTACCGAAAATATCAGAATGAACTTTCCTGGGCAGGAGGAAACCTTAATCAGTCAGTTAAACGTGCTAATGAGCTTGCGGTAGCCGAATTACTCTCACCCAGCTATATTCAGGAAGTTCTGTTACCTGTTATCCTTGAAACTCAGGAAACATTGAACAGAATAAAGAAAGACCTTGATTCTCTGACACAGAAAGCTGTCAGAATCTGAATTGCAGATTACACGATATTCAATCATTTCAGATATTATTATTGTGTAACCGTAGATTAATGAACTTGAATTATTTCGGTTACTCAGTCACATAAACCATGATAATTAGAATTCAATATGATAGCAACCATATTACCGGGAAGCACTAACTTCCATGCTGTCGGTTACAATGAACATAAAGTCTCGAAAGGTGTTGCACGGCTTATCGAGATTCAGAATTTCGGTTCACTCGGAACTTTTCACAAACCTACCCCGAGTGAGCTGGTCGGTTATCTCCAGAAGTACAGTTCACAGAACAGCAGAATCAGGAAACCACAGTTTCATGTGGCCATATCATGCAAGGGACACGAAATGTCGGAAGATGAGTTGCTGGATTTTGCACACCAGTATCTCAAGGAAATGGGATACGGAGAATCCGGTCAGCCGTTGCTTGTTTACTCCCATTATGACACGGAGAATACCCATCTTCATATCATCACTTCGAGAGTGGCACCTGATGGAAGAAAGATTCAGCACAGCCATGAACGCAGACGTTCTCAGGAAGTCATAGACCGTATTCTTGGAAATGACAGGAAAAAGAAAACAGAAAATGATATTGATGCTGCCAAACAATATATATTCTCTTCCTTTGCCCAGTTCAAGGCAATAATGGTTTCCATGGGCTATGAGGTTTATCAGAAAGATGAGAATGTATTCGTCAAGCATGGTGGAAAAGTTCAGAAGGAAATCCCTTTTTCTGAAATAGAAAGTCTTTTCAAGAGCGGTTATCGGGAAAGGGCTCGTTGCCGTCAGCTTAGAAGCATATTAAAGAAATACCGTGATGTAAGTTCAAACAAGGAGGAACTGCAGAAGGAACTGAAAACGAAGTTCGGTATTGATATTGTGTTCTTCGGCAAGAAGGATACACCATACGGATATATGCTCGTTGATCATGCAAACAAGACCGTCATTCATGGTGCAAGAGTGCTGGCTGTAGAGGAACTTCTGGACTTTACTACTCCTGAAGAACGGTTCAACCGAATTGAGGACTATATTGATCGGTTACTGACACTAAATCCGAAGATTACCCAGGGTGAAATATACAGTAAAATCAGGAAGCAGCGTGCCTATATCAAGAAAGGTATCATCTATTTTGATGGCCAAAGCCGTCCGTTGAAATCTTTTATGGCAGAAGCTATTGACCGTAACAACCGTATAGCCATGGTAGAAATGTTCAGCCCGGCTACTGAGTCTGAACGGGATTTGCTTTGTAAGATTTTCAAGGTTTCCCGGACAGATTTGGTGGACTTGTCTCTAGAAAGAACACACTATTATACTGATGCAGTGGATTGTTTGCGTGAGATATTCAGTGATGATACTGTAACCTCGGTCAAAAGCCAACTTCGTGAAGAGGGCTTTATTATACGTCAGGAAGAGGATGCAACTTATGCCATAAATTTCAATCAGCACATCATTATAAATCTTACTGAAGAAAACTTCAATCTTGAACGGTTAAGAAAACCAATGACACAGTCTGTCAAGCAATTGGATAAACACAAGCGTCTGCAAAACAAGAAGTCCAACGCATTTCTCTCAGGCAAAGGTAAATTGCGTGATTTTGGCGGTGGAAGCCACAGCGAGAAACGTGAGTGGGAGGTTGGACAAAAAGAGAACTATAATGATATTGACAATGACAATTATCCTATGAAGAGATAATGTATCTTTTACTCTTCCTCTACAATTATTGTTTTATGAGAATATATCTTATGAGTTAATACAAGTCTCTTCTATAGACAAGACTTGTATTAACTCTATTGGCATTAGAATTAATTAACTCACAAATCATTTACATCCTCGTAAAGTTTGACAAGATGTCTAATAGACATATCAATTAATGGCTCGTACATAAAACTATTAATATGAATACACTCAGGAGTCATCATATTAACACGCTCAAGTATTTTTAATACTGTATTTTCTGGTAATCTGTTACGCATTTTATCTATCCATTTGGTCGTCTGATTCTCTCCTGACTGTAATGATTCTTCAGTCTCTCCTAATGATAAAAGTTCACGTCTCATATAAGTCTCTGCTTTAAGACGAATTGCAATAGATAATACAATTTTATCTTCTATTTGGAGTTCTTCTGGTTTTTCTTTATTGATGATTTTTCGAGCTTCATCATAAATTATATCTATAATCTTTGTTCCGGTTGTAATATAATTATATTTTTTATTCTTTATATGTTTGCGAATAATATTATCAATGTCAATATCAGTAAGATTATTAGTTCGATCTAATAAATGAAGACAATTGGTTAGCGTCATAAAATCATTGTTTTCTTTTCCATTACCATCATCATAATCACTACCTTCTGTATATTCCACTATATTGCGAACAAACGGTATCATACTAATAAAATTGCAAGTATTAGTATGTTTTATTTCATTATCAAGGGGGGGTCTCATTATATATGGACCCCTATGTAATGATATATTACCTTCTTTTTCTTTTGTTGCCATAAAGAATTTCTTTATACGAAGTCTTTGAGTAGCATTTCTGTAAAAGTCAAAATTATGAGTCAGAAGTATTATTTTAAATTTATCATTACAACTGTTAGATATATCGTTAATATATTCAATTATAGCAAATTTATTTTGATAATCAAAAGAGTCTGATATATCATCCAATACTATTAAAGATTCTTCATCTTTCTCTTTTCGTGCTTCAATTTCAAAAATCATTTGTAATATGAAAAAAGCTCTCATTTCTCCTTTAGAAAGAATCTTCAATATTTCATCCCTTGATTGTTTAATATCTTCACCAGTTTGTTTCTTATATACAAAAGATAATTTAGGAGTCTCTTGTTTCAAAATAATATCTTCTTGATTATCTATTCTAGCCTTAAATGGAACATAAAAACGAGCATTGAATAAATCTACAATATTTTTCCATTTTTCATGTTCCTGACGAGCCTCATGTATGATATTCATTAAATCTTCTTTATTTGATGAATATTGTTTATACAAATCTTCCAAGACCCTTCTAGTTTCCACATCCGAAAAATAGCCAAGAAGTACATTCTTTTTAAAAACTTCATATTCTTGTAATTCTCCAAGAATAGTCATATTGTCTTTTATACATTCTTTAAATGCACGAAGTTCTGCATTAGAGTCAAGTTTCTCTAGTATTTTAGTAAAAGTAGCTTGTAATTTTTCATCGCTTTCTACTGTTTTTATCTCTTCTAATATTCTTTCATTTAGCTGCGAAAAAGACTCAATATTACTATTATCTTTAAGTTGTAACTTATGATTCACTTTAAAGAAAGAGCCATCTTTTAATCCATTACTAAGAGTTTTTGCTTGATATGTTCCGAAAGTAGTCTTACCATCTGTTGATATATGAAAGAATTGGGATTTAGTTAACAATTCATTATAACGTTGTACAAACAGATTCAAGGATGTCATATTTTTCTCTATAAAATCCTTCACAGCACCTTTTTTATCGAAGATATCATTGAACTTTATTTGATACAAAGGATAATCCGCATTATTTATTTTATCCCATAATATATCAAGGATGTCATATATACTAGAATTCTCTTTTTCAGCAAACACACTCACCAATTCTGTTTCACAATCTGTACTTTGAGATATCTTTTTATATTGCTTGATAAAATTATTTTTTGCCCCACTAATTATTTTTATTATGGTATCGTATCTCTTCTTCAAGTCTGTACTAGCCAAAAAAGTAGTTACACTTTGTGCAGCGTCAAATGTCATATCATCAGGATTAGCAACAAATATATTTTCAGGTTTTAAAACAGCCCCAGATTCTAAAGTTACATTTGATTTTACAGGTAAATCCTTGTGCAATCTATCACAAATAGTTTCTTCCAATCCTTTTCTTTTATTACTTTCCGCACGTTGACTAAGTATTTGTAAAGTTTTAGCAAATGATGTTTTCATTGTACCGTTTGGTGCATATATCATTACTGTATTACATGTCTTAAAATCTATTGTTTCTTTAAATTTTGATATACCAAAACAGTTTTCAAAGTCAAAATTTAGCTGTTTCATTTTTTTGTATTTATAAGTTAATAAATATATCTATGGTAAAGACTATTCTTTTGTCTTATAATTATATAGCCAAAGTTATAAAATATATTAATAGATTAATATTCTATTTCCATATTAATCACAATTGGACTTTAAATTGTAACTTTTTAAGTCTTAAAAGTCCAATTCCCTCAATAATTATAAACACAGTATTCCGGTTTATCAAACCCAAATCACAATTGTGTTGCACATTTCTTACCTGAAAATCTTGGTTAATACATTTGTCACAAAATCAATCAATACTTGAAATGATACAGACTCCGGTTATAGTGACATTTGCCAATCAGAAGGGAGGTGTAGGAAAGACTACCCTTTGCGTCACCTTTGCCAACTATCTGGTGACAAAGGGTGTAAGGGTTGTAGTGATTGACTGCGACTTCCAGCACTCTATCATGAAGTGCCGAAAGGCTGACATCAGAAAATACGGCGAACAGGAAATGCCATACGAGGTATGGGCATATGAAGCCAATGACAAGGCGATGATGACTTCCCTTATGGAGAAGCTTCACAATGATCCTGAAATTGACGTTGTTCTGATGGACACACCGAGCAGTCTGAAAGCGGAAGGGCTGATACCCATGTTCGTCAACTCTGACATCATCATTGTTCCATTTCACTATGATCTGGTAACCGTTCCGTCCACAGCCAGCTTCCTCATGTTTGTTGACCGGCTGAAAAAGGCTGTCGGTGAAAGGATGAAAGCCAGACTCTTCATCATTCCCAATCTGAATGACGGAAGAATCGGCAAGCGTTCCGAACTGCTTATCTGGGACAATGCAAGGGATACTTTCCCCAACTATGGATACGTCACTGCGAAGATTCCAAAACGTGCGGACATGGAACGGTTCAGCACCATGGCGGCACTGGATATGCAGGCCGCTATCGTTACACCGGTCTTTGACAAAGTCTATCAGAGTATCTTCGATACACTTGAACCGATAAGGGAAAAAGAACTCAAAGGCATACAGCTGACGGAAAATCTGAATCCCAAGCCTAAGAAGAAAAAGAAGGCACAGCCGTCTGATGAAGCTTCACAAAACAATACCGGCCAGTCTGGTACAGGTTATCAGAATAAAGAACCAGAATAATCAGTAAACTTCAATAACCATAGCACTATGAGTAAGGATATACCGGAAATAGATGACCTGACAAGAGGCATCAATGATTCAGAACTTATATTGACGCAAGATACCGCAGGAACGCAGGTTGAGCAAAAAGAAAATAATAATGAAGCACAGGAAAAGAATACTGCTGTTTCCCTTTCGGATACAGGATGCTGGGATGACTTCATGGAATACCTGCAATCGGACGATTCCAAAACGGACAAAACAGAAAGGCTCGTCTGCAAACTCGACCGTGACCTTGCGGATTCACTGGATGACTGCAATATACATGGCAGATGCCGCTCTGACCTGGTGAATGCCATCGTAAGGGCATTCTTCAAGTCCTACCTGCCACGTCTGGCAGAATACAGAAGGGAAAAGAAATCTTTGTTTAACAGTTATAATCTGTAAGTTATGAAAAAGACTGACTGGACCGACAGGATGCTGGCCGCTCTTGTCGAGCTGTATCCGGTAGAGACCACAGCCTATACAGCTGCCGTTCTAAACCTGAGCGAATCGACCGTCAAACTGAAAGCCCGTGAACTTGGACTTGTAAAAATGGCCAAATCCAGATGGATGGAGCGTGCCGACTATATCAGAAACCATTTCCAGGAGTGTTCCTTCTCTGAGATAGGAAAAGCTCTCGGCATTACCCGGATGAGTGTCGGACGTATAGCCGCTGCACTTGGACTGAAACGCAGCAGTGAAGAGAAACACCTGATTTCCTCACGTATCCGTACTCACATGGTAAAGAGGGAAAGACGGCGTATCGTCTTCGGACTGGAACCGGTCACAGGTATCCGTGTCATCTCAAACAGGGCAAAGGTAAGGGTACGCTCAAACATGAAGTCAAACGGATACATCATCAGTGAGGAACACAACGTGATTTATTATACCGGCACTACGGAACGCAGGGAACGTCTGGAAAGCCGGGGCATCAGACTGGGACTGCATATCCTTCCGCTTCCGCAGGACAGTTCCGCTCTTTCTTCCAACATTATATTACAACAGCCATGCAGTACGGACAGATAGTATTCCTTCTCTTCGTTGCAATGGTATTCTACTATGCGGCAATGATTTTCATGGACTTCCAAAGGGCAAAGGCTGCACAGAATGCCGAGCAGGACAGCCATAAAGAAGAGGACATAGACATATCGGAAGAGGCACGAAGCTTCAGGCCGATAAGAATAAACCGGGATGAACCTGAATCCAAAGAAGAAAGTTCAGAACAGAATAATACTGAGAATCCCGAACCTGAAAATGACAAAACTGATTCTGACGGTACAGAGAAATCTGCATCCAAATCAGAATCTTCCAAACACGTTTACCGGGAGGCCATCATGACTGACGGCATTCTGGTTGAGAATATCATTCAGGAAATAAACAGGCTGGCAGAGACCGGTACCAGTGACCTCGGTGCCGTTATCTTCAGCTGTGAGAATGCCTGATATATATATATACCGTTCCTTTAGTGACATCTGTTTCTTTGGCGATGAAATCCTTTAACATTATTCAGAAATGCAGTTAATAAAGAAAAATGCCCGGAATCTTACGGAGCGTTTCATCGGTTCAAGTTTTGCACAGAAGAGTGTGATGGCGGCCATTGCACTCGTTATTTCCACATCAAATGCAATGGCAGGAAGCAAGGGTGCAGCAGGTTTTACCAAGGCCACACAGGAAGTCAGTTCCTACCAGACTCCGGTATCGAACCTGATGAAGGCCATTGCTGCCGTTATCGTTCTGGTCGGTGCCTTCAACGTCTATTTCAAGATGCAGAACGGAGACCAGGACGTGAAGAAGACCATCATGCTTACCATCGGAGGCTGTATCGCATTCATCGCACTTTCGGAAGCTCTTCCGCTGTTCTTCCAGTAATCCTTTCCCGGCATGACAATGAATCAGGAAGGTTACCCTGTGTTCAAGGGATTGCAGAAGCCGCTGGAGTTTATGGGCATACGCGGCCGTTTCCTCACTCTGGCAGCGGCAGCCATAGGCGTATCATTCGTAGGCTTCATCGGTTTCTCAATCGCTTTGGGAAAGATTGCAGGGTTCATAGCCATGATGGTCATGGCACTGGTGGGACTGATAACAATCTACATCAAACAGCGTGGTGGACTCCACAACAAGAAGAGGGCAAGAGGTATCTATATCTACAGAAGCCTGAGAAAAGAACAGTAAATCACTTTATACAGTATGGCACACAAAAGGAAAAGAATTTTTGACGGACTCTATGCGCAGCTGGAGGAGACGGACGGCAATGTCGTGCTGTTCTCGGCCAGAGGCGAGCCGTCAGTTGTCTTTGAGATAACCAATCCGGTCCAGCAACTCTGTACGGATGCGCAGCAGTACATGCTGTTTCATGACGTGCTATCAAATATCCTTCAGACCATCGGTGAAGGATATGCACTGCAGAAGCAGGATATTATGTGCAGACAGGCATATCATCATGACGTGCCTGATGATGCGGAGTTCCTGACAAGGAGTTATTTCAGATACTTCGAGGGAAGGGAGTTCACAGAGATAAGGACTTTTCTTATCCTCACTCAGGAGGCTCAGAGAAGCCAGTTCATCCAGTATGATCCGAAGAGATGGCTCGATTTCCATGCCAAGGTATCAAAGACGGATGATATTCTGACGGAGAAGCATATCCGGCACAGGAAGCTCGGCAAGGAGGAAGTCAGCGAGTACTGTCACCGTTTCATGGCATTCCAGTTCCGGCACGGACCGTTCTCGATGACCAACTTCAAGGCTTCGGACGAATATCTCAGGACAGGTGACCGTATCATCCGTTCCTATCCGCTGGTGGACATTGACGAGATAAACCTGCCTTCCATGGTAAAGCCGTATACACAGATGAACATCAACGGCTACGGTATCGCAACCGACCTGCTTTCTTTCCTTACCGGCGTCCCCTACTCGGACTGTGTGGTGTTCAACCAGGTCATTCAGATACCGGGACAGAGGAAGCTGCTGCGCAAGCTACAGGCCAAGGCAAAGCGTCACGGTTCCATGCCGGACCCGAGCAACCGTATTGCAAAGGCCGACATTGAGGAAGTGCTGGACAGGCTGGCCGTTGACAGTACCATGCTTGTGTACTGTAACTTCAACATTCTGGTGAGCTGTCCGCCTGACAAGGTTACTCCGGTAACTTCCTTTCTGGAGACCAAACTGTACGAGTGCGGCATCATGCCGTCAAGGACGGCTTACAACCAGCTGGAGCTTTTCATGGACTGTTTTCCCGGTAACGGCTATGCCTTCAACCCGGACTATGACCTGTTCCTGACGCTTTCGGATGCTGCCTTGTGCTTTTTCTTCAAGGAGCATCTGAAGGAGTCTGAGGATACACCGCTGACCACATACTACACTGACCGTCAGGGATTGCCTGTATGTATCGACATTACCGGCAAGGAAGGCAAAAGAAAAATGACGGACAATGCCAATTTCTTCTGTATCGGTCCTTCAGGTTCCGGCAAGTCCTTCCACATGAACAGTGTGGTACGTCAGCTTCTGGAACAGAATACGGATGTGGTCATGGTGGATACGGGCGATTCCTACGAAGGCATATGCGGATATTACAAGGGTACATACATAGCCTACTCGAAGGAGAAGCCCATTTCCATGAATCCCTTCAAGGTCACGAAAGAGGAATATGAGCTTAATTTCGGTGAGAAGAAGAACTTCCTCAAATCGCTGATATTCCTGATATTCAAGGGTAACGCATTTCCAACAAAGATTGAGGACATGCTGATAAACCAGACCATCGTGGAGTATTACGAGGCCTATTTCAATCCGTTTGAAGGATTCAGCGACAGTGAGCGTGAGGCACTGAGACAGAAACTGCTGGTCGCCGCCAAGATGGAGGATGACTATGAACAGTACACGCACAGCATGGAGGACATCGACAGGCAGATAAATACGGAAGAGGTTCAGGAGAAGGCTGAAAGCCGTGCCCTGCTGCTGCCTTCCGAAGTACGCCGTCTGAAGCTGATACGACAGTGCCGTTCACTGACTGCTCTGATAAATGATGAAGCGGCTACAGAATCGGAAAAGGAACGTGCACTTGCCATTATCGAAAAATATAAAAGGGAACTTTATAACAATTCCATGCTGATTAAGATAGACAGGCAGATTGACCACATGGAGGAACAGAAGCGCAGGCTGAAGGTTCAGGAACTCTCGTTCAATTCCTATTATGAGTTTGCCCTGGAACGCATACCGCAGATTACACAGCTGGAGAAAATCAGTTTCAATATACATGACTTTGCGGCCATACTGAAACAGTTCTACCGTGGCGGCGAGCTAGAGATGACGCTGAACTCCGACCTCGACATTAATCTGTTTGACGAGCGCTTCATTGTGTTCGAAATAGATAAAATAAAGGATGATCCGGTGCTTTTTCCGATTGTGGTGCTGATTATCATGGACGTGTTCCTGCAGAAGATGCGTATCAAGAAGGGACGGAAGGCTCTTATCATCGAAGAGGCATGGAAGGCAATAGCATCACCTACCATGGCGGAATATATAAAGTATTTGTACAAGACCGTCCGGAAGTTCCACGGAATAGCCGGTGTGGTCACACAGGAGCTTAATGACGTGATTGATTCCCCTATCGTGAAGGAGGCCATCATCAACAACTCGGATGTGAAGATTCTGCTTGACCAGACCAAGTTCAAGGACAGGTATGAGGATATTGCAGCCATTCTGGGACTCACAGACATACAGCGTCAGCAGATTTTCACTATCAATGCGCTGAACAACCATGAGGGAAGAAGCTACTTCAAGGAGGTGTGGATTTGCTGGGGACAGCACTCGGATGTGTATGGTGTGGAGGAAGCACCTGAATGCTACTGGGCATATACTACAGAACGTACCGAAAAGGAGGTACTGAAGATTTATCTTGCCCGGTACGGTACGCTGCAGGAGGCCATCACCCGTATCGAGGAAGACCGCAAGGCTGACGGAGGGCTTCTGTATCTGGAGTTTGCAAGAAAAGTCAACCAACATCAAAAAGTTATGTCACTATGGTAAGAACAGTATTAAGAATCATATCGGTTATAATGCTTTCTGTATTTATCTGTATTAATGCACATGCTGCCTGGAGAATCGTATTCGACCGCAACTGTCTGAAGATTGTCATGGCCAATACCGCTTCACAGAAGCTTATCGAGGAACAGCACAACCAGCGTGTGGATACCATTGCAGCCAAGAAACAGAAGGTGGAACTCTATACGGTAAGCATGGCTACCATGAAGGAATTATATAAGCTGAGTATGGAGAACATATCCGGTTTCGGGACTGAAAGTCTTTATTATAAGGAAATAGGCCTGTGCGCTCTGGATATTCTGCGAAATGTTCCGATACTTGTCAGTACGGTAAACAGGGCCAAATTTTCAAACAAGCTGCTCTGTCTGAACGAACTCGGCAACCTTGTAGCGGAAACCCAGCAGCTGGTCGGCAACTTCGTCAATATTGTGAACAATGCCAGGATTCCCAATCCGTTGCAGGGACAGGCAACTGCAGAAAAAAAGGATGACGGCTACAACCTGCTGGACAGGTATGAAAGGCTGACATTGGCCAACAGCATCTATACAGACCTGAACAGGATACGCTACAAGGTGGAAGGGATGGTTCTGATGGCACAGTATGCCACTGCAAACGACCTCTTCTTTGCCATAGATCCTGAAGGATGGGCAAATGTGGTGACCATGAAGAATCATGTGGGGAATCTTGTACAGGACTGGAACGGCCTGGTTGCTTCAAATTATTAACTCTTCATATGTATGTGTCTGTCATGAAACTCAGGAATATAAGTATCATATCAGCCGGTATTATAATGCTGTTGCTGCCTGTAAAGGCTTCCGCTTTCATAATACCCAAAGACCTGCCGACCATCGAAGCACTCATTGCCCTGCACAAGGCCGTAAAGAAGGACGAGGACAAGGCTCTTACAAGAGTGGCCACAAGCTATGGCGAGCAGTCGCTCATTGAGAAGGGTGCGGAAAAGTTCAATGATGTCCGGACCACTCTGGATACAAGGCTGAACAATGCCTATTCGTACCTGGTACT
>OGXI01001933.1_pt1 | contig 16422 bp, 15 predicted proteins | sample 1576221 | NCBI WGS metagenome assembly OGXI01 (sample SAMEA3541523, study PRJEB24748) | human gut metagenome | biome: human gut; feature: human-associated habitat; material: faeces | place: China | collected 2012
ATCTGCCTGGGAAATCTTCGGTTATACGCGCGACGAGTATTTGCAGGAAAAAAACGATCCTTTTCTTCATGTCCTCGACCGGGACAAATTCTGGATTCACAAGAGGGTCGACCATCTGGCCGTAAACGGTGGTTCCATCACGTATGAGCGGGAAGCTGTCAAAAAAGACGGTTCCACCGGCTGGATCAGTGTGACGATTGAACGGCTGTTCAACTTCGACGGGATCGAAGTCCTTCAGGCCGTCTATTCGGATATCAGCGAAGTCAAGAAATTGCAGAAAGAACAGGAGCAGGAACGCGCCATTGAAAACCGTTCCCTGCGTGCCGCCATTTATACGGCTTACCAGCTGATTATCCGCGTCAATCTGACACAGGACACATATGAAGCCCTCTCTGAACGCGATTATGTCGTGAATTATGAGCCGTACGGTTATTTCAATGAATTGATGGAAGAGGTGGAGAACGGTCTCCATCCGGACTATCGGGATGCCTATATCGGTACTTTCACCCGGCAACGTATGATCGAGCGTTTCGACAAGGGCGAAAAAGAAATTTACATGGAATATCAGCGGATGGGGGCAGACGGCATCTACCACTGGGTTTCCCTGACCGGTATTCGTATCGATAACCCCTACAACGACGATACGCTTTGTATTTTGCTGACCAAAGTGCTGGACGAGCAGCGCGCGGAACAGGCTGTTCAGGAACAGGTCTTAAAGAACGCGCTTTCTGCGGCACGAATGGCCAATCAGGCAAAATCCGATTTCCTGTCCCGCATGAGCCACGATATCCGTACACCCTTGAACGCGATTATCGGCATGAGTACGATCAGCCAGCTCAAAATGAAAGAGCCGGAGGTTCTCGCCGATTGCCTGTCGAAAATCGATGTATCGTCCCGTTACCTGCTTTCCCTGATCAACGACATTCTCGATATGTCGCGTATTGAAAGCGGAAAAATGGCTCTCTCCAGCGAACGCTTCGATTTCGTCGAACTGATCGGCAGTATCAATACCATTGTTTACCCGCAGGCTGTTGCCGGCAAGCTGGCTTACCAGATTCACCAGCATGAGTCGCTGGACCGGTATTATGAAGGCGATACCTTGCGGATCAACCAGATTCTGATGAATCTGCTGTCCAATGCAGTCAAATTTACGCCTGAAGGTGGCAAAATCGACGTTTATATCAGTGAATCGAGACGCAGCAACGGTTTTGCCTACATTGAATTCAGGGTCAGCGATACCGGTATCGGGATGTCCTCTGACTTCATGAAACGTCTTTACCTGCCATTCGAACAGGAAACGGACGATATGGCCCGCAACAAGGTCGGCAGCGGTCTGGGACTTTCCATTGTGTACAGCCTTGTCCAGATCATGGGCGGAACGATCGACGCGAAGAGCGAAAAAAACAGGGGAACGACGTTTACGGTCGTCATTCCCCTGAGACTGGCCGCGCCGGATGGGGACGGGGACACGGAAATTGCAGGCAAGGCAAAGGAATTGCTGCTGGACAAACACATCCTGATCGTGGATACCGAAACCAGTATTGACGAACAGGCCGCTGCCATTCTGGAGAGAATCGGCGCGAAAACGACTTGTGTCTTTTCAGGAAGTGACGCGGTTGATGTGGTCAAAATGGCTATGGAACAAGGCACTCCGTTCGATATTGCCTTGATCGATTGGAAAATGAAGGACATGAACGGCAGTGAGCTGACACGCCGCATCCGCCAGTTCGCCCCGCCTGAAAAAACGGTCATTGTCGTGACGGCATATGACTGGAGCATTTTCGAGCTGGATGCCCGCGCTGCCGGGGTCAATTATTTCATGGCAAAACCCTTTTTCACCTCTTCTTTCTGCGAAACCCTGTTGCAACTGGAACGCGACCACCGGCTGGGCAACAGGAAGCATCATGAACAAACCTATCTCGGCCGACGCTTTTTGCTGGTGGAAGACAATGAACTGAATATGGAAATTTCCAAAGCACTGATGGAAATTAACGGGATGGAAGTCGAGACGGCAGAAAACGGAAAAGTCGCGGTTGAAAAATTCCAGTCCTTCCCTTCCGGTCATTTCGCCGCCATTTTGATGGATATCCGCATGCCTGTTTTGAACGGGCTGGACGCCACCCGGCAAATCCGCACCCTTCCCCGCGAAGACGCGAAAACCATCCCTGTCATCGCCATGTCCGCCAATGCATTCGACGAAGACAAGAAACGGGCGTTTGACGCCGGCATCAACGATTATCTGGTAAAACCGATCGATATTGCCAAACTGCTCTCGACACTGGAGAAATGGGTTTGATATAGCTGCAAAGAGTCGATTCAAAACGTTCTTTCCATAAAACCCGATCCCGGTTCAGGCAGGGTTATTTGCTTTCCTGAACCATTTGAAGTGTTCCCGTCTTTTTGAAAGCGATCCTGTCTTGTTTCTTTACATGCGTTCTTCGATAGATCAACAGTCCCGGCCAGTCAGGGATATTCACTTCTTGCCGATCCTGTCTCCTGCAAAAACGCAACGCTCAACAGTGTCACTGGAAAATCAGACACCCGGGCCCTTTCAGGTTGACCTGTATGCCCTCTTTGCAGTTTGCATGCATGACGGGGCAGCGGCCGGTTCCCATTGTTCTCTTCCTCCCAATTTCGAAGCACGTATAAAAACACACTCAATATGGTGGAAATCCCGCTATTGCCTGAAGACTTTCGCCCCGTTCACCTACAGCAGGCACATGAACACTCCACAATAACGTTCAGAAGGTGCACTGTACCTTCACCTGTCCGGTTTTGGCAACACCACCTGGCCAGCCCGGCCAATATGGCCTTTTCAGTGGTTATCAGAGTAAACTTGATATTTTGAGAAATCTTCAGGACAGTTATCATGAAAAAAATATCAATTGCCGCTCTTTTCCTGCTTATATCCTCTATTGCCTTTTCCGCCAATTTGACAAATCAGGACATCCAGTCGCTCATATCCGTGGAAAACACGTTGAACAGCATGTGCCGGGGTGGCCGGGGCGACGATCCCGATACGGGAAGGGCATGCGATGCCAGAAACAAAACACTCAAAGTCATCAACCGCCTTGGCTGGTGCTACGGAAAAAAGAATCAGGCCGCATACCAGATGAAATGGCATCCATGCACCGTCAATTCCAGTTACGCCCGATAAACTCCGATCAACCGGAAATCTGCCTGGGCAGATTCTGGCGAAGCGATCCATAAAATGCCGGGACAATCCGGGATTCTTCAGTAATTGAGTCTTTAACGATAAGCTGCCCACCGGTCACCCGTCTTTTCCGCCCATCCGGCATCTGGTTTCAAGGATCGCTTAAGTAAAGGAGCAAGATATTAATGCCCGTGTCGGGAAGAACCCCATAATTTTCAATCCACGCACCCGCGAGGGGTGCGACTGCCTCTTCTGAAAGCCTGATAAACAGGGCTTTTGGCGGAATGTTTTCGAGCATATCTTTTTTTTCGTCTAAATCCACTGCCATTTTTGCCTGATTTCATTTTTTTCAATATTTTCAGTTATCTGGATGTGCGAGCTTCTCTCAAGGGAAGTTCTGTCTGCTTCAGGTCCTCGTTTTCTATCTTGCCTACGCTTCCTGTTTTATTTTCCTCTGTTTTTTCCTTTTTTTAAATGATCCGTGGCCCTTCGTGAATAACGGCTTCCCTACAATGAACGCTGAATCTGCTGTTTAAACACAATTCAACAAAGCTCTGCCTGAAAGTCATTTGTTTCCACGGGAAAATGTTTCCTTTCACCCACAATTTCCCCTTCAGAAACAGGTTTTCTCAAGCTGTTTTGAGTGTCAGGGATTGTTTGTATTCCGACGGGGTCTGCCCTGTCATCTGTCTGAACTGGCGATTGAAGTGGGACAGGTTGGCATAGCCGGATTCCCATGCGAGACGGGAGACTGGCCATCCGGTGTCGATCAAAAGACGGCAGGCATTGTCGATGCGGATGCGGGCAAGATAGTGAAAGACGGTTTGTCCGGTTTCCCGTTTGAAGAGGCGACACATGGCATTGGCGTTCATGCCGGTTTTTCCGGCAATGTCGTTCAATGAGAGGTTTTCGCGAAAAGCTTCTTTCAGGTAGACCTGTATCCGGGTAACGGCGTCGGCAAAGTTTTCCTTTTCGATCGAAACCGGCAAGGGGGAAACCAGCCTTGTCCGGCTGGAGCACGACAGTTTGTCGAGGATGGAGAGCAAAACCTGAACCCGTGCGATTCCAGTCGTTTTCCTGATTTTCTTCATGTCGGCATGAATGCGTCTGTTTTCATCCGGATCGGTAAAACGGATGCCACTCATGCTTTTTTTCAGGAGGGTATGGATCGGGCGATATTCCTCGACAACTTCCATATTTTCAGGAAACAGGCTGGCGGGAAAATAGAGGACTTCACAGCTGCTTTCCGTTTTGACGGAAGGATCGCTCATGGAGTCGCAAATGTGGACATGGGGAACGCCCTTTCCGATCAGGGTCAAATCCCATTGCGCAAATTTCCCGACGGCATGCCCGATATATTCCCTTCCCGTTCCGGATGTCATCAGGATGAGCTCGTACTCATCGTGATAATGGAGGGGATATTGAAGATGGGAAAATGTCACGATCGAAAAGGATCGGTCGATATCGTGAATGATTTTCCGCCGCAGGATTTTCATGAGTCAGGGATGCATACCGGGTTCGATTCGATGATTCAATGATACATCAGCAAGTATGCACAGACACGGAAAAAGGGAGCACAGGATAGCAGCGGGCAAAATCTTTTCCGGCCATCATGCAGGAAAACGGTGCTGCGCCTGTCATCCGGGACAGGCGCCGGGGTATTTTCCCTGTCCTTACTGGCTGACGACAACGCCTTTGATGACAGCGCCTTCTTCGATACTGATCCGGATGGTATTGATATTCCCGCTGGAGTTCGCTTTTTCCCCGAACCGGGCGATTTTGGAAATATCCATGTCGCATTCGGTTTTTCCGTTGGAAAGGATTTTTTCGGCCACCATTTTCCCGTCAGTCACCACCGAATTGTCATCGAGTTCGATTGTTTCTTCGGCAATGATGCTTCCCTTGACACGTGCCGCATTCAATATCACGTTTTTGCCGCTCATGTTCCCGGTGACTTTTCCGAATACGACAATCGTCCCCCCGGCCTGTACGTCTCCTGTGATTTCCCCGTAAATTTCGACGTCACCCTCGATTTTGCAATTGCCGGTTATGTCGACCTGCTCGCCAATGACTGTTGTTCGTGGCGGAACAAGCCTGACAGGGGGAACGATTTCCGGTTCATTGTATTCCCTGAAATTGAATGCCGGTTTTTCGTCGGTGTTCCTGACAGTTGTTTCCGGCGAGGAATAAACCGCCGTTCCATTTCCTGCCGGCTTGACGGAGGTATTTTTTTTGTCGTTCAGGCTGAAATTGCTGATGAATTCTTCCCATGCGATTCGGGCATTCGATTTTTTGTCCTGTATTTTAGTATTCATGTTTAACTCCGGTAACCGAAAGTGATTGGATAGGTACTGTTTTGCAAACTGCCAAAGGAATATCCCTTGCTGCGGTAATGTTCGATGATTTTCGGCAGGGCTTTTACCGTCTCGGCCTTGGTGGCACTGTCATGCATCAAGATGACAACCCGGCTGTCGCCGGACGAACGGGTGACGACGTTGGCAAACAGGGCCTCTGCCCTCTGGGGTGAGAGGGATATGTCGCCGACGGATACGTTCCAGTCGAAATAGACGTAGCCGCGACGGGTCATTTCCGCAATGAGCTCCTGATAAAGAGACGCGTTATAGATGTTGATCGATCCTCCGGGAAAACGGAAAATCGCGGTCTGCTGACCGGTGATGTCGCTTATTCTCTGGTGAACGGCGGCAAAATCGTCGAGCCATGCCTCGACGGATGCATATATCTTCCGGTAACGGTGCGTGTCGGAATGCATCCCGAGACTGTGCCCCTCTCTCAACATTCGCCTGATCATTTCCTGCCCTGCGGCAGTTTTCAGGTTTTGTCCGACGACAAAGAAGGTTCCCTTCACCTGATAGCGCTTCAATACGTCGAGTACCTGTCCGGTGACAGGTGACGGCCCATCGTCAAACGTCAGATAGACGGTATTTTCCGAAATAGTTTCCTTTTCGGAAGGCAAAACATATAACTCCGGGTATTTTTTCCGGTAAGAAACCGGATTTTTTGACATGCGCGACAATTCGGACCCGCTTTCGGTCATCCTGTCGGAGACCGGGTCCGGCAACGGTTTTGTTGCGGCAGCCGTGACCTGCCAAAAGTAAAAAGCCGCGGCAAGGGGTAGAATGATAATGGATACAAGACAGCTTGTATAAAAATGTTTATAGAAACGAACACTTCTCCAGTATTTTTCAGCCATGACACTCCCGTTTTCGATTCAGGAATGGCAGGGAGGAGGCGGTCATATTCAATGGCCGTTTTTCGGGTAATACGTTGATCATTGAGTTTGCAAAGGTTCGTTCGATTCCGGTTTCATGCCCAGTTCGACCGCGACTTTGTGTGAAAGGCCAAAATTGCCTTTGATCGTTCCACAAATGACGCGTGAGACAAGGTAATACGGATAGCCTCTGGCATCGGCCCACTCTTTAAGAGTGATCCCCTGTTCTCTCAATTTACGTTTGGCTTCTTCACCTGTCATGGCTATATTTGAGTAATATTGAACTATAAATCTACTGATGAGCTTATTTTGAGTAATTCTTTACACATTGTCAATTATCTGGGCAAATATTTATGCATTCAATTGGTGAAAGACTGAAAGAAGAAAGAAAACGTCTGGGTTTGTCGCAAATGGAGTTATGCGAATTGACTGGTATCACTCGCAAGACTTTGTTCAGCTACGAAACAGGTGAACGATCGCCCAATGTCCTTTTCCTGTCGGCTTTGTTCGACCATGATTTCGATGTCGATTACATTCTGAAAGGGGAACTGGACAGGTTGAGGCCTTCTCTGCTGAAGAAGATCCAGGACGCGGCAGAATCGGCTTTCCAGATGGTCAATTCAACGGATATTGCGGTAACGCCCGCCCAGTTCGCACAGATGCTGACTTCCCTGCTCGCTACGGCTGAAACGGATAAAAATGAGCAGGAAAATGCGGTACAGACTGATCATTTTGAAAAAGCCCTTCAAAAAAAACCGGGTGAAATGTAGTGCATTTACATTTCATTATGGTCAGCAGGGAGGCATCGCCTTTTTTCCGGCGGATCAGTCTGAAAAATAGTATTACAGGAAGCTAATATGGTATCAGCCCGTATCCTGTTGAAAGCGTATATTCCTGACGTGTTCACGTACAGGGAGACGATTTGTGCAAACCGGTTTCATTAATGCCCCATCGGGTTTTTCCAGCCGTATCAGTCGGGCTATCCATGCACTCGGAAACGGACGCGGTGTTTTGTTGATGGATGACGAAAACCGCGAAAACGAAGGCGATTTGATTTTTGCAGCCGAAAAGATGACGGTGCCGCAAATGGCGCTGATGATCCGGGAATGCAGCGGGATCGTGTGCCTGTGTATGCCGGGCAAAATGGCGGCAAGGCTCGATTTGCCGCTCATGGTCGAAAACAATACGAGCCGGTTCGGGACGGCTTTCACGGTTTCGATTGAAGCGGCAACTGGTGTGACGACGGGTGTTTCAGCTGCCGACCGGATTCGCACAATCAGGACGGCAATTTCACCCGCTGCAAAACCGGATGATCTGAATCATCCCGGTCACATTTTTCCGCTCATTGCCAGGGAAAACGGCGTTTTCGAGAGAGGCGGCCATACGGAAGGCAGTGTCGATCTGATGAAGCTGGCAAAACTTTCTCCTTTTGCCGTTTTATGCGAGCTGACGAATCCTGATGGATCGATGGCACGTATGCCTGAGATTCGTGTTTTTTCGGAAAAGCACGGTTTTCCGATTGTGACGATTGCCGATATCAAGGCATACCGAAATACACTTGTTATGGCAGCGTGATGTATTATCATTCCGTGCATGCCGTCATGAAAAAACCGTCATGTTCCGACAAGCTGGCTTTGGAGTTGATCTGGCGTGACAAGGCTCGGGTAGATTTCCGGAGGGTAAGATGTTGACTATGGATGAACTGATGGCGATGCTCTCCGGGGTCGGGGCAGATTTTCAGTTTATCGAACAGGATTCTCCGATATTGTTTACTTCCGACGCAAAAAAAATATTTCAATATTACAAGGCAACCCCGACATTTATTCTGGAAAATGAAAATGGCCTTATGGCGTGTATTGTTTCCTCGAGGCACGGACGGCTGGATCGGGAGAATATGAAAAAGCGGTTCGGCTATTTGAGTTTGTAAACGGCCTCCCGGGAAAAAATCGTGAAGCAAACGGGCTATAAAACCGGAGCGCTTCCCCTGATCGGGCATGGGCTTCCCTGCATTTTCGACGAAAAATTGCTTGAGTTCGACTCTATATTCGGTGGAACCGGCAATGAATGGGTAACACTCAAGATTTCATCAAAGGATGTCCGGCGTCTGAATCATATCGTTGCCAGCCTCTTCTGAATTCCCGACTGACAGACAGTAAAAAGCCCGATCCTGGAATATCGGGCTTTTTTTGTTTTCTTTTTATTTCTTATCCCAGATGGGTTCTTCTCTTTTTCCGGGGTTTTTTTTGCGCTGTCCAGAATTTTTCTTTCTTTACGTCCAGTGGCAATTCGAATGAATCGCTTGCCTGTTCCAGAAAAAGGACATTTTTATATTCGATGACGGAAAGTCCCTCGGGGCTGGCGACTTTCAGGGGAACGGGATGGCCCGGTACACGCCATTCATCATATTCGACATGCCGCCCGAATGATTCCAGGGAAACCCGGTATTTGCTGACGATTTTACCGTTGACGATTTCATCACCGATGAAACGGCGTTTGACCTGTGCGTCATCGTAATGGTCGCCGATGATACCGGTCGTGGCAGCGATGTCGAACTTCATGGCGAGTTCGTTATAGACTTTGTTCTTTCCGATGAGCCAATAGGTATTGGTATCCTCGCGCATGATGATGGTCTGGCTGTTGCCCTTGCTGTCGCCGATGTCCATGCGGACCTTGTTGGGATAATAGCGGAAGCGGCCGGAGTAGCGTTCACCGTTGAAGGTGAAATCGATCTCGGATTCGAAGCTCATGGCCCACGAAAAGGCGGAAAACATGGAAAGCGAGATCACTGCAGCTATCTTGATCAAGATCTTTTTCAACATGCCATCGTCCCTTCCCTTTTCCGGTTAAGTCAATTTTCATGAACTTTTTCATTTTAACATTGCACGGAAGAAATGGAAGGATATTCTGGTCCGTATTTCATTGGAAAAACGGATTGGCAAATTGTTCTTTAAAAAGCGCTTTTTGCCTCAGGAAAAAGAAAAAGGGAATGTATCAGCTTCCCTTTTTCTTTATTGGCTAATGGCTTGAACAGACCTCGAGCCGTATTTTCCCGGCAGGAAGATGACTTGGTTATTCTGCCTGCTCCTGATTGTCACCGGATTGCCGTGTTCCGGCTCGACCCTTGTCATTAGTGTCGCTCTCTGGAGTTTTCGGTTCCTGTTCGGCATCCGGATCATAAGCGAGCAGCCGGAACTGTTTGCCTTCGAAAATGGCGATGACTTCGTCTTCGGTGAGCGTTTCCTGATCCAGCAGCGCTTTGGCTCCGGTTTGAAGGGCATCGTATTTTTCTTTGAGGACAGCAGTCGCCTTTTCAAACGCTTCACGGATGATCTCGCGCACTTCGTCGTCGATGTCGCGTGCCGTTTCATCCGAATAGTTCCGGTTTTCCTGCTGGATTTCTCCGGCTTGTGCCAGAAAGACGTTTCGGGTCGTTTCATAGGCAATCTGGCCGAGCTTGCGGCTCATGCCGTATCGCGTCACCATGCTGCGGGCGATTTCGGTGGCTCTTACCAGATCGTCGGACGCACCGGTGGTCACTTCCCTGAAATGAAGGGCTTCGGCTGCCCTGCCCCCAAGGAGGACGGCCATTTTGTTTTCCAGCTCCGGCTGCGTCATCAGGTAACGGTCTTCCGTCGGCCGGTTGATGGTGTAGCCAAGAGAACCGATGCCGCGCGGGATGATCGACACTTTATGGACGGTTTCCGACCCCGGCAAGGCCAGTGAGACAAGAGCGTGTCCCATTTCATGGTAAGCGACGATTTCGCGTTCTTTCGGGTTGATGAGCCGGTTTTTCTTTTCCAGACCGGCAATCATGCGCTCGATGGCGCCGGTAAAGTCTTCGAGCATGACGGCATCGTGCTTGCGGCGCGTGGCCAGAATGGCGGCTTCGTTGACCAGATTGGCCAGGTCGGCTCCGGAAAAACCGGGTGTCAGGGCCGCGATCTGGTCGACGTTGATATCCTCGCCCAATTTGATCTTTTTGAGATGAACGCGCAGGATCTGGATACGGCCTGACTTGTCCGGACGGTCAACGAGTATCTGCCGGTCGAAGCGCCCTGCCCGCAGTAAGGCCGGGTCGAGGATTTCAGGCCGGTTGGTCGCCCCCAGCAGGACGAGGCCGGATGTCGAATCGAATCCGTCGAGTTCGGCCAGCAACTGGTTCAAGGTCTGTTCCTTTTCGTCATGGCCGCCGATGCCGTAGGCACCACGAGCCTTGCCGAGCGCGTCGATTTCATCGATGAAGATGATGGCTGGCGCCTGTTTTCGGGCCTGCTCGAACAGGTCGCGCACACGGGCTGCTCCGACTCCGACGAACATTTCGACGAATTCGGAACCGTTGATGGAAAAGAACGGCACGCCCGCTTCACCGGCGACGGCACGTGCAAGCAAAGTCTTACCGGTACCCGGGGGCCCGACGAGCAGGATGCCGTGCGGGATGCGTCCGCCGAGACGGCCATAGGTTTTCGGGTTTTTCAAAAAGCCGACGACTTCCTGAAGTTCTTCCTTGGCTTCATCGACTCCGGCTACGTCGTCGAAGGTGACCTTGATATCTTTTTCAACGTAGATTTTGGCACGGCTCTTGCCGATGGACATGAACCCGCCACTGCCGCCGCCCATGCCTGCCTGATTGGCCATACGGCGCATCAAGAACATCCATATCCCGAAGAAGATGGCGGTCGGGATGATCCAGCCGAGGATATCTTTCAAAAAGGTGCTTTCGATGATGCCTGTGAACTGGACGTCGTGTTTGGCGAGTTGTTCGGCCAGTGTGTTATCCACACGGGTGGTCGAGAAGTCCTTTTTTCCGTTTAAAGGTTCTTTCAGGACGCCTTTGATCTGGTCGCCGACGATATCGACTTTTTTGACGTTTCCGGCATCGAGCTGCTGAAGGAAAGTACTGTAAGGCAGTGGCTCGACGGTATTGTAGTCTGCCCAGAATCCCCGGGCTAAAAGGACACCGATAATGGCAAAAGCGATGTACCAGATGAACCATTGGCTTCGTTGGGTGCTGTTGTCGTTCATGTTTCTCCCACCAATCTATATGAATCGCATTGAACGGTTTGCCAGTGAATATGGCAGCGATGGTTCAAGGATAAGGTCGAACGGTTTTGCCTGCTTGATCCGCGACAATGAATGCGGGAGAAGAACGGGTCCAGTCAAGTCGGGCCACCGGGCCTGTCAATCTTTTGGCAGACTTGTCAGTCTTAATGTTATCAAAGTCTGGCGGACTGTGCAGGGATGCTGCACGTTATCCCGGAAGAAAACGGTTTCTGCCAGAACAATCAGAAACGGACTGCTGCAAGGGCTTCAAGCAAGACGGCCGGATTGCCGCTGGCGAGTTTCGTGGGATCGGACAGTATTTGCCTGAAACGCCGTGCGCCGGGCAAACCGGTCATGAGTCCCAGCATGTGGCGGGTTATGCCGTGCATTTTCAGGCCCTTGCTGCCGTAAAGTGACAGCTGTTTTTCAATGTAGGGCATCATGGCTTTGACCACATCTGCCGGTGTCGTCGCTGTGGTCGGATCATCATAAAAACGGGCGTCGAATTCCGCCATGCGGTACGGGTAATGGTAAGCCGCCCGGCCGATCATGACACCATCGACGTGTTTGATGTGTTCCCCGACTTCGTCTGCCGTTTCGATGCCGCCGTTTAAGAGAATTTCCAGTTCGGGAAAGTCTTTTTTCAGCTGGTAGACGACTTCGTAGCGCAATGGCGGAATTTCCCGGTTTTCCCTGGGGGACAGGCCTTTCAGGATGGCGTTTCGGGCATGGACGATGAAAGTTTTGCACCCGGCTTCGGCTACTTCACCGATGAAGTCACGGACAAAGTCGTAGGATTCATTTTTGTCGATGCCGATCCGGTGCTTGACGGTCACGTCGATGGAAACAGCGTCCTGCATGGCCTTGACACAGTTGGCAACGAGCGTCGATTCCGACATGAGGCAGGCGCCGAAAGCGCCCTTCTGTACCCGCTCGGACGGACAGCCGCAATTGAGGTTGATTTCATCGTAGCCCCATTTTTCGCCGAGTCTGGCGCATTGGGCCAGATCGCCCGGTTCGCTGCCCCCCAGTTGGAGGGCAATCGGATGTTCTTCTTCGGAAAAGTCAAGATGCCGGGCGACGTCACCGAAAAGCAAGGCTCCGGTCGTGACCATTTCCGTGTATAGCCAGGTATGGCGACTGATCAGCCGGTGGAAATAACGGCAGTGCCGGTCTGTCCAGTCTAACATCGGGGCAACGGAGATGGTTCTTTTTTTATAATCCATTAATTGCATAAATAGTTTTCACGATTGCTGTGCCAATATAGGTTTTACGCGTGATTTTCACTTTTTATAATAAGTAGCCTCTGTACGCTAAATTCATTTTGAGATTGGAATTTTTTATTTTTACTGATTTATCTTTATTTTACAGTGTTATATGAGTTGACCTGACTCTAATGTCATGCCAAAATTGTATATACAATTTATTAAAATAATATGAAAAATCTTGTCATATCCCAAAAAATAGAAGAAAAACTTGCAAACAAGCATCATGTACGAACTGGCGAAGTTCGTCAGTGTTTTGAAAACAGGGAAGCAGGTTTTCTTGAGGATGATAGAGAAGATAACAGAACTGACCCTCCAACGAAATGGTTTTTATCTTATACAAATCTGGGAAGACAATTGAAAATAGTTTTTGTCTTCAAAAATGGAAAGGTTTTTTTGAAGACAGCTTATCCTCCGAATGATGAAGAGATTCGTATATACAATGAATTGGCTTGAAGGGGATATTTTAGAAAATGGAGGAAAGTACCCATGAGTACGAAAAAACAGATTAAAAGGTCCTGCGAAACCTGGGAAGACGGTCATTTGGGCAGGGATTTGAATCATGCCGTACGAGTTGGCAAGGAAGAAGAACATAAAATTGAAGACGCACTTGGTTTAAAAATGATCTCAATTCGACTTCCTGAAGATCTCATCCAGGCATATAAGGATATAGCTGAATTCCGTGGTATCTCAGGTTACCAGCCATTGATGAGAGATGCACTCAAACGCTTTGCTGAATCTGAAATGAAAATAATCATGAATGAACTGGCAGAAGAAAAAAGAAAAAAAACATCAGTCAAAGCTGCATAGAAAAGTCCAAATCACTCATCCCTGAAGCCGGAGAATTCCGGCTTTTTTTCGTTACGGAAGGAATCCGGGAAAATCCCCAAAATGACATATCTACTTATGCGAACTATAGCCATATCGGTCTGTCCAGTCTGACATCGGGGCAACGGAGATGGTTCTTTTTGGAAGTGTCATGTTTTTATGGCGAGTGTTAGACCGGCTTTATGACAGGCCTGAACGGGCATTTTGCAAAGTGCGAAGCTTAACAGATTTCCTGCAGGGTTTCATGTTTTTGACTTATACCCGAATCCTGTGGATAAGGTAGTGGAAAAATCGGTGGCAGACCTTTAATCATGCGCTATGGATGAGGTTTGACTCTTTTTTGGGCAAAACCGGTCGTTTCCCTCCGGAAACAACTTGATTTATCGCATATAGACGAGCTGTTTTACGTGTAAATTCAAGGGTCTTGTGCCTGCCCGGATTCATTCTGGATAACTTCTCGTCCGAATAAGCCTTTACTTGTACTTTTCCAGAAAAAACCGTCTGTTTTTCCAGCAGCAAATCAGTGTAATGGGACGGTACAATAGTCACATTATTTTAAAATGGGCTGCCGGTATGCTTTGTTTTTTCTATCATGTGTTCCATTTCTTTTTCAAACGCAACCCCTGCAAGGAACCGGAAATATCACCGGAAGAATTGAAGAAAATGCAGGAAGATGAAACCGACTGGAATTGCTGGTGTTGATAAACTTTCAATATTGGTAAAGACAGGTCAGTGAAAGCGCTTCGGTCAACGATGCGTTTTTTTTGTATCCGTTACCGGAAATGATGCCGGCCAAACGAGGCCATATGACTGTTTGCCTTCCGGATTTTCCGGCCGATATCGGTTGCACGGCATGAAATGTATTCAATCAGGATTGCGTTCGGATTTCCTGTGCGTTTTTCATGTCATCTGCTGGACGTTTTTCCCGCAATGTTTCATCCAGTATCCGATAAAGCAGACTGGAATCGATCGGCTTGGCGATGTGTCCGTTCATGCCGGACGCTCTGGCTGCGGCTACATCTTCGCTGAATGCATCGGCTGTCATGGCGAAAATCGGAATGGTTTTCGCATCGGGATGAGTGGCTGAGCGAATGGTGCGTGCCGCCTCGTATCCGTTCATCCGGGGCATTTGTATGTCCATCAAAACAAGATCGTAGTACCCTTCTCCGGATGCCATAAACATGTCTGCCGCTTCCTGTCCGTCATGAGCCCATTCGATAGCCGCTCCGGTCACGTTCAGCAGTTCAGTGGCAATTTCACCGTTCAGGTCATTGTCTTCAACCAGCAGGAAACGTTTTCCGGTAAAGTCACCGATAGACCCGGTTTGTCCATTTTCCGTCTGTTCGTTTGCCGGTTCATTATCGACGACGGAGACCAGGGTATTGTAAAGTGTCGAGGCAAACAGAGGTTTCGATATGAATGCATTGGCACCTGCCTCCAGTGCGGCTTTCCTGATGGCGCCGGGATCGTAGGCAGATATGATGATAATGAGCGTTTCCGGACCGACCCTCTCCCTTATTCGTCTTGTTATTTCCACCCCGTCAATGTCCGGCATTTGCCAGTCTACAAGGCAAACATCGTAATCATCACAGGCTTCGTGTGCGGTCAGAACCATTTTTACCGCTTCGAGTCCCGAATTGACCCATCGGGCGTTTATTCCCATCTTTTTCAGCAGAAGGCTGGCATATACACAACTATCGTGTTCATCGTCCACGACCAGAACCTTGAGCGTCTCCAGTTTCCTGTTTTTTGCCACTACCGCTTCTTTTTCGATTTCCACAGGCAACTCTACCGTAATTGTCGTGCCTTTTCCGGGACTGCTTTTTACGTGTATGGTACCGCCCAGCAAATTGACCAGATTTTTGGTGATGGCCATACCCAGACCGGTTCCTCCGTATTTTTTGGAAATGGTGCTGGGTGCCTGTTCGAAAGGTATAAAAAGACGGCTCAAAAATTCTTCGCTCATCCCTATTCCGGTATCGCTGATGGAAAAGCGCAATCGAACCTCATTGTTTTTAAGAATGAACTGTTTTACCTGAAGACGGACCGTCCCTCCTTTGAGTGTGAATTTGAGGGCATTGGACAGCAGATTCAACAGAATCTGGTTGATCCTCATCGAATCGCCGATAAAGGTATCGGCCGTAATATCGGCCAAAGCCGTTTCGAAAGCGAGCCCGTGTTCTTTGGCCTGCAACCAGACAATGGAAATCACGGATTCAAGAAACGGCTGCAATTTGAACGGTTCACGATTGATGGCGAGTTTGCCTTCCTCGATTTTGGACATGTCGAGCACATCATTGATGAGTGAGAGCAGATGCCTTGAAGAAAAAGCGATTTTGGCAAGGCAATCCTCGACTCGGGTACGATCGTCCAGATAATTTCCTGCAATTGTGGTCATGCCGATGATTCCATTCATCGGCGTCCGTATTTCATGGGACATACGGGAGAGAAACTCTTTTTTCGCATTATTGGCATTTTGGGCCAGAACCAGCGCATCTCTCAAATCCGCTTCCCTTTTCGACAAAGCGGTCAGTCTTTTGCGTTCCATGAGATTGAAATAAATCGTCAGGGTAATGATGGCGGCGCCAAGAAGAATGGAAACGACAATGGAAAATACTGCTGTCATCGCCGTCTTTTTTTCCAGATTCCGGACATTGGTGTCAGCCGTCTGGATGATTTTTACGAGTGCGTCATTGACCGCTTCGTAGCGGGGATAAACCTCCCTGTCGAGATAGTTCTCTATCCGGGTATTGTCAGGCGCATTCAGGCGGGTACGGATTCCGCGCAATGAAGGGGGGGGTAACAAGTTCAATGGCGCGATCCTGTGCCACAATGAGTTCATCCATTGCGGATTGCAGCGCATCGATATCTTTTTTCGGGCCAAGATAACGCTGGTAAAGAATATT
>OGXI01001942.1_pt1 | contig 16348 bp, 15 predicted proteins | sample 1576221 | NCBI WGS metagenome assembly OGXI01 (sample SAMEA3541523, study PRJEB24748) | human gut metagenome | biome: human gut; feature: human-associated habitat; material: faeces | place: China | collected 2012
CCCCATCTACCAGAACGTCGATGCCAAACCCCAAACCGATCCGGCGACGATCAAGGCCAACCTGATCGCACAGCTCACCGCACCGGTACGCTGGACCTACATCGTCAAGAACATGCTTGCGGACGGCGTGACCGAATTTACGGAACTCGGTCCCGGCAATGTCCTGCAGGGTCTTATCAAAAAAGTGAATCCCGAAGCGGTCGTAGAGTCGAAATCGACGTTGTAACCCGCCTCCGAAAACAAAATAGAATCGATTGACAAGCAATCGATTCTATTTTGTTTATAATTTTTTTTCATATCACAAGATCAAATACGCCAAATTCGATTGAATTCTTTCTATATTTGCACAAAAATTACAGAAGACATCAAACGACATCAATAACTATGACATCGTTAACCGAATTTTTCAGCCGACAGGAAGATGACAATCTGAAAGGTATTTCGCACAAGAACAACCTCTTCAAGCGAAATATCATCGCACATATGGCGGTGAACGGGGAGTGTACGCTCTCGGAGCTTACCAAAGAGCTGCACATCAGCGTACCGACCATCACCAAGCTCGTTCAGGAACTCGTTCAGGAGAACATCGTCTCCGATCTGGGCAAGGTCGAAACTCCGGGTGGACGACGTCCCAACGTCTTCGGACTGGCCAGCTCGGCCATCTATTTCGCAGGCGTCAATATCGGCCGGGACAACATGTCGTTCCTCATCACGGACCTGCACAACAATATCGTCAAAGAGGAACTCTTGACCGACTTCGAACTGCAGGATCGCCCTCAATGCCTCGAAAAAATCTGCTCGAATATCGCACATTTCATCGATACGTGCGGTGTGGAACGCGCGAAAATCCTCGGAGTGGGTGTCAGCGTCAGCGGACGCGTCAATCCCACGACGGGACGCAGTTACCGCTATTTCACTTCGAGCGAACAGTCCCTGCGCGATATGATCGAACAACGCATCGGCATCCGCGTACTGCTCGAAAACGACTCCCGGGCCCGATGCTATGCCGAATACACCAACAGCAAATCCAAAGACGAGATGGACGTACTCTACCTCCACCTCGGACGCGGCCTGGCCATCGGTATCGTCATGAACGGCAAACTCTACTACGGCAAGAGCGGCTTTGCCGGAGAGTTCGGGCACATTCCCTTCTTCGACAACGAAATCATCTGCTCCTGCGGCAAGAAAGGTTGCCTCGAAACCGAAGTTTCGGGAATCGCGATCGAACAGAAGTTCGGTCGGCTTATCAGCCAGGGTGTCAATACGATCCTGCGCGAAAAATACAACAAGCACGAAGCCATCCACGTCGATGAGATCATCGACGCAGCCAAGCACGACGACAATCTCTCGATCGAACTGATCGAGGAGGTCGGAGAAAAGGCGGGCAAGGCCGTCGCCTTCCTGATCAACACCTTCAATCCGGAAACGGTCATCGTAGGCGGCGAGCTGGCCGAAGCGGGCGACTACCTGATGCTGCCCCTCAAGTCGGCGACCAACAAATACTCGCTCAATCTGGTTTATAAGGACACCAAATTCCGCTTGTCGAAAATGGGCAAGACGGCCAGCGCCTGGGGTGCTGCCATGTTGATTCGCAATCAGGTGCTCGGACTTTGCTAATGATGCTCCGAGGCCATATTTGCAGCCTGCGGGCCGTCGAACCTCAGGACCTCGAACTGCTCTGCCGGTGGGAAAACGATCCTTCGTTGTGGACAGTCAGCGGTACGATCGAACCGTTCTCGCACTATTCGATCGAACAATTCATCCAGGAGCAGCAGGCTGGTATTTACCGATGCGGACAACTGCGGTTGATGATCGACGACACAGCGGGGGAAACGATCGGAGCCATCGACTTGTTCGATTTCGAGCCGCAGCACGAACGGGCAGGCGTCGGCATTCTGGTTTACGATCCGGCACAGCGCGGGAAAGGATACGGGGCAGAGGCATTGGCTTTGCTCGAAGAGTATGCCCGCACGGTACTCCGGCTGCGGCAACTGTGGTGCAACGTACTCGCGGACAACGTCCCCAGCCTGACTCTCTTCGAAAGAGCCGGATTCCGCCGGGTCGGGGTTAAAAAGGAGTGGATCCGTACCCCCGAAGGGTATAAGGACGAAGTATTGCTCCAAAAGCTGCTTTAGACAATTTGAAATACAAATCTGCCGGAATTTTCCTGCCCGATAAGTGATCGGCGACGGAGCATCCCGGTAGATTTTTTTTATCGTATCTCGGGAGGAAACTCGCATCTCCTCCTCCCGACATCCGGCTTTTTCAAGCACCCCTCGCACCGGTTACGCACCGCTGTCGTGCCGGGGCAATCCCGCCCCTGCCGAAGCTACTCTTCGTCCGGTAAATCGGCCGCCTGCAAAGTCCGGGCAGACTGTTGTTTCTTGGTCGGAATTCCCAGTTTGCGAAGCCGCTCCCCGCAGCGGACGATGTTGTCGTTACCGGTGCAAAGCCGCTTGTAGGCATCGTTGTACTTGTCCCGGGCGGCGTCGAGCGACTGTCCCACCCCTTCGAGCGAAGCGGTGAAAGCCACCAACTGCTCGTAGAGTTTCGTACCGTAAGTAACGATGTCGGCCGTATTCTTATTCTGTGCGTTCCGCTTCCAAAGATCGTCCACCAACTTCAGTAAAGCGAAAAGATTGGTCGGCGAAGAGATGATGACTTTCTTGTCGTAGGCATCGGCCCAGATGGAGCTGTCGTTTTGCAGCGCCGCCAGAAACGCCGGTTCGTTGGGAATGAACATAATGACGAAATCGGGCGAATCGAGCAATCGCTGGTACTCCTTGCGACCCAGTTCGACGACGTGCTGCCGCACCGACGCGACGTGCGACGCAAGATACTGGCGCCGGGTCGCCTCGTCCTCGGCCCCGACGTATCCGACGAATGCCGTGAGCGACACCTTCGAGTCGATGACGATCCGTTTGCCTTCGGGCAGATAAAGCACCACGTCGGGCCGCAGGTTGTTTCCCGCTTCGTCCTTGATATTGAGCTGCGTATCGTAATGTACGCCCCGGATCAGGTTCGAATTGTCGAGGATCGTTTCGAGGATCATCTCGCCCCAGTCGCCCTGCACTTTGGAATTGCCCTTGAGCGCGTTGGTCAGGTTGGTCGTTTCGGTGGTGATGCGGCGATTGAGTTCCATCAGGCGTTCAAGCTCGTTGCGCAACGCCCCCCGCTGTTCGTTCTCGGAGGAGTAGATCTTCTCGACCCGCTCGCGGAACTCCACGATGTTATCCCGGAAAGGTTTCAACAACACGTCGAGCGCTTCGCGGTTGGTCTCCTTGAAAGTGCGCGACTTTTCGCCCAGAATGTCATTGGCGAGGTTCTTGAATTGGGTCCGGAAAGTCTCCTCCATCTTTTCGCGTTCGGCACGTGCCTCGGCCATTCGCTGTTCGGCCGCCTCCAGACGGGCCTGCGCCAGCGTACTCCGCTCGACCAGGGTGCGGATTTCGATTTCGGCGGCAGCGGATTTCTCTTCGGACACCCGGCGCGACTCCTCGGCCAGGCGGCGAGCTTCGTCCGCAGCAGCCCGTTCGTCCGACAAACGGGCGTTATCCCGACGCAGGGAGAGCACAAGCAAACCCAGCACGGCGCAAACGACGCCGAGCGACAATAAAACGACAACGATTCCGGTATTCATGACAGCAACAAAAATAACAAAAGATGCAAGCAATCGTACGGGCATGCACACAAAGATTGCCGAACCGCATCCAATCTTTAACAAAGATAAGAATAAGTCAAATGCAAAAGCAAATTTATTTACATTTTATAATAGAGGCAAAGAACCTAAAAAATATAATCTAATTTATTTTCGAAACAACATTGTAAAATCATTTTTTATCCATATATTTATTCTGAAATTATTCTTTAACCAAAAAAATGCTCTATGATGAACTTTGCTTCCATGAAGTTTTTCCTGGTAGGATTGACTTTGACAGCCATGCTCTCTGCATGTAGTGATGACGAAACATCAGACCTTATCCCCGAACCGAGCATCTCAATTTCTGCTTTAGAAAGTGAAATCGGGGCACTGAACTTCTCGATCAACGTGGAAAATGCCGAGCAATGCGCTTACGTCTGCATGAACGCGAACGAATCGCTCCCCACGACTGCTGATGAAATTTTCGCAACCGGAACGAGCATTAAACTCACGGACAAGAACAAACTTTCGATCCGAGTTCCCGTCGACAAGCAGATTACATATGCCGTTATCGCTGCAGCTGCGAACCAGACGGGCAAGACAATTTCCAACAAATTACAACTTACCCCGCTCAAAGACGAAGACCCAGGGACGGAAGATCCCGAACCGAAACCGGAGCAAATCGATATCACTTTTTCAACAGGAGAATTACTTTATCTGCCTAACGGCATGCTACTAATTAACCTGTTCGAAACGGACAACACAAGTGTTTATCAGACCCAAATCAAACTTGAAGGTATCGAAAACAACGGCGCCTAGAGAAACGGCAGCCGCCTGCTTGCAGAAGACCTTTATAAAACAGTATCCTCCTCTTATCTGATAGACATCGAAGGGAATAGCGACATTGACGACAACCTTCCTGCAGGGACATTGGTCAAAATTGAACGAGGCACGGCAAACACTGTAATTCTGACCATTACAGGCACATTATCCAAAAGCGAAACCAAGTTTACCGGTCGATTCTCCGGCATACTCTCGCACGAGATGGAGTTAAAGAACTATTCTCTCAACAATGTGGTATTCGACGAAACCGGAGGGGCCAAATGGAATGCCGAAAAGAAGACAATCGCCCTTCCGCTACGCAGTTCTGCTCACCCCGACCTGAAACAGTTCTCGCTGGTATTCCATTCCGAAACCGAAACGCTCGCAACGGGTAACTACCCAATCAGCGAAAATGGAGAAGCAGGAACCGTATCGTTGGCCAAAGCCTATTTCGCCAACGCTCCCGTTTACATCAACGGTACACTCGGCCCGTCGGAAATCGGCTACAAAACCGGCTCGATAAAAGTTGAAGTGAGTCCGGAAACCAACGAATACACGCTCACAATCGACGCCCGTGATTCATACGATATTATCTATCAGGAAAACGCGTCGGCACAAGTCGTTTACGGAAGCACGCTGACTGGGTCGTTCCAAGGTTCTATAGGGGAACAAGGAGGAGGCGAAGATCCCGAGGAGCCTCAATATAATGTATGGCAAGACACCTATTCAAATACTCCAGCCGTAGTTTCATACGGACTTACGTCAGATTTGGAAGGTTACGAGCGTTCCTATATTGGACGTATTGACCTTCAACCCGACACCGAAGGAGAAGCCAACATGCGCCTCTTCTTTATTAATCGTGCTCCGGATGCATCGGCCGCAGGCTTCGATCCCACACAGATCGAGTTCATTCCCGGCTACTCATACGCCACGCTCGGACAGGATTTGGACGATCCCATATTTCCGTATGTACTCATGGAAGGCGACCTGAATCTGTCTTATGACAGCGGAAGCCAAAAATGGACGCTCCACTACGAAGGCTTCTTCGTAGCTCCACTCGGACACAAAATCAAAGTAATAGCTGACTATGTCGGTCCGATGGACGGCTTCACTGCTTTGTAAACAGACACAAGTAATCTATATTTTCAGCCGTCTTCTTTAATGACGGCTGAAAATATTTCCAACAAAAAAACACCAAGCCATGAAACATATATCAAAAAACATAAAGCACAGACTTCTTTATATCAACATGCTATTCTTGTGCGGAATCCTGTCAGGCGCTTGCAACAAGGAAAATGAGCCGGACATAACTCCTCCATCCGAAGGAGAGCAATCCAATCCCGTCGAAATGACTTTCACATTCGATGTCCAAACCTTGAGTCCGAATGCAGCCGAGATTTCCATCACACCATCAGACAATACACAAACATGGTATTGGACTCGTGCTACCGACAAGGAATTTACAGACGCAAATAAAAATAAAGACGCTTTATTCAAAGATATGCTCGAAAGCGACATTGAGTACGGCATTCAGGAAGAAGGATTCGACCGAGCCGGTGCCGTAGCCGACATCACCCACACAGGACCATTCAACAACACGCTCCAAAGTCTTTTCGGATCGACGACCTACCATCTGTTGGCCGCTGCGATCGACAAGGAGGGTAACCCGCTTTCGGAAGTCTCCCAATACACATTCGAAAGCCAGAAGACTCCGGTATCCCTAAATACATTCTCAATCAAGATTCCCGACGAAGACGTCTCTTATGCATCAGCCAAAATCTCGATTACTCCCACCAATCAGGATCCCTACACTTGGTTTATAGCCGTTTCATCACAAGGGACTCCAGAGGAACTCGCCGACGCCTATATCGATGCGAACGGAATTCTGATGAACACAGGACTTTACGATATTTACACGGGATCGCAAATCCGCACAATAAACGCACTGGACCCAAACACGTCTTATTCCGTCGTGGTATTCGGTTACCAAGCCGGTCGTACAACCAGTGTTGAGTCGGCTTCGTTCCAGACTATTCCGGCTGGCGACCCCTCCGAAACAGTTTTTGAATTCAGCATCGATCCCGCTAAATTGACGGCCCGTAGCGCGGAAGTTTCCGTCACACCCAGCGACCCGAGCGTATTATACTGGTATGAGCTCTTACCTGCCGAAAAATACGCACAATACGGATCGAATGAAGAGACCGTACGCGCTTATCAGCAACAGATATTCACGACTTACGAGGAACAGGGCTACACGATCGGAGAGATCGTTCGCGGATTCTGTGCTCGTGGTGCGGTCACCATGTCTTTCGGCCCGGAAAGCCCTGCCGGACTCCTCTCTCCGGAAACGGAATATATCCCGTTCGCTGTCTGTATGAACTTCGATGGCACGCTGGCAGGTGAAGTCTTTGTCGGCGAGAAATTAACGACACCAAAAGCAACCGTTTCGTCCGCTTGGGCCAAAGCTTGGATGCGGGCTTATTACGACTGCGACCAACTGGCTCTACTCGATCCCGAATTAAGTTCATTAGCCGGCAAGAACCTGCTAGCCATAGACATCGAAATCAGCCATAGCTCCGACGCGGCCCACTGGTATTTCCTAGGTTTGTCGGCCGACTACACCGACAAAACCAAATATCCCGAAGAAGAGATGTTATCAGCTATTTTGACAAACGTCAGCACGGAAGCGACACTCAAAGACGAAACGTCCACACTGATTCTCTTCCCGGCCGACCAGCAAGGCACATTCCTCTCGATGGCCGAAGATGCCTCTGGTAACTATAGCGAAATAGAGAGAGTATTGATTGGGCCGCTCTCCAAGGAAGGTGCATCACCTATTCCTATGTCCAGTTCGATGTCGCTTTCGAACATGCAGACCAACATTCCTTTAACAAATGCATATTTCCGCACGGGTACCAACGTACAGACGGAATGGCCGGATTACAATACAAGAGGTGTGACAGGATTTGTTGGTCCTGGCTCCAAACCGGTTCCATTGGATGAGACAGAGATGGAACATTGGGGAATCGGACAGACAGAGGTCAAATGCGATTACGAAATCGGAGATATGATAACTGTCTTAAGTGGTGCCTGGGAAGGAACAGCAGGTGTTGTTAATACAATCAATGAACAAAAACAGAGCCTGACGATCAATGTTGAGTTGTTTGGCCGCGAAACTCCGGTTGAACTTAACTTTTCAGAAATTAAAAAGATGGATTAAAACCGTGGGAGGGATGCCTAATCCCGTGAATACCACAAGGAGGTAATTAAAATGGCAAAAAAAGTAACAGGTTATATTAAATTACAGATTCCTGCTGGTAAAGCAACTCCAGCACCACCGGTTGGTCCGGCTCTTGGACAGCACGGTGTAAACATTGTACAGTTCACAAAAGAGTTTAATGCAAGAACAGCAGATCAGGGAGATCTTATCATTCCTGTAGTTATCACTGTTTATGCAGACAGAAGTTTCAGCTTCATAACCAAAACTCCGCCGGCTGCAGTTCTTCTTAAGAAAGCTGCTAAGATTAAATCAGGTTCCGGCGTACCGAACAAGACAAAAGTTGCTAAGGTTACTAAAGCTCAGGTTCAGGAAATCGCTGAACTTAAGATGAAAGACTTAAATGCAGCATCCCTTGAAGCAGCTATGAGCATGATCGCTGGTACTGCAAGAAGTATGGGAATCGAAGTAGTTGATTAATTTTAATATTAAATAGTAAGTGGGAGGGCGTTCCCCGCAAATACCACAGGAGGTTATAGAAATGAAACGAGGAAAGAAATACGTGGAAGCTGCTAAAGCAGTAGACCGCGCTACATTATATGATACCGCAGAAGCTATCAGCTTAGTTAAAAAAGCTGCAGTTGCTAAATTTGACGAAACTATCGAAGTTCATATCCGTACAGGCTGCGATGGACGTCATGCAGACCAGCAGATCCGTGGTGCAGTAGTTCTGCCTCATGGAACTGGTAAAAAAGTTCGTGTTCTCGTATTTGCAAAAGACGCAAAAGCAGAAGAAGCAAAAGCAGCTGGAGCAGATTACGTAGGAGCAGAAGATCTCATCCCGAGAATTCAGAACGAAGGATGGCTTGATTTCGACGTTGTTGTTGCTACACCAGACATGATGGGTGTTGTAGGACGTCTTGGTCGTGTACTTGGACCAAAAGGTCTTATGCCAAACCCGAAAGCTGGAACAGTAACTATGGACGTTACAAAAGCAATCAATGATATTAAAGCAGGTAAGATTGAATACCGTCTTGACAAAACCAATATCATCCATGTTCCGATCGGTAAAGCTTCCTTTACTGAGGAACAGTTAAGCGACAACTTCCAGACGCTCATGGAGGCAATTGTAAAGGCTAGACCAAGCACCCTGAAAGGACAGTACTTAAGAAGCGTTGTCCTCACCCCAACCATGGGACCAGGAGTCAAAGTCAACCCAGTTAAATTTGCCTAAAATAAATAAGAGAGACATCCCGCGCGCAAGCAGGGATGTCTTTTTTTTAATATGATTTTCCCAATCCCCAGGGCGGCGCCCCAGGCACGCCCGTCCCCATACCAAAACCGCGTGGCTAAGAAGGGGGTTCTTAGGGGGAGCTTCGGCCTTCGCAGACTTCGAGATGCTCCCCCTAAGGGTTTTAATGTTTCCAAACACAAAAAAATTCAAAATTACACCATTTTATGCTAAAATGATAAAATAAAACCCAAAACCTACAATTCGGAAACGAGGGAGTCAGTTTGACAAAGAAAAGAAGAAAAAATTCCTTACAAAGTAAAATCATCATCCTAATAGCAGAAATCCTGGTAGTAGTTTCACTCCTTCTGGTATTCTCCCAGAACTTCGGCTTCGGCACCCAGATCACCATCTGGATAAACCAACTAACAAAACCATCAGTCCAGGAGCTGGACATCACCGGCATCAACAGCTCCTACGCAGTTCTCATGCAGGCAGGCACCGGCAAAGTCATCGGCGACATAAACGGCGATACCCAAATGTATCCCGCCTCCATGACCAAAATCATGACCACAATCGTAGCAATAGAGAATCTGAGCGATCTGGATCAGCAGATCACCCTAACCAACGATATGGTAGCCGACCTCTACGCCCAGGACGCAACCCAGGCAGGTTTCCAGCCCGGTGAAACCGCCCCCGCAATAGACTATCTCTACGGCGTCATGCTCCCCTCCGGAGCAGAGTGCTGCCGCGCCCTCGCCGTCACGATCGCCGGCTCTGAAGATGCCTTCGTAGACCTGATGAACCAGAAAGCCGAAAAACTCGGCTTAGACAATACCCATTTCTGCAACACAACAGGTCTCCACGCAGATAACCATTACAGCACCGCAAAGGACATCGCAACCCTTCTGCACTACGCTCTCAAGAATGACACCTTTCGTGAGATCATAGAAAGCCCCTATCATTCCACACAGGCAACCAACGTGCACCCGGATGGTTTCACTTTTTACAGCACCATGTTCAAGAACTTATCCGACACAACAGTCATCGATGGGCAGATCCTGGGCGGCAAAACAGGATTCACCAGTGAAGCAGGCTGCTGTCTTGCAAGCTTTGCAGAAATTGACGACATAGAATACATACTGGTAACTGCCGGTGCATATCAGGCAGGAACCCCGCATATTGATGATGCAGTAAAACTATACAATCGCCTGGGAGAAGCCTCCTCGGTATTGTATGGAAAATAAATTTTTAAGGGAGGTCATGTTTAACATGAAAAAAATGAAAAAGATACTGGCATTCTGTCTCTGCGCGATGCTCATGACGACAGTACCGACATTTACAGAAACAGCCAGTGCAGCAACCACATCAACAAAAAAGACAACATCCACAACAACAAAGAAAAAGACCACGATCAAAGGCTGGTACAAACTCAAAACCGGTGGAATGAGATATTTCAAAAACGGCAAATACATTACAGGCTGTCATAAGATCGGCAAATATGTTTATCTTTTTAATAAAAACGGATTTAAAGCACAGAAAAACACAACCTACAAGGGTGTACAGTACTTTATTGACGACTACGCACATGTAACAGGCTGGAGGAAAGGTTCCACTTTTTATTACAACAACGGAAAGGCAATGTCAGCAAACAAAGCCCTGGATTTCAGAGCATATCAGAATGCAAGAAATGTAATAAATCAGGTTACCAACAGCAGAATGTCCAAAAGCCAGAAACTGGAAGCATGTTTCCGCTGGGTTATGAGCAAATATTATTTTACATGGAGACGTTTCGATCAGGGTGGTCCGGTATGGTACGCAGTACAGGCAAACGATCATTTTGAACGCGGCTGTGGTGACTGTATCGCAGATGCATCCGCTTTCGCATACCTTGCAAAAGCCCTCGGCTACAAAAATGTTTATATCTGTGCAGATGGTGTAAGAAGCGACGACAACTCTCATGCATGGACAGAGATCAATGGACGTGTATACGATCCACTTTTTGCAGAAGCCAAGAGCTACAGCAGAAACTATAATGTAAGTTATGGTGTTTACACCTTATCTCCGGTTACAAAGAAAAAACTTTCCTGAGAAAATCTAAAAAACTGGTTCAGAAATGGACCGGTTTTTTTAGTAAAAATTAATATTTTAAACGTAGTTTTATTGAGAAAAAGATGCTATAATAAGGCGATTATAAATAAAAGGGATGACACACATATGGAACCAGTCAGATTGCTGGAGGCTTTGGCCGTAGCAGAGAAACTGAAAGATGCGACAAGACACTGTTACACATCAGGCGGCAGGAGAGAAAGTGTCGCAGAGCATTCATGGAGAATCACATTGATGGCATATTTTGTCAGCGATGAATTCCCGGAAGCTGATATAGAGAAACTAATGAAAATGTGTCTGATTCATGATCTTGGAGAAGCTTTTACAGGTGATATTCCTACATTCGAAAAGACAGAATCAGATGAGGAGAAAGAAGCACAACGACTGAAAGAATGGGTCAGACAGCTTCCGAAGCCATTTGCAGAGGAAATGCAGGCACTCTACCAGGAGATGGAGGAACGTCAGACACTGGAAGCCAGAATTTATAAGGCACTGGACAATCTGGAGGCATTGATCCAGCATAATGAATCCGATATTTCTACATGGATTCCGCTTGAGTATGACCTGCAGATGACCTATGGTAATGACAAAGTTCAGTTTTCAGAATATCTGACAAAACTTCGTAATGAAGTACGAAATGACAGCAGGAAAAAGATCGCAGAGTGCAGAGCTAAATCAGAAAGAGGAGAGAGCTAAATCGGCTCTGCATAAAGCTGGTCAGGTGGTGCTGGAAGGTCATATCAAGCACTGCGTCCGGGAGGGAATTGAACATGGAGATCCGGACAAAACAATTGAGAACTTTACAAAGGCAGTAGAACATTTTGCAAATATGAAATAGAAAGGTGTATTATGAAAAAAATAAAAGAGTTGCTGACAGTAGCTATATGTGCACTTCTGGTAATATCTCCGGTTATGACAGAAACAGTAAGTGCAGCAGGAATGAAAGAAAGTGTAGCAGATTTCACATCCGGAATGCGGAGTGGATGGGTCACTACAGCTAATGGACGAAAGTACCAGAGAAATGGAAAGTTTGTCAAAGGGTGTCAGAAAGTAGGTATGAATTATTATTTTTTCAATGCCAATGGTGTGTTGCAGCGAAAAAATGTGACTAGTGCAGGAAAAACATATTACATTGAGAACAATGGACATGTCCAGGGAATCAAAGAAGGATCCCGTTATCTGTCACCATCTGGTAAAAAGCTCAACAGAGAGCAGTTAAATGATCTGAAGGCTTATCAGAATGCGCGAAGGATTGTAAACGGAGTTACAACCAGTGGCATGAGCAAAACACAGAAGCTTAAGGTCTGTTACAGATGGATGAAGTGCAATGGACTGGGAGCCTGGAGAACACTCAGTGAAGGTGGAGATGCCTGGTGTGCGATAAATGCCAACGATCTTTTTGAGCGCAGGTCAGGCAACTGTATTTCATACGCATGTGCAATGGCATATATAGCGAAAGTAATTGGCTACAGAAACGTATATGTCTGTTCCAGAGCCTCAAGAAAAGACAATTTACATACATGGACAGAAATCAATGGCCGGGTATATGATTCTTACTTCGGAAAAAGAAGAGGAATGAACAGATACTGTGGAATCAAATATAGTCAATATGATTATAAAGCTGCTTTCCGCAAAAAAATCGCATAAACATAAAATAAAAGCTATGGTGCGCCCAGGCTTTTATTTTTTTTGTCGATTTTATGGAAAATAGAAATGATCATTCTGTGCGGAATCCCGATCATTCTGGAAGCAGTCATCGGACTTGTCACAGAGTTTGATATCAAGGCAGACGTACTTGTTTCGCTGGCCCTGATCGCATCCGTACTCATCAGAGAAGATTTTGCAGCCGGTGAAGTTGCCTTCATCATGCAGCTTGGAGGACTTCTGGAAGAACTGACTGTTGCTAAGGCAAGGGCAGGTATTGAGAAACTGGTACATCTGACACCACAGACAGCCAGAGTGCTCACAGAAGCAGGAGAGAAAACTATCCCGGCAGAGCAGGTGGAGGTGAGGGATATCCTCCGGGTACTTCCGGGAGAGACGGTTCCTGTTGATGGTGTGATCACATCGGGACAGACTTCTGTAAACCAGGCGGTCATGACCTGGCTGATCTCCGGAGAGATCATTTGTGCGGTAACGATCCTTGTCGTTTTTTGTCCATGTGCACTGGTCCTGGCGACACCGACCGCGATCATGGCGGCAATTGGAAATGCCACAAAGCATGGTTTTCTTGTAAGAGAGGGAGATGCACTGGAGCGTCTGGCCTCTGTTAAGAAGATCACATTTGACAAGACAGGAACTCTGACCTATGGAACTCCAAAGGTAATTGCGGTCAGAAGCATTCTTCCAGAATGGAAGGAAGAAGATATTTACGGATACTGTGCAGCGGCAGAGCAGTTGTCTGAACATCCGCTTGGAAAAGCAGTCGTAAACTGTTACAGACAGGAAATGAAGAGAGAACTGTTATCCACCGGACAGTTTGAGATGATCCCTGGACGCGGCGTTTCGTGTGAAGTGGATACACACACAATTTTGGCGGGAAATGTGGATATGCTTCGTGAAAATCGGATCAATTTCCCGGCAGATGTGGAAAAACAGGCAGAAGAATTTCTGAATCAGGGATGTACGATGATTTATTGAATAACTGCGCGCCGCATTCTCGTTACTTCTAGTGATGAGTTAGGCGCGCAAATTTTTTACAAAAAATATAAAAGAGAGTTTTATTGGATCGAAAAAGAGTTATAATAGAATAAGAAAGAACAAATAGGACTTATTTATATCCGGTACAAGTCAGAAAGGCAGGAAGCAACTGTGAAGATTACATCCAGCTATGGCGTAGAATTGAGAAAACAGAATATCCCGATCCGTCAGACGCTGGATATCTACCGGTCTGCCGTTGGCTATCTGACAGAGATTTATGAGCAGGTATGGGAAGAGCTGGAAAGGATACCGGAAACGAAGAAACGTTTTAATGAAGCGGAGCACCTGATACATACAACAAAAAAGAATCAGGCTCGTTTTAGCTTTGATCTCCATTTTCCAAAGATGCCTTCTTACCTGAGAAGGGCAGCCATCCAGCATGCGCTGGGAACTGTATCCTCTTACAAAACCCGACTGAGCTTTTGGGAAAAATCAGGTCAAACAGGAGGCTGGCCGAAACTTGTATATGAGAATCATGCCATGCCGGTCTTTTATCGTGATGTGATGTACCGGGAGGATAAGGAAGGGAAGGATGCTGCTTATCTGAAATTATATGATGGGCATGACTGGAAATGGTTCCATGTACGGTTAAGCCATACCGACATGGAGTATTTGAGAAAGAACTGGTCTGGGGAAAAGGCATCTGCCCCGACATTGGAGAAAAGACACAGGAAATATTTTCTGCGTTTTTCTTATACAGAAGATGTGATACTTACAAAAATACCAGTCAGAGAACAGATCGTCTGCAGTGTAGATCTGGGGATCAACACTGATGCAGTCTGTACCATTATGCGGTCGGATGGAACTGTCCTGGGAAGAAAGTTTATTGATTTTCCCAGTGAAAAAGACCGGATGTACCGTGTACTGGGACGGATACGGAGATTCCAGAGAGAACATGGATCTGCACAGGCAAAGAGCAGATGGGCTTATGCAAAACGCCTGAACATAGAACTGGGAAGGAAGATTGCAGGAGCAGTCACAAAATATGCAAAAGAGAACCATGCAGATATAATTGTTTTCGAATACCTGGAGACAAAAGGAAAGATATCCGGGAAAAAGAAACAGAAACTGCATCTGTGGAGAAAACGGGATATCCAGAAACGCTGTGAACATCAGGCACACAGAAACAGAATGCGGATATCGAGGATCTGTGCATGGAATACCAGCAGGCTTGCGTATGATGGAACCGGAACAGTTATCCGTGATCCGGGAAACCACAGCCTGTGTGTATTCCAGACAGGAAAACGATATAATTGTGACTTATCAGCATCGTACAATATTGGAGCAAGATATTTTATCAGAGAACTTTTACCCCCCTTCCGGTAACGGAAAGGTCTTTGCTGGAGGCAAAAGTCCCTGCAGTAAAACGTAGAACCTCATGTGTTTATGCGGACCTGAGGAAACTCAGTTCAGAAATGAACTTAAGGGCCGCATAAATGCAGGCAGATATACAGCGGACTACCTGTCATGTGGGAACCTGCCGTATCCGGCATGCACCAGTTCTGTCTGCATTGCAATTTATATGCTCGTATAAAATAATTGTGCAATATAAAAGAGAGCTCAAAAGGCAGTTTCGCATGGCCGATTCTTCCTTTTCAGGTCTCTGTTTTTATTCTTTTTTCTGGTATTTTGTGCGGAGCAGCCATTTCTGGTCGATGACTTTGAGTTCTTCTCCAAACCGGATATGAAGGCTTACGGAACCTGTTCCCTGTTCGATTTCTTCAATGCATCCTTCTCCGAATTTCGGATGACAGATCACTTCTCCCACCTCATATTTCACGATACTTGCCTGACTGTTTTTGTGCTCCTGCTGCCTCCTATATGTGTCACGGATTGCCACAGTCTTGTCGTGGATCGGACTTTTGAGTTTCTTTTCGTAGTCATGTTTCATCAGGGCTTCCCCTGCCTTGTAGTAAGGTGTCGGCGCGGCCCCTACCAGAGAACAGCAGTATTTCCACGCGCTTCCGTGAAGTCCTGGCTGCCACTGATATTCACGTGGGATCGTAATATGATGTTCCATGTAGTGGGCATATTCGTGTCTGTAGAGATCCATCCGGTCTTCTTTTGTAAGAGGATTTTTTACCCCGTATCCTACGAAGAGAAGGGAAAAATGAAAGTGTTCTTTTTCATGATGCCCTGCTCTTGTATAGGAACCCAGAGTGTCTGTTTCAAATCCAAAAGTGATCGGGATCTGGGCTCCGCGAAGATGAAATTTACGATCCAGTTCCCGGTAGAGGGCACGGATCTGCGCCGTCAGTATTGTCGTTTCTTTCTGTAGTGTTGCATACAGATCTGTATAATTTCTGTCGTCCATGATTTCTCCATTTGTATTTCGTTCACTGATTCTCTATCATATACTGAACTTGCCATCTTGTAAATCAAAAATATGCACAAAAACAGGACAACATATAGCTTTCACTACTGCTGTCCCGTTTCTATCTCATTTATTTTTTACTGAAGATACTGGTTAGATTTCCAGATCACACTCACCAGTCGTGCGATACACGCTTTCAGGTCTTCGATCTTAAGAGTTCCCTCTGCCAGTTCTTTGTGCATATTATCGTGATCTCCGAAGCATTGCCTACACTGTTACCGCTTCTGATGTTGACAAGGCTCTTGCTGCTGGCTA
>OGXI01001949.1_pt1 | contig 16293 bp, 17 predicted proteins | sample 1576221 | NCBI WGS metagenome assembly OGXI01 (sample SAMEA3541523, study PRJEB24748) | human gut metagenome | biome: human gut; feature: human-associated habitat; material: faeces | place: China | collected 2012
CAATCTTTCCCATCACAGAAACTGTATCATCAATCACTTTTACTTTGGATGGAATGCTAACCTTCTTTGTTTTTGCAATTACTCCAACTAATAACCCATCAGACTTCCGATAGATGCAGTTATTTGCCACCTTGTAAATCTTATTTTTGCTGCTTAAGCTTACTTTTGTAACTTTTTTGCTAGATAATGCTTTTGCTTCAATCTTCTTTACAGACTTTGGAATTATAATGCTTGTTGCCTGTGAACCATTAAATGCCTTTGCTTTAATTGTTTTCACACTCGTAGGGATTGTGATTTTTTTCATCTTGTTTGGTACAAGCACTAATGTTTTTCCTGATTTTGTCATCAACATTCCTTTTTTCACTGCAAATGTTTTATTAGCTTTTGGACAACTGAATGTTTTCACTTGATTACTGTGTAAAAATGCATTGCTTGCAATTGACTGCATGTTCTTTGAAAATGTAACCTTACTAAGTACCGTACATTTTGCAAATGCATAAGATGGTACCTTTGTAATCTGCTCTGGCATCTTAAGTTCCCTAAGCTTTGTCATTCCGATAAATGAAGCTGCTTCTATCTGATTCACGGTATTGGGAAATACAATTTCTTGAATCGTTCTTTTATTCTTGTCATTATATGACAATGTTCCGTAGCATCCATGCCATGGTTCGATCGTATCTCCAAAAATATTTATATATGAATCATGTCCTTCCCCATATAATTCTTCTCCGAATCCTACTCTGGTAAGTTTTGCCTGATTAATCTCTTTTGGCAATGTTAATTTTGTGATCTTTTTGCTTAATTTAATCTGATAGATCCAGCTTTCTTTACCGTCTTCTGTCAAATATGCAGAATACTTGATACCGTTTTCTTCTTTCGTGACTGATTTACTTGTGTTCCATTTGGTTGCTGCTTTCACATTGTTCGTGAGTGTGATTGCACTAATCGTTGCTGTCAGTAACATGGTAAAGCATAATAATCTTTTTTTCATTTGCCATGTTCTCCTTTTTCCTGTTGCACATCTTTCTTTTTCCATGTACCTTTGTTATTATTGGCTATTTACATCTGATCGTGTATTCTCCATTCATCTTCGCACCTGATTTTGCAGTTTTGACGTAATATGTACCTTTCTTTACACGATATGTCTTGGATTGCTCTCCTTTGAATGAAAGTTTTTTCAGCACTTTTTTTCTTCCTTTTTTGTAAATGCTTACTTCTAATTTACCAGAATTATTATTTGTACTGATTTTTATGCTCTGCTTCTTTGTTGCTTTTACTTTATACCAGCGGGCTGCTTTCTCTGATGTTGTATAAATATTCCGTACTGTTTTTCCTTTTTTAATTGTTTGTGCTTTTGCTTTCTTTGTCTGATATTTGTTGCTGACTGGCTGATTCTGAAGTGCAATCTGATAAATCTGACCTGTTGCAGCATTGGATACTAAACGATATTCTCCTTTTTTTAGTCCTGTATCAAAGGTTACCCTTTTATGATCATTTGCAACCGCTATCATCCTATTTGTAATTGTTTTCCATACACCTTTTTCCTTTTTTTGAAGGTAGAATGTAACATTTTTATTACTGTAATTAGATGGTTTGAGATAAATGCTTTGGCTGCTTCTCTTATCCGTTTTGAATTCTTGATAAATATTTTTATCCTGCCCTGACTGTGTATATAATATATTTGTCTGAAGTGGTGTCACATTATCTTTTTTTACACAAATTGTTGCTGCAAATTCATCTTTTATCTGATCTGCCAGTTTTAGATAATATACTTCTCCCTTCTTTACATTTGGTACAAATACTTGTTGATCTTCTGTATCAAGAATTGTCGCTACTGCCTTTTTATCCTTATCATATACAGATACATTTGCACCAATTTCTAAAATACCATCTGCCTGTGGATAAACTGGAATCCATTTACTTTGTGATTTTGTTGAAAATTTGAACAAATCACTTGCTGATGCATCCATTTTCATGATGCTGACATGTTCTTGTGCCTTAACTTCTTCTGCATCCTGATAGGTTGCTGCAGATACATTCACTAAGCCTCCGAATGAACTAATCAAAAGACTCGTTGCAAGTGCATAGCTGTAAAATCTTTTTTGTTTCATAATGACCAACCTCCTTATTGGTTTAGTTATAGTTAATTGTTGCAAAATGTGCAATCACATTAGCATCTGATAAATGTACCTGTGTTCCATATTTGGAAATTCGTTTTACTTTGAACGCAGGATTTGATGGATAATATTTATCTGGTACTTTTGTTGAAAAATTTAAAAATTCTTCTTCTTCAGTTTCTTCTAGAAATCCATCTTCCAACACCTGGTTTGAAGTTATCATTTCCTGATCTTCTGATGCATTTACATTTACAAAAACCCCCATTAAACTCACCATTATACATATGCTAATTATTACTTTCTTCAAATTTCTTATCCTCCTCTTTCGTTATATATGGATTAACTGAACAATAACCTGAAATATCCACATCCTTTTCTCCATAATTTTCAATAAAAATTACGTAATCTCCACTTTTGTTTATTTTAAAACCATGCCATAAATTTCTTCCTTCTTCAATATATCTTTCCTTTCCATTTGGTTCAATAATTCCTATTGCTATTTTCTTACTAACATGATCCTCTTCTAACCCTGTGCTAACTGAAATTTCGATTTCTTTCCCTTTCTTTTTATCTATATATTTCTTTTTCGTTTCAATTCTTTCTTTTGCCTTAAGTTTTAAATCAAGAATTCCCGCATCATTAACATCTGGAATTATAGCTCCTTGTTTTATCACTTCTATTCCTTCTCTTTTTTGACTCCGTATTTTCTCTTTTCTGTCTATTTTATAATCTATAACTTTCTCTGTTTCTATTACTGATTCCTCATCCATTGTCTGATCTGCAACATAAACATATCCTTTTGCAAATCCAATCGTAGATGCAGCCACAGTTATCGAACTTATGCCAAATATGATCAACATCAAACTAACTGCTGTTATCCTTTTTAATGGCTTTTTATTTAAATAAGACTGCATTCTTTTCATTCGAAGAACCAAAAGTTCACTATTTTCGCATAGCCCCATACAATATGTATTGCATTCCTTTTCTTCCGTTGCTATATCTATGATAACGTTAAAATAAGTCTTCATGCTTTCTATATAATAGCTAGCTGTTCTATCACAATATGCTTCTCCCCATTGGTCTAACTGTCTTATCAAATCTTTCATTCCTGAATGAAACCAATAAATAATATGAGCCATCATAAAGATTACTTTCCATAACAGATCATGATGTTTATGATGAATCAATTCATGGTGCAAAATAATATCTATTTCTTCTTCACTATATTCAATTTCAGGCAAAATGATTCTTCGATGAAAAATTCCATATGCCATTGGAATTTTTATTTTCTTGTGCTTTAAAATATCAATATCATCTTTTATTTCTAACTCATAACAAATCTGCTGTTTTTTCTTAATGATCTCAGGCTGACATTTTCTTCCTTTCTGTAACATTTTATGCATCTGATGAATCTTTCTCACATATATGAAAGCCCATATCACACTCCCAATAAGCCATATGATTCCTAATATTGTTAACAGAATTCTAATTTTATTCGTATACCAAAAATCAAAACCATACAATCCTTTCTTCTTTATTCCAAAAAGTACTATAATCCCCACTGGACACAGAAATGCTAATAGTACGATCTTCCATATCCAATAATTAATCTCCACATATCCCTTGCTTTCTGCAAGTCTTCCAAGTAACTTCCAAATAATATATATGATCGTTCCTAATATAAAATTAAGCAGTACTGCTGAAAACAGCATCAGCATATTTTTATATAAAATCCATATCATCTAATACACCTTTTAGCCTTTCTTTTTCGCTTTTTGGAATCTTTTCACTTAATGCAGTAAATAATTCTTTTGCTGATCCATCAAACCAATTGTCCAGTATATCTTCTGCTTTTTCTTTTCGATATTCTTTTTCCGAAATAATCGGATAAACATAGGCATTTCTTCCCCTTTTATCTACTTTCAAATATTCTTTATCTTCTAAACGAAATAGATAAGTTCGTATACTTGTTCTCTTGTATTCCTTGCCATACCGTTCTTTTAACTCTTTTCCAATTTGTAAAAATGGAATCTCTTCTCCGTAATCCCAAATACATTTCATGATCATTTCTTCTAAATTTGTTAATTTTTCCATATTCTCCACCTCTTTAAATAACTTTTTTAGTTATTTTTATATTAACATATTTTAATCATCCATTCAACTTATTTTTTAGTCGTTCGTATAACTTTATTGATTTGCTAATTATATCAATAAAAAAGATAGATGCCAAAATGACATCTACTCTTTTTACTTTATATCTCTAACAAGTCTTCCGATTTACATCCTAAAACTTTCCCAATCTTCAATACATCAATTGCTCTTGTATGATTAATATTTCGTTTTTTTTGCTCAAATAATTGAATCTGTCTCAGTGCAACACCGGACAAATCTGCAAGTTCTCTTTGTGACAATCCTGCAATTTTACGTAAACGTTTTAAATTTGTTTCTGTATAATATTGATCCCATTTTTCATTGATTGCTTCTACGAATTTCATAATATCCATTTCATGATATACGGAATACATTTTTAAAAGATCTTCTATCGTTACTACTTTGTATATCTTCATAAACGGTCTTGCTGTATACCACTGATAGTACGCTAATGCCCAGCCAGCCCAATATTCTGGAGATTTATCCAAATACATTTCATCTGGAATTTCTTCCATTATAAGTCCTGCTGATCTTATTACTTCTTTTACTATTTCACAGCCATTTTTTCCTGCTATATATGTTGGATTCCCTTCTTGAAATTGTCTGGATACATCGGATACTAAAAACATTTTATAAAACTCGTCTGGGTCAAATTCATATTCATTTACTGCATAGTCTAACATATCTCCTAGAATTCTTTGTGCTGTTAGCAAATAGTCCTCAGAATAAGCGTGCATCTCCATTTTTTATTCCCTCTCTCATAATATCCAAGATAAATAATTCATTAATATCTGCTTTTTCTTTTTTACCTTTTCTATATTCTCGTCTTGCTTCACGTTCTCGTTCGGCTTTTTTCATATAGTAAATCTCTGCATCTACAGGCTCATTTCCTATATACGTAATCTGTTCAAAAGCTTTTTTACTTTTTAATACAATCTGTTCTCCTAATTGACCAAGCTTCATTGCATGTGCAAGTTTTTGCATGGAAATTACGCCTGCAACAAAATCCTGTGCAAATGCAAAGTATGAGTCATCTGCTCTATATCCTATAATTACATCATATGATGAAATATCTGGAAGAAAATTTTCTTTTATATAACTTTTTGCCTCTTCTGCAATGCTTCCATTTTGCCAGTATGTTCTATTATCCACTAATAATGCAAGCCAATTTAAAATATTATAATGTCCATCATTTAAATTTAGAACATTTAGCCCGTTAAAATTCAGATCATAAATGTTAGCATAACCATCTACCTGTTTCGCACATGCCCATTCTTTCGCAAGTTCTATCTGTTCTGTACATTGACATCCTCCCACGGCTGAAGCCGTGGGATTCCTTAAATTTTCTCACAGGATCACCTTTCTCAAAAGGATCGGATATAGCTGTGGTTTTCAGTATTCGGACCTATAGGCGTTCGCATGTCGTATGGTACTTGCCAGGTCTATGGAGTGATGCCGGACCCCATATAATTCTCATGTTAAAAACCGAAACATTGTTTCATTGAAACTCCTGATCGTTTTATGTCTTTGATCAGTTCATCGTGCATCTCTATAAATTTCAAAAATTCTTCTTTACATTTTTCTCTGTCCGGATGTTCCAAGCTGTCATCTGCATTCTTTATCAGGAAGCCGGAATACAGGTCTCTCTGGACTTCATGTCCATCGATCACTTTGGTACGTTGCTTTAATGGGATCTTGGTATATTCATCCGTACTGTGATCATACTGACTGGCTTTAAAGGTTTCTGTCTTGACCTCTTCGTAAGTTCCTCCTGCGGTTGATGGATCTTCCAAAGCGTTTCTTTTTCTTAAACTTCCGGATCATAACAATGGATCCATCTTTTTTCTTTACTTCCGATATCTTATCCTGGCGTTCAGTCTTTTTCGAACGCTTTTGCAGTGCTTTGTAAGTCATCCTTTCTACGCAGATCCGGTCTGCCATCTGGATCAGCCGGTTGCATAAAGTCCGATGACTGGTCAGGATATATTGGGATCTTTTACGATAAAGTATCTGCAGACGCCGGAGCAGACGGATGTAGTTCTTTGAATTCTTCCATCTGGAGTGGTCGTTCTTTTTGATCGTTCCATCCAGGTTATATTTATCCGGATTACTCTTCCTTCTGGATCGATCCATCTTTCGAAGGATCTCCTGGATCTGTCGGTCATACCGATCTGTTTCCGGAGCTAGTTCTTCTAAGACACATCCGGTATCTGCCGTACATGCCATCGTGGATACGCCCGGATCGATCCCCATGTCTCCAAATCCATGTTCCAGTTTTTGTGGAGCGTCGTCTTTCAGGACAAGAATGATATGGTACCGCCATCCGTTCGGGAACATCTGCCGTTTTATCATGCAGTAAGAGATCTTATGGTCCAGAGACTGCAGGACATATTCTCTGTCCGATGCTTTCTTTGATAGATAGCACTGCATCTGTAGTCCGAGCCACTGGATCTGTCTTGTTTCTGTGTCATAACAGATCCCGTTGATATTGGACTTTCCTCCGATCGTCCGAAAATCGCGGAACTTTTTAAAATGCAGCTGCTTTCCATTGGAAAACAGAAAATCTTCGACACCTTTCCATACGTTCGCAGCTTCAGCCTGAACCTGTTGGGAAGACAGAAGCTTCTTATACCTGGCTCCACAGACTTTGATGTATTTTTCCAGTTCAGATCTGCTCAATCCGAGCTTGGTCCGTCTGGTATTCATGTCAGAAGCAAGTGCTTTTTTCCGTTTTTTCTCAGCTTTCGAAGGTTTTTCGATCTTACTCAAAGAGCCATATTCTGTCCTCCAATTTCGGTATTCCTCGTCTTTCAGAAGAAGAGCGATCTGTTTGCGCATACGTTTCACACAGACGTTATGGATATGAGAAACCGCGTGAAATCTCCGTTCGATCTCTGCCCGTTCATATGTAGTTGGCTTTAAGAGTAACTGGACTGTGTGCATTTAATACCTCGTTTTCTGTGTATCCACATACCATTTGATCGTTTCAGAACTGACGTTTCCTGCAGTGCTGACAAAGTAGGACCTTGTCCAGAGATTTGGCATTTTGGAAAGTTCCTGGAATTCGTTTCTTAACGCATGAGAAGTTCTTCCCTTAATGAGATGCATGATCTCCGGGATCGACAACTGCGGTAACGCACTGAGGAACAGCTGTGTGTGGTCTTCATGACATTCCATTGCAAGGATCTCGATGTCGTTCTGTTTGCAGATATCACGGACTAGATCCTTAAACCGGGCTTCGACTCCGGGGATCAGAAAGATCTTCCTTCGATATCTTGGGCAAAAGACGAAATGATAATTGATCATGGATACGGTTGTTTTTGTTTGTCTATATTGATTCTTCATGTTTTTATTATATCACAAAATGTGTATAAACATAATAGAAATATACACGTTTTTTAAAATAAAAAGGCTTTCATCCCACGGTTAAAACCGTGGGCTTTCCCGCCTAAACTAATTTGTAAAATCCTTTTCCATAATCATTATGTCTTGCACCTTTTCCATATTCTGGTTTTTGTATGATAAATTGCGATCCATGATATAATCTTTTTTTCATTGTATCACCTCTTATTTTTATTATATCGCAAGTGCGATACTTTCTCAACAAAAATTAATATTTTCACTCCTCCAATCCCAAAAACTGCAATAAAATCTCCATCTTCAATCGATCCACATGATCTTCCCTAACTTGCTTTGCTGGAAGGCTTCCAAAAATGTGTTTCTTTCATTTCGTGCATTGTATTCTTCGTTGCATTGGTGGAATACAATGTACTGATAAGCTGTGTTTACGGAAATTCCTTGGATATTTGCCTGATAAAAGAGTTTCTTGGCATCTTTTTCTGTGTAATCGAGGGCTAAATGAATGAAGTTCTCAAATCCGATATTTCCCATATTTTCTGCAATCATGATCTGTTCATAGACTCCTTGCAGTGTTAAAAATGCGATACGGATAGCAAATTCATCGTAGTAATCGATAAATTCTCTGGATTCCATTACGACAAAATATGCCTGCACGATATCTTCCATAGTGCACAGGCAAGCCACATTGGAATACTGTTTGCGATTTTCATTGCGTCCATTTTTTTCCTCCTTTATCGGTCCGTGTGTTTTGTATGCAACTATATTACCTGTTTTGTGGGTGAAATGATATGAAAATTTTTTCACTTTCAGAATACCATAAAAGAAAAACTATCATTTTCTCTATATGGAAGAGAAAAATGATAGTTTTCTTCTATTTAAATTATATGGATGTATAAAGGATAGCTATTTATTTTTCATAAAGAAATTCTTCTTTTAAATCTACATTGAAATCTTTTGCCAGATGTCTGAAATTATCTGGTGTGATCGTCTGTAATTTATCTGATCTTACGGCTAAGACTTTTAATAAGATGGCTGCTGCTTTTTCAATTGTGTGCATCAGACCGAATGTATTATCAAAGTCTTCTCCAGAGCAGAAGATTCCATGGTGTGCCCAAATAATGGCATCATATTTTTTCATTAATTTGCTGGATTCCACAGCGATGTCTCTTCCACCTGGAACCATCCAAGGGATCACTCCGATTCCATCTGGGAAGATAACTGGGCATTCTGTCATCATTTCCCATAGTTCTCTTGTAAATACTTTGTCATCTAATGGAAGAACGAATGTTAAGGCGATGACATTTGGCACATGAGAGTGATAAATCACTCTGTGAAGTCCGTTTGTTGCTTTCTTCTTTACTTCGTGGTTCATTAAGTGAGATGGCAGTTCACTTGTTGGAACTCCACCATCTACAAGTCCCCATACGATTCGATACTGTTTTCCCTCAGAATCGATCTCTACGATTGCAATATTCTTTTCTGGTGCTAATGCTACGTTTCTGAAATATTTTCCAGAACCTGTCACTAAGAAATATTCTCCGGCAAGGTCAGGAACTTCCGTTCCGATGTCTGTAAATTCTTTATCATAAGTAAACTGGTCTTTGACCTGTTCTACTTCTTCTGGTTTCATACGGTAACTGGCATTTCCACCATTTCTCTCGTGGAATCCTAATGCATAACCATCATCACACATTCTGATAAATCCCTGTACAAATTCTGCTTCTGTTACTTTCATTTTCTATGTCTCCTTCTATCTACCAATTATTTACGTTTTGCTAATACTTCTGTTTCGTATGCTTTGATCTCGTCAAACCATGTTCCGTCCACTGGTACGTTGCATTCTTCACAATACTGCGCCCAGATATCTCCAAATGGCAGTGTTTTTGTTTCTTCCTGACGAACCATCAGTTCTGTAAAGTTTCCTTCATCCTGTAATTTCTTAAGATCTTCATTTGGTGTTACTAATGCCATTAATAATGCTTTCTGGAAGTTTCTATATCCTACAGTCCATGCAGAAATACGGTTGATACTTGCATCAAAGTAATCTAATGCCATTTTGACTCTGTTTTCTAATCCACCGCAACGTACGATTTCTTTTGCGATTTCTCTTGTTTCATCATCAAATGCCACAACATGATCAGAATCCCAACGAATTGGTCTTGTTACATGAAGGGCGATCTCTGGGAAGAATGATAATAATGCTGGAATCTTATCAGATACAACTTCTGTTGGATGATAATGTCCGTTATCCATTAATGGAATGCATTTATCTTTGTTCATTGCTGCATATGTTAAAGCAAATTCAGCACTTCCTGTTGTATATGCTTCTACTCCGATTCCAAATACTTTAGATTCGATGCATGGTTTTACAAGATTAAAGTCATATGGCTCTGAAAGGATCTGGTCAATAGAATCTTTGTAACGCATTCTTGGTCCCATGCGGTCTGCTGGGATATCTTTAAATCCATCTCCTGTCCAGATGTTCATAACACAAGGGATTCCTGTTTTTTCTGCGAAATACTGGGAAATTCTGATACATGCTTTTCCATGTTCGATCCAGAATTTTCTTACTTCTTCGTCTGGGCTTGATAATGTTAAACCATCTTTGATATTTGGATGAGAGAAGAATGTTGGGTTAAAGTCAAGTCCCATTCCTCTTTCTTTGGCAAATTCTACCCAGCGTTTAAAATGTTTTGGCTCGATCTTATCTCTGTCTACATATTCTCCGTCTTCAAAAATCGCATAACTTGCATGAACGTTGATCTTCTTTGTTCCTGGCATCAGACTCATTGCTTTGTCCATATCTGCAAATAATTCCTCTGGTGTTCTTGCAACTCCAGGATAGTTTCCTGTCGTCTGAATCCCTCCTGTCAATGGTCCATCCTGATCGAATCCTTTGACATCATCTCCCTGCCAGCAGTGAAGGGATACTGGTGCTTTTTTTAATGTTTCGATGGCTTTATCTGTATCTACTCCGATTTTTGCATAGATTTCTTTTGCTGATTCATATCTTTCTTTTACTGTCATGATCTTTTCTCCTATTTTTATTTAAATGATTAACTATGGCTGATATTTTTTAATTTCAAATGATTCACTGATGCATTTTCTTGCATCTTTTAAATCTTTAAATTCTTTGTTTGCTAACATCTGTACAGCAAGATTTCCGATTGCTGTTGCTTCCGCTGGCCCTGCATAGATTTCACATCCTGTTTGTTTTGCTGTGATCTTATTTAAATACTCTGCATTGGCTCCACCACCAACAACATAGACTCTCTTATATTTCTTTCCTGTATGTTCTTCCATCTGTTTGATTGTATCACCATAACATTTACCTAAACTGTTATAGATCACAGATGCAACTTCCCATTCGTTTTGTGGTACTTGCTGGTTTGTGTCTTCACAATATTTCTTCACTGCACCGATCATGCTTTTTGGTGCTAAAAACATATCATTGTTACAATCAACGATGGATGGAATTGTCTGTTTTGACGCCATATCACAGATGTATGCGAAAGAATATTCTGCTTCAAATTCTTTCTTTACGGACTGGATCATCCATAATCCCATGATATTCTTTAAATAACGGAATCTGTGATCGTATCCACCTTCATTTGTGAAGTTATCCTGCATACTTTCTAAGGTACAATCTGCATCCAGAAGTTCTGTTCCCATTAAAGACCATGTACCAGAACTAATGTATAACTGGTCATCTTCTACGGTTGGAATTGCGACAACCGCAGATCCTGTATCATGGGTTGCTGGTAAGATGACTTTACATGAAAATCCTACTTCTTCTTCGATTTCTTTACTGAAATCACCTACGATAGTTCCTGAATCAGAAATCTCTCCGAAAATCCTTTCCGGATATCCAAGACGTTTGATCAAGTCAAAATCCCAATCATTCGTCTTTGGATTTAACAGCTGTGTTGTTGTTGCATTTGTATATTCTGTTTTCTTAACTCCTGTTAATAAGAAGTTAAAGTAATCAGGGATCATCAACAAGCTTTCTGCCTGCTCAAATAACTCTGGTTCCTGTTGTTTCACTGCCATCAGCTGATAGATCGTATTAAAAATCTGTTTCTGGATTCCTGTTCTTTTGTACAGGTGTTTCAATGAAATCTCTTCATATACTTTTGTATCCATTCCTGTGGTTCTGCTGTCTCTGTATCCATAAGTCTTTCCAAGAACCTTGTCTTCTTTATCTAGCAGAACATAATCAACCGCCCATGTATCAATTCCCATGTAAGAAGGAATTTTCCCTAATTCTTTACATTTTTTAAGACCTTCTTTGATCTCATAAAATAATGCGTCAACATTCCAGCAAAGACTTCCATCCACTTGTTCCATTCCATTTGGAAACCGGTAAATTTCTTCTAATTTCATTTTTCCATCTTCAATCGTTCCAAGCATATGTCTTCCGCTTGATGCTCCGATATCAACGGCTAAATAATATTTGCTCATGATTCTCTCCTTGTCTAAATTTTCTAATTTAAATCTCTTAATCTAAATGAAATACCAGATTCAGATCTTTGCTGACAGGACTATTATCTTCATTGGTTTCCATAATATCTGCCATGAAATCCCACCATTTACGGTTAATCTTTGTATCTGCACTCTGTGCCCATTTTTCTTCATCTTCGATTTCGATATATCCATATAAGACATCGCTTTCTGGATCTAGATAGATAGAATAATTTCTTCCTCCATATTCATGGATCATATCTTTCATTTCCGGCCATAACTGGTTGTGCCTTTTTTCATATTCTTTTTCCATTCCTGGATATAATTTCATTTTAAAACCTTTACAGATCATTTGCTAAATCCTCCGCTCCTGTTACATTGTCTTCTTTTTCGGCATATCCATATTTTAAATAAGTTGCTAATCCACCTAATACGAAATAAACGATGGTAATTGGGAAGGAATATGTTTTCCACTGTAATACGCTAGCTTTCCCTAAAAATACACTGATTGTAAAGATTGCAAATGCTGCCAATACAACATAAGACGCTCTTGCTGCTAATTTTTGTAATCCAGGGTTCTTTGATACGTAATTTACCTGTTCTTCATCTTCCTCTTCCTGAATCCTTTCTAATTCTTCCATAACTTTCTTTTCTTCTTCTACCTGTGCACTATAATCATCTCTTGCACCCATATTTAATGCTAAGATAACATAAACGATCATTGCGATTAAATATGTTGGCAGGAATAAGAAATAGGAATGTATCGTTCCTGTGATCGTCATGTAACTTACAAATACAAGTGACAATAACCAAGCGATCAGCCCTGCGTAATTGATCTTTAATCCTTTATAAGATGCCCAGCATCTTGTTCCACCTAATTTTGGAATGATCCAGTGTTCTGCAAATACAATCGCTCCAATTGCTGGTACTACTAATACGATGATATTTACGATCGTCATGATATTCATTGTGATTGGAAAACATCCGACCAATGTCATGACTGCTCCTACACCATAGGTAACTTTCTTTGGTGATATTTTTGTAAAAATTGTTTCATATGCAAGACTTGCACGATAAATGCTTGGGTTTGCTGTTGTCCATCCTGCGATGATAACTGCTAATAATCCGGTTGCTCCAAGAACTACACTTGTGATTGCTCCTGAATCCAGGATCAATAATGACTTATTTAATAAGATAGACGCTGTAGCTCCCATGATTCCAGCACTTCCCCATGCAAAGAAATGCCCGATAAACATTCCATAAGATGTAACAAATCCGTATTTTGGTGATTTAGCATAACGGAATAATGCCATATCGTTTAATCCACCGTGATATGCAAGATTACACATCCATGCAAATCCTGCAACGTGGAACATGGTAAGTTTTTGTCCACCCTTTATGACTGCACCACTCCAAACACTTGTGTTCATCAGATTCATGAAATCTCCAAAACTATGAAGATTCTCTGCTCCTGTTGCTTTGATCAACTGTGGAATAACTACAAAGAATCCTGCCATAAATACGACGATCATCCATGGGACACAAACAGATGAGAATTTAGCAACTGCCTCAAATCCATTTGCTGCTACTAATGTTACAATGATTCCAAGTACTATAACAACTAATACAAATTTAATATCTGTTGGATACCATTCTGTCTGTAATTTAATTCCAAAGATTTCCCTAACTGCTGAGGCCGATACGGTTAACATCGATGCCGCCATTGCTATGGAAGCAAGTCCCCAGACAATGTTATAAATCTTTTGCATATAAGGTCCCATAACCTTCTTCAAGTAAGAATACAATGTTAATCTTGTATCAACACCAATCGGCGCACAGATCAATGCATATGTTAATGTTGCCAGGATATTTCCGATAAACAATCCGATGAAAATATCTGTTGCCTTTACTCCTAATGTAACTAATGTTGCCCCGATTACGAATTCAGTAGCTGCGATATGTTCTCCTCCATAGATTCCGAAGAAGTTTCCAAGACCTGAAACATTCTTTTTGGAAATCGGACGATCTTCGATAGGAATCGCTGCTGCCATGGCTTTATAATTTTTTGCCATCTTTCTTCCTCCTTTTCGATTCATGCTCTTCATTTGATGGCTTTATTATATCTTTCATCAAGCAAAAAAATTAGGACACAGATTGACTAAAACTGTGTCCTAATTTGACAATAATGCAAATTCTATATCCTTATTTGTTTTGTTTCCTATATTCTTTTGGAGATACCTGATATTTCTCTTTAAATTTACGATAAAAATAACTACTGTTTTCATAGCCACATGCGACCATGATATCTGCAATCGGAAGGTCTGTCTCACTTAAGAACATACTTGCTTTCTCGAATCGTTTCTCTTGCAATAATTCTTTAAATGTACAGCCTGTCTCCTGTTTGATCGTTCTTGATAGTACCGATAAAGACTGGTTCATATCTTCTGCAAGATCTGTGAGATTCGCATCTCTATAATGCTGGTCAATATATCTCATTGTTGTCTCGATCAGAATATCATGATAATTCATTTGTGTATTCTTTTGTGCCGTTTCAATTCTGTTAACGATCTGCAAAAAGACCAATCCCATTGTATATTGATTGATCATTTCATGGTTTTTTTCATCCGTAAACAGATTCATTACAATATTTTCCATCAGATTATCTACCACTGGTTCATGCCCTAATTTGAAATAAAGATATTTTGACCCCGTATCATTATTTCTTAACACACTGACCAGAAATTCTGCCAGAACATTGTCTTTATTAAGCATTCCAAGTGGGATATCAAAGAACTCTGGAAGTGCCATAAAATTAAGACCAATATCATGAATTCCTGCTTCTTCGATGCTATGTTTTGCTTCTTTATTCAAAAACAGGATATCTCCTGCTTCCATGACAATCCGTTCTCCTTCAATCCAGTTTGCGATCGTTCCCTGACAGACATATAAAATCTCGATATAGTTATGTCCATGTTCTGGAAAATCAACAAAACGACAGTGTTTACGTACACTTAAATACTCTCCCTGCCGGATCAGTCTCTTTGCATCCACTTCGAATTTATCTTTTGATGAATAAATGTCCCATACGACCTGCTGCTTTTCTCCAGATAAAACTCTTTTTTCTTCGTCTGTGATCAGTTCTAATTCTTTTATAATTTCTTGCCGCATAGATTTTCTCCTTTTTAATCTGTACACATATTTTTATGATCATGACAACAGGAAAAGCACAGATACAATCCTGCACCTGTGTTTTCCTTTGAGTTTTCATTATTTAAATGGGTGTTCATGTGTTTATGGTTTTATTATAGCAGATTTAAAACTTTACAATAGGACCTTTTTTTCTTTTTTTATGTCTTTATTTTACTTTTTAATAACATCAGTGCTTTCTTTTCAATCCTGCTAACATAGGATCTTGAAATATGAAGTTTTTTTGCTACTTCTTTTTGTGTCATTGGTTCTCTTCCATAAAGTCCATAACGCATGATCAGTGTTTTCTTCTCCTTATTCATCTCCATTTTCTCTAATTCTTCATAGATTCTTTTGATATTTTCTTTCTGCTCGATCTTTTTGATCAAATCCGTTTCCTGTGTTCCTAGAATATCTAACAGATGGATCTCATTTCCTTCTTTATCTATCCCGATCGGCTCATAAAGGGATGTGTTCTTTGATGTTTTCTTTTCCTGACGAAGCATCATCAATAATTCATTTTCAATGCATCTTGCAGCATACGTGACAAGCCGGTGGCCTTTGCTGATATCATACGTATTGATCGCTTTGATCAGCCCGATCACACCGATCGAGATCATATCTTCTTTTTCCCTGTCCAGATTATGATATTTCTTTACGATATGTGCAACCAAACGAAGGTTGTGTTCCACTAACAGATTTCTCGCATTCATGTCTCCCTGGCGGCTTAGGATCAGATAATGACGTTCTTCCTCTGGTAATAAAGGTTGTAAAAACTCTTGCAAAAGAAAAGCACCCTTCTAAGCCTTTTTATCATACTATGATACTTTGCTTAGAAAAGTGCTTTTCCATTTCTATTCTGAAGTTTTTGCCGATCTTATCTTAATTCTCTTCTTCGACTTCTTCTCTTCTTCGAAGCAGATATCCTTCTTTAATCTCTTCTCCAAAATCAACATAGATCATCTGTTTTGGATGTGGGGCGGATTCCATTGGTCTTCCGTCTTCATCTTCGATCGCT
>OGXI01001957.1_pt1 | contig 16260 bp, 15 predicted proteins | sample 1576221 | NCBI WGS metagenome assembly OGXI01 (sample SAMEA3541523, study PRJEB24748) | human gut metagenome | biome: human gut; feature: human-associated habitat; material: faeces | place: China | collected 2012
ACAAGGTCCGCAAGACCCCCCTGCGCGTCATCCTGAATGGTCTGGGCAAGGACGCTGCTTACATCATCTCCCGTATCAACGGCTTCACCTATGTGCAGACCGAGTACCCTGTTTTGCTCGGTACATCAAGAAAATCAATGATAGGCTTGACGCTCGATTTGCCGTCAGATCAAAGAGTTGAGGGGACTGTTGCAACATCGGTTATAGGAGTTATGAAAGGCTGCAGATTTGTAAGGGTACACGATGTGCTTGAAAACAAACGTGCGATACTTATGACCGAGGCAATAATAAACAGCTGATAAAAGGAGTGGAAAATGGACAAAATATCTATCAGAGGACTTGAAGTTTTTGCAAATCACGGTGTTTTCAAAGAAGAAAACGTACTCGGACAAAAATTTATCGTTAATGCGGAGCTTGTGTGTGACACAAGAAGTGCGGGCAAAGAGGATAATCTTGAAAAATCGGTTAATTATGCAGAAGTGTGCAATCTTATTACCAAAGTAATGAGAAACAACACATTTAAGCTTATTGAGGCGGCGGCGGAAAATATTGCCGAGAAAATATTGCTTGAATATGATTTAATAAGAGAAGTAACAATAACATTAAAAAAACCTTGGGCGCCGATTATGATGAGCGTTGATACTGTGGAAGTGAGCATAACGAGAAAATGGCACAGGGCATATATTGCACTCGGTTCAAATATGGGTGACAGCAAAGGTCACCTTGACGGTGCTGTCAAAGAACTTGACGCGGATAAGTGTTGCAGAGTGAAAAAAGTGTCGGAGTTTATCGTGACAGAGCCTGTCGGCGGTGTTGAACAGGACGATTTTTTAAACGGCTGTCTTGAACTTGAAACGCTTTACACACCGTATGAATTGCTTGATTTTTTGCATAAAATCGAACAGGCACATAACAGAGAACGCATTGTTCATTGGGGGCCGAGAACACTTGATTTGGATATTATTCTTTATGACGATGTTGTTATGTACGAGGACGATTTAATCATACCTCATATAGAAATGGAAAACAGAGAATTTGTTTTAAAACCGCTTTGTGAGATAGCGCCTTATATAAAAAATCCCGTAAATGGAAAATCAATAAAACAACTTTTAAGTGAAATTCAAAAATAAATAATTTTGTACAAAATATTTTTATACTTTTTATGCAAAATAATACGATATGTCACTTGAAAAATATCGCTACTTATGATATATTTGTAATGTAAATGTAAAATAAGGTCGTAGACGGACAAAAACCGTCAAAGAGAGAGAAAATTTAATACATATCCAGTAAGAAGGAGAATTACAATGACAAACAACTTTATAAGTAACGAAACACCGATAGTCGGCAAGCTTAGTATCATAAGTATGAAAGGCTGTGAAGGCATAACGGCTAAGATTGATGAATATCTTAGAGCTTTTAGAGGTTATGAGGATACAGAAACTTATGTTACTCATGTAACTTGTCCGAGATTTGGTACAGGCGAAGGAAAATGCGTTATCGATGAAACTGTAAGAGGTCATGACGTGTATATCATATGCGATGTGTTCAATTACGGTGTTACCTATAAAATGTACGGAGTTGAAAATCATATGAGTCCTGATGACCACTATCAGGATTTGAAACGTGTTATTGCCGCAATGGGCGGTAAGGCAAGACGTGTTACTGTCGTAATGCCTATGCTTTACGAGGGCAGACAGCACAGAAGAAACGGTCGTGAATCACTTGATGCGGCACTTATGCTACAAGAGCTTGTTCATATGGGCGTGTCAAATATCATTACATTTGACGCACACGATCCGAGAATTTCAAATGCAATTCCACTTGCAGGTTTTGATGATGTTCAAGCGACATATCAGATGATAAAGGCACTTGTCAGAGCCGTTCCTGATATATCACTAAACAAAAAAGATACTATTGTAATCTCTCCTGATGAAGGCGGTATGTCAAGATGTATGTACTATTCATCAGTGCTAAAGCTTGACCTTGGTATGTTCTATAAAAGACGTGATTACTCTGTAATCGTAAACGGCAAAAACCCTATTGAGGCTCACGAATATTTGGGACGTGACGTAAACGGTAAGGACGTTATTATCGTTGACGATATGATTTCATCGGGTGAATCTGTAATTGACGTTGCAAATAACCTTAAAAAGCAGGGTGCAAAGAGAATATTCGTATTTGCATCATTCGGTCTTTTCTGTAACGGTCTTGAGTGCTTTGATAAAGCGGCTGCAGACGGTATTGTTGATAAGATTTTCACAACAAACTTGATTTACAGAAATCCTGACCTTGCAACTCGTGAATGGTACTGTGAAGTTGATATGTCAAAATATATCTCACTTCTTATCGATACTCTTAACCACGATGAAACTATATCAAGCCTTCTTAACCCTGTTACAAAGATTAAGAATCTTGTTAGTAAACTTGAAAATAAATAGGAGATAATTATGCAGTGTGTGTTGTTGGCGGCAGGCTATGCCACAAGATTGTATCCGCTTACGGAAAATATGCCTAAGGCACTTTTAAAACTCGGTGACAAGACTATTTTGGAAATGGTTACGGATAAAATTGACGAGGTTAGCGACGTCGAAAATATCTACATTGTGACTAACGAAAAGTTTTATAAGCAGTTTGAAAAGTGGTGCGAAAGCTATAAAGGTCCGAAAAAAGTTAAGGTTATTAACGACCATACAACGAGTAATGATAACAGACTCGGCGCAATCGGTGACTTGAAGTACGTTATTGATACGGAAAATATCAATGACGAAATTCTTGTTATGGCAAGCGATAATATATTTGATTTTTCGCTTTGCGATTTTGTGGATATGTACCGCAGTAAAAACGCTGATATGATTTGTGCGCATACGATTGAGAATAAAGAAGATTTACATTCTATGGGCGTTGTTGAACTTGACGGTGACGGCAAGGTGACAAGTTTTGAAGAAAAGCCGAAACAGCCTAAATCGGATTTGGGTGTACCGCCGTTTTATCTGTATAAACGCGATACACTACCTCTTATAGATAAATATTTAAAAGAGGACAATAATCCCGACGCACCGGGACATTTTATACCGTGGCTTATCGGTAAAAACGATGTGTACGCATATGTGTTTGACGCAGTTCGTATTGACATCGGTACACCGGAAAGCTATTATGACGCTTGTGAAAGGCAGAAAAACGGTACATTGTTTAATAACTAAAACCAAAGGGCAGTTTAAAAACTGTCCTTTTTACTTGCAAAAAAAGATGAGGAAAAGCTCATCTTTTTTTGTGTTCACAAATTGTTAAAAAACTAAATACAAAATATTCATTGACAAAAGAAACAATGTGAGTATAATAATAGATGAAAGGTCAAAGAAAGTCAAAGTCAAAGAGGTGATTGAAAAATGGGTATGAGTGATAAGATAGAAGCTTTCATAAACGAACTTCTCAAAGACGATACGGACGAATGGTTGGAGCTTAAACGAAACGAACTTGCTTCAATATTCGGATGTGTTCCGTCACAAATTAATTACGTTATTTCAACAAGGTTTAATCCCGACCACGGTTACATCGTCGAATCAAGACGAGGCGGCGGAGGTTATTTGAGGATTAAACAGGTAAAGCACGAAGATGGTATCATAATGCAGACCATCAAAGCCGTAGGCGAAAGCCTTGACGAGAAAACCGCTAAATCATATTTGGCAAACTTAATCAGGCACAACGCTCTTGATGAAAGAACAGCCTCAATTATATTCAGCGGAATATGCGACAATTCTTTGACTGTTAATCAACCGCAAAAAGACAAAGTAAGAGCAAATATATTTAAGAATATGCTTGCTATGGCAGGTAAATAAGGAGGATGATTGGAATGTATGATTTATTTTCAGATTTGTTTGATGGGTTTGATTGGTTTATGCAGCCGACAACTTATAAAGAGGAAAAGAAATGTCCCGTTTGCGGACGTACTTATTCCGATTTCAGACGAGATGGCAAGCTTGGGTGCAGTGAATGTTACAAAGTGTTCAGAGGTCCTGTAACCGAAACATTACGGCAAATTCATCCGAGTACCGTTCATGTCGGTAAGATACCGTCAAAGTCAGGCGAAGAACTTAAATTAAAGAGAAAGTACGAAACATTAAAGCAAGAACTTTCGGCGGCGGTTAAAAATGAGGATTACGAAACAGCCGCAAAACTTCATAAACAGATTCGTGAAATAGAAAATGAGGTGAAAAAGTCATGATTTGGTATAAAAATAATAATTCGGACATAGTTGTTTCAACAAGAATACGTCTTGCGAGAAATGTTGATAAAACACCGTTCCCGAATGCCCTAAAGGACACAAAGGAAGTAACCGAAAAAATTAAAAACGCTGTTTTGGGCGGTAATTCGACATTGGCAAAGGATTTTGACTTTATTGACCTTGATAATACACCGCTTATCAGAAAACAGGAGCTTGCCGAAGAACATCTTATAAGTCCTGTTATGTGCGAGGACAAAGGTAAGTCGGTTATGATAAGCAAAGACCGGACAATGAGCATTATGCTTATGGAGGAGGACCATATCAGACTGCAAATCATAAAAGACGGCTTTGCGCTTGACGAGGCTTACTCACTTGCAAGCAAGGTTGATGATGTAATCGAAGAAAATATCACATATGCTTTTGATAATGATTTCGGTTACTTGACAGCTTGCCCTACTAATACAGGTACAGGTATGAGAGCGTCGGTAATGATGCACTTGCCTGCACTTACAATGACCGAGAATATCAACAGAGTTATTTCTTCGGCAGGCAGTCTTGGCATTGAAGTAAGAGGTCTTTACGGTGAGGGTACAAAGGCATACGGTAATTTGTATCAGATTTCAAACAGAATTACTTTGGGACTTTCCGAAAGTCAGGTAATCGAAAAATTGACTAATGTGGTTAATCAGATTATCGATATGGAAACAAAAGCAAGAAATATGCTTAAAGAAAAAAATTATGACGTCATTGCGGACAGATTGTTCCGCTCATACGGTACACTTAAATATGCACGAAGTGTATCATCATCAGAGGCAAAATCACTTTTGTCCGATGTAATGCTTGGACAAAGTTTGGGTATAATTCCAAAGGAAAGCAAAATTGCACCGCTTGAATGTATGGTGCTTTCAGAGCCGGCGCTTGTGTGTGACGGTAAGGAATTATCACCGAATGAACGTGATAAAAAACGTGCAGAATTAATAAGAAACAATATCTAAATAACAAATAACACATAGAAGAAAAGGAGTTGATTATTATGTTATTCTCAAATTTCACAGAAAAAGCAAGAATTGCGATTAGCGAGGCTCACGATGCGGCTGCGGAAATGGGTCATAACTATATTGGCAGTGAACATCTTCTTATGGGACTTATTCGAGAGGGTAGCGGAGTGGCTGCTAAAGTGCTTGAGAAAAACGGCGTAACCGCCGAAAAGGTTAAAGATAAAATAAATGAATATATCGGTATCGGAGTTTCTCTCCCACAGCAGACCGAACTTCCGCTTACACCGCGTTCAAAACGTATTTTGGAAATGAGTGCTCTTGAAGCAAGACGTTTGAACCACAGTTATATCGGTACAGAACACTTGTTAATGGCTATCATTCGTGACGGTGACGGAGTTGCCGCAAAAATTCTTGAATCGCTTGGTGTTAATTTGCCGAATTTCTATACGGATACAGTCCGTTCAATAGAGGGTGACGTTGAAATGGAGTCACAGCCGGGCGGCGAATATCACCCAAATCCAAATTCGTCAACACCGACTCTTGACCAGTTCGGACGTGACTTTACAGCTATTGCGAAAGAGGGTAAATTTGACCCCGTAATCGGCAGAAGTAAGGAAATCGAACGTGTAACTCAGATTTTGTCAAGACGTACAAAGAATAACCCGTGCCTTATAGGTGAACCGGGTGTAGGTAAAACAGCCGTAATTGAGGGACTTGCTCAGAAAATTGCGTCAGGCGACGTTCCTGAGCCGTTAAAGACAAAACGTCTTGTATCGGTTGACCTTTCAAGTATGGTTGCCGGTGCAAAATACAGAGGTGAATTTGAAGAACGTTTGAAGAAAGTTGTAAATGAAGTTCTTGCGGCAAAGAATGTAATATTGTTCATTGATGAATTTCATACAATCGTCGGTGCAGGCAGTGCCGAAGGTTCGATGGACGCGTCGAATATCCTAAAACCGTTCCTTGCAAGAGGTGAATTGCAGCTTATCGGTGCGACAACGCTTAAAGAATATAAGAAATATATCGAAAAAGACGCCGCACTTGAAAGACGTTTCCAACCTGTAACAGTCGGTGAGCCGACAGTAGAAGAAACGGTTGAGATATTGAAAGGTATCCGTGACAAGTACGAGGCACATCACAGCGTAACAATCACAGATGACGCATTGAAAGCCGCCGCAACATTGTCGTCACGTTATATCACAGACAGATTTCTTCCTGATAAGGCAATCGACCTTATTGATGAGGCGGCATCTAAAAAACGTCTTGGATCACAGACAGAGCCTGATGATTTGAAAGAAAAAGAAAAGAAACTTGAAAAATTGCAGTCGGAAAAACAAGAGGCTATAACTGCACAAGATTTTGAAAAAGCCGCAAAAATCCGTGATGAAGAAAAGGTATTGAAAGAAGAAGTTGAAAAACTAAAATCTTCTTGGAAAGGTACAGGTTCATCTTCGGGACTTGTTGTAGACGAGGACGATATTGCCGACATCTTGGCAGACTGGACTCATATTCCTGCCGCAAGATTGAAAGAGGAAGAAATGGAGAGATTAAAAAATCTTGAAAATATTCTTCACGCAAGAGTTATCGGTCAGGACGAGGCTGTAAGTGCGGTTGCGAAAGCAATCAAGCGTGGCAGAGCCGGACTTAAAGACCCTAAACGTCCGATTGGCTCGTTCTTGTTCTTAGGTCCTACCGGTGTAGGTAAAACAGAACTTTCAAAGACTTTGGCTGAAGCGATGTTCGGCAGTGAAAATGCACTTATCCGTGTAGATATGTCGGAATATATGGAGAAGCACGCCGTATCTAAATTTATCGGTTCGCCTCCGGGATATGTAGGATTTGAAGAGGGCGGTCAGCTTACTGAAAAAATCAGAAAACACCCTTATTCGGTAATCTTGTTCGATGAAATCGAAAAGGCACATCCTGACGTATTCAACATTATGCTGCAAATTCTTGATGACGGTATTCTTACAGACGCACAGGGCAGAAAAGTAGATTTCAAGAACACTGTTATCATTATGACATCTAACCTTGGCGCAAAAGAAATTCTTGGCAATGTATCATCTAAACTTGGTTTCAAGAAAGACGAGGAAAAGGACAAGAACATCAGTGAACACGACAGTATCAAGAATAAAGTTATGGAAGAAGTTAAACGTGCGTTTAAACCTGAATTCCTTAACAGAATTGACGATATAATCGTATTTGACAGATTGACAGAGGATAACATCAATGAAATTGCAAAACTTATGCTTAAATCTCTTGAAAAACGTTTGAATGCGAATGAAATCAATGTAACATTTACGGAGAGTGCCGTAAGCAAAATTGCTAAGTCGGGCTTTGACCCTGTATACGGTGCAAGACCTTTGAGACGTGCAATTCAAAACGAAATCGAAGATATGCTTTCGGAAGAAATCATTGACGGTAACATTAAGAGCGGTGACAGCATTACTGTAGATGTTGAGGACGATAAGTTTACTGTTAAAAAATAAAACCTAAATAAGGCAGTCACATTTTTGCGACTGCCTTATTTATGCAAAAAAATATAGTTGCTCATTTGAGCAACTATATAAATTTTTGTATTTAATTATGCAGCAGGAGTAGCTGTCGGAGCAGCTGTTTCAGCCGGAGCTGCTGTCGGTGCTACAGTAGCAGATGGGTCTGCGGTAGCCTCAGGAGCAACAGTGGCTGTTGGGTCTGCAGTAGCCTCAGGAGCAACAGTAGCTGTTGGGTCTGCAGTAGCAGTTGGTTTAACTGTTTCGGCAGGAGAATCAGTACCGTTTATAACAACTTCAGCTTGGCTGATCTTTAGATCATCACCTTCATATTGTACTGATTTATTGCCTACATTGCTAACTGAGTCAACAAGAAGTGATGTGTTGAAACCAAGCTTTGTGTTGTATCCGTTTGAAAGTTGGAATGAACCCTTTTCGCCTGTAAGTGACTTAAATGTAAGTTTCATAACAGCACCGTCTGTCTTAACTGCTGTTTCGGCATTAACAGTGATAGATGCGGCTTTTACATAACCGTATGTAAATTCAGGGTTTGCGGCACCTATTGCACCTTCGATTACGTTGTCGCCGTTTACAAGTTCGGCTTTTACGAATTCAAATGCAGTAGGGTCATACTTAACAGTTGCAGTTACGCCTGAAACAAATTTTTCAGCCGGAAGATTTTCTGCGTTTACAGAAAGAACAACGTCTTCATCCTTAGCGGCTGTTAGCTTGTCAGCTGAAAGTGACAATGCAGGAACGCCTGCGTCTGCTGAAGGAGCGTTAGCTGTTGTGATATTGATTGTGTAATCGGCGTCATTCCAGTTGACTTTTGCGTCAAGAGCCTCGCTGATTGCTCTTAGAGGAATCATAGTTCTGTCGCTGATGATTTGAGGAGCAACGTCCAAAGTTACGTCATTTTCAGGAGCAACGAAGTCTTGTCCTGACATAAGAGCTCCGAAAACACCGCTTACGTCAAAAACTTTCATTGTACTGTCGTCGATAGTCAATCTGATAAGAGTTTTGTTATCAGAACTTGTAACGTCAACAGTTCTTGTATCTTCTTTCCATTCAACCTTTGCACCCATAGCCTCAAATACGCCTCTTGCAGGAACAAGAGTAGTACCTTCGCCAAGAATTACAGGAGTTTGGTCGTCAAAAAAGATTTGACCTTGGTTCACGAATACAGTAGGAGTTTTATCCTCTGCCATAGCAATACCTGTGCATGAAACTGCAAGTGCAGCTGCAAGAGAAATGCTTAAAATTTGTTTCTTCATAAAAAATACTTCCTTTCATTTTACGAATTTATCAAACATTATAACACAAAAACTCGAAATATACAATAAAATTTTTTAAATTTGTATAGCCATACAATCGAAAATGTAGTATAATAATAAACAACTGAGGTCATATAGAGGATATATCGCCTTAAGCTCCAAGAAAATGAAAGGAGTATCTGAATATGAATGCGTTTTTGGAATACTTAGTAAAATATGTACAGTTGCTTAGAATAAGTGATTTAATTGATATATTGATAGTTTCGGTTATAGTGTATTATCTTATAAATTTAATTCGTGAAACAAGAGCAATGCAACTTGTGAAGGGTATTATATTTTTGTTTATAGCATTCTTTTTAAGTCAGTGGCTGAAACTTAATGCTTTAAACTATATTTTAGGCGGTGCAATGCAAATCGGTGCATTTGCGGTAATCGTAATATTTCAGCCCGAATTGCGTAATTTGCTTGAAAGAATGGGGCGTTTCAAAGTCGGACGTATAATTGATTTTGCATCGGACACTACAGAGGACGATTTACACAGGGTTATAGATTCGATTGCACAAGCCGCCGCGAATATGTCGGCGACAAAGACGGGTGCGCTTATTGTAATGGAACGTGCAACGCGATTGGGTGAATATATAAGTACGGGAACAATGCTTGACGCGAATGTATCAAGCGGACTTTTGGAGAATATATTTGTACCGAATACACCTTTGCATGACGGTGCGGTTATAATAAGGAATAATAAAATTGTGACAGCCGGCTGTCTTTTGCCGCTTACCGCAAATAATAATTTATCAAGAGATTTGGGTACACGTCACAGAGCGGCGATAGGACTCAGCGAAGTCACAGACGCGGTTATTATAGTGGTGAGCGAAGAAACAGGCAAGATTTCCATAGCGTTAAACGGCTCGCTTACGCGTAATCTTTCAAGAGAGTCGCTTGCAAAGGCACTTAAAAAGATTATGAGTCAAAAGCAGGAAACGAACGAAAAGATAGATAAGATTATGTTTTGGAGGACGAAATGACGGAGAAGAAAGCGAATGTAACGAATACTCAAAAGCTGAAAACCGTAATACTTTCGGTTTTCCTTGCAGTAATCGTGTGGTTTATGGTTATATATGTGAATGACCCCGATATTACGACTACCGTTTCGGATTTGAATGTAAGATTTGTCGGTGAAATGTCGCTTAGGGATAAAAAACTTGCGGTGACCGGTAAGGATAAAATTCCCGAATTGTCGGTTGTTGTAACGGGTAAACGAAGTGACCTTATGAATTTTATGGACGATATATATGTTCAGGTTGATGTCAGTGATATTGACACAACGGGTGAATATAATTTGTCGGGAGTGATTTCAATTCCGACAACGAGAATTTCAGTTGAAAAGGAAAAGTACGGAGATATTCCGATTACGGTTGAACCGCTTGAAATGAAAGATATTAAGGTTACTGTAAAACAGACCGGTATGCTCAAAGACAAGATAGTAAAATCGTCTGTAAATAATCCGACTGTCACAATAACAGGTGCAAAAAGTGAAATAGACGAGGTTGCAGGTGCTATTGCAACGGTTGATGTGTCAAGTATTCAAGAGGACGGCGTGGAAAACGTGAACTATCTTCTGACGGACACAAACGGTGAACTTATAAACAAGAATGAAACGATTGAAAGTGCACGTTCTTATGTGGAGGTTGTAAATACGATATATGACGCAAAACTTTTGCCTGTTGTGCCAAGACTTTCGGCAGAGCTTGACAAGGAATATATTTTGAAAGCGGATAAATCTTTTGCCACACCTGCAAGCGTTACGGTTGGCGTGGACGAAACTAATACGGATGATAAAGTCATTGCACTTATAGATAAAGTTCCGTCAGACGGTTTCGGCGAATATGAACTTGAATTGTCAAGCGGTATGTATATACCGGAGGATAATAAAAAAGTCAAGTATAAATTGGATATAGTAAAAAAAGCCGTTGCACAGCTTGAACTTACCGTACAGGCACAAAATGTACAATCAGGTTTGACGGCTAAGATAAACAATAAACTCATCGCACAGGTTTGGGGTGAGGAAGGAAAAATTACCACAGATAATGTAAAGGCTTACGTTGACGTAAGCGGACTTGGAGCGGGAACATACAATTTGCCTGTAAAAATTGAAGGTGAAAATGTTAGTTTCGCAGAAAATTATACAATAGAAGTTACTGTAGAATAGGAGAATAAATAAATGGCAGATAAATTAGTGAGAGGAAACAGTATGGACGGTGCAATCCGTGTTTTTGCGGCGGTGACAACCGACCTTGTGAATGAGGCACAGAGAATACATCATACTTATCCGGTTGCAACGGCTGCACTCGGCAGATTGCTTACAGGTGCGGCAATTATGGGTGCGGCAGGATTGAAGAATGAAACAGACAGTATGACGGTTCAGATAAAGGGTGAGGGTGAAATTACAAACCTTGTTGCCGTTACGGATTGTCACAGTAGGGTCAGAGGTTACGTTTCAAACCCGTATGTTGACAGACCGCTTAACAATAAAGGTAAACTTGATGTCGGCGGTGCTATCGGCGGCGGATATTTGAGTGTTGTACGCGATTTGGGATTGAAAGAGCCGTATGTCGGACAAATTCCGCTTGTATCGGGCGAAATTGCGGAGGACTTGACATATTATTATGCAAAAAGTGAGCAGATACCTACATCGGTTGCACTTGGCGTGCTTGTTGATACAGACAACAGCGTAATAGCGGCAGGCGGTTTTATGATACAGCTTATGCCAGAGGCTACCGAAGAAATGGCGGTTCAGCTTGAAGATATATTAAAGGAGTTGCCTCCTGTTACGACAATGATTAAAGAGGGTATGACTGCGGAGGATATTCTGTTCAGAGTAACGGAAGGATTTTCGATGGTATGTGAAAACAAGGCGGTTGTACCGGAATATAAGTGTACGTGTTCAAAAGAGCGTATGGAAAAAGCACTTATTTCAATAGGTAAAAAAGAGCTTGAAGAACTGATTGAGGATCAGGGGGAAGCTGAACTTACTTGCCAGTTCTGTGATAATAAATACCATTTCAATAAGAAAGAACTCGAAGATTTATTGGAAAAAGCAAAATAAATAAAGAATTTAGTAAAAAATGCTTGACAATCCGAGAGAAAATCTATATAATATTTGAGGTGTCTATTTTTATGATAGGAATAAAGACGGCTGATTGGGGCCGGAATTAAGCAGAGGAGGTGCTGTAACAATGAAAAGAACATTTCAACCGAAAAAGCGTCAAAGAGCTAAGGAACACGGTTTCAGAAAGAGAATGTCTACTAAGTCAGGCAGAAAGATTTTGGCTAGCAGAAGACAGAAGGGCAGAAAGAAGTTATCTGCATAATATATGAAGATGTAGGCAGGAAGCGGGGAGGAATTCTTTGCTTGTTGCCTTTTTTTCATAATAAGACAAATGAGGTTTAATATGAAAAACACTCAAAGTTTAAAACTCAACAGAGATTTCAGACGTGCATACAAGGGTGATAACTTTGTCGGAGGATATACCGTTGTATATATGAAGAAAAATAAATATCAGTTTAACCGTCTTGGTTTGAGAGTCGGTAAGGCGACCGGTAAGGCTGTTACGCGAAATCGCTTGAAAAGGCTTATGCGTGAGAGTTATCGCCTTATGGAAGATGATATTGAAAAGGGTTATGACTTCATAATTGTTGCACGAAACAGAGCTGTTGGAAAAACACAGTCGCAGATTCAAGGCGATATTAGGTTTGCTATGAGAAAGCTGGGACTAATTAAATGAAAAAATTTTTAATCGCATTGATTGATTTTTACAGACACCAAATTTCACCGTATAAAGGCGGGGCGTGCTGCCGGTTTGTCCCGACCTGTTCACAATATGCAAGAGAGGCAATAGAGAAATACGGTGCTTTGTACGGGACATATCTTGCCGTAAGAAGAATATTGAGATGTCATCCGTTTCATAAGGGCGGCTATGACCCTGTACCCGATAAACATAAAGGCAGCGGAGAGGAAAAATAAGACATATGTTTGAATATCTTATTACACGACCGATGGGCTTTATAATTGAGCACATCTATAATCTTGTTTCAAATTATGGTCTTGCGATAATTATCTTTACGATTCTTATAAAGCTGATTTTAATTCCGCTTAACATACATTCGCAAAAGGCTATGAAGAAACAGCAAAAAATACAGCCGATTATGGCTGAACTTCAAAAGAAGTATGCAAATGACCAAGAAAAACTTCAGCGTGAAATGATGAAGATTTATAAGGAAAATAATATAAGTATGACAGGCGGTTGCTTGCCTATGCTTATTCAAATGCCTATATTGATTGGTCTTTATCAGGTTATTCAGAAACCTCTTTCATACCTTGCAGGTGTTGATTGGGCTAATGCGTCGGTTATTAACGAAGTTATCCGTCTAAAGGACGCAATGGTAAATTTGGGATATAACATTGGTAATCTTGCTAATGCTACAATGGAACAGCTTGCGAACAATTCGCAAATCCAGCTTTCAAAGTGGGCAGGTATTGTCGGAACACAGGGAACGGCTCTTGAAGGTGTTTCGGGCGGAGTTCACCCTTGGGTATTGAATTTCAATTTCCTTGGTCTTGACCTTTCAAACGCACCGTCAGCGGCTTTCGGACATATTATGGCACTTGATTTTTCAAATATGAGTGTTATACTATTGTTGTTAATTCCTGTTTTGGCGGTTATTGCATCGGTAATTTCAGTGAAAGTTACTCAGGCACAGACAGGTCAAAATCAAAATACAGAAGGACAGGCTGCTCAAATGACAAAGTCAATGAATCTTATGATGCCGGTAATGACAGCGTTCTTTACAGTTACACTTCCGGCAGGTCTTGGATTGTACTTGATTATAAGCTCAGTTGTACAAATTCTTCAGCAGTTGATACTAAATGCTTTTTTAGATAAGAAAGGGGAAGAGATCGTTGTCACAGTTCCAGAAAAGAAACAACAGCATAGAAAAAAACGCAAAAAATAAACAAGACGCAATCGAACTTGCATTAAAAGAGCTTAACGCAAGCAGAGAGGACGTTGAAATAGAAGTTCTTGACGAGGGTTCAAAAGGATTTTTGGGAATAGGTGCAAGAGATGCGCGTGTTAGAGTAACTCTTATAAAGAGCGAAGAACCTGTAAATGAAACTTATGTTCAAGAAAAAGAAGAAGTAGCAGAAACAGAAATTAAGCCTGTAAAGCGTGAGCCGAAAGTGAAGAAAGAATCACTTGGTGATCCGGCTGATGACGCTAAGAAATTCCTAAGCGACATATTTAACGCAATGGATCTTGACGTTGCTATTGACGCAAAGATGGAAGAACAGTCTGTTTCAATCGACCTTTCAGGCGAAAATATGGGTATTGTAATCGGTAAAAGAGGTGATACTCTTGACAGCTTGCAGTATCTTACTTCACTTGTTGTAAACCAAAGATCGGATGATTATATCAAGGTTTCAATAGATACTGAAAATTACAGAGAAAAACGTGCGGAGGCATTGTTGGCACTTTCAACACGTCTTGCCGATAAGGTTACAAAGACAGGTAAGAAGTTTACTTTAGAGCCGATGAATCCGTATGAAAGAAGAATAATTCATTCAAATCTTCAAGACAGCAAAACAGTAACAACTTATTCTGTAGGTTCAGAACCGTATCGTAAAGTCGTAATTGCACCTAAGAATGCAAAGCCTTACGGTAAGGGCGGTTATAAAAAGGACGGTTATAAAAAGAGAAGTCCAAAGCCGCACAGAAATCATTCGGATAAGCCTGTTGCAGAAAAGACAGGAAGCTACACAACAACTTATAAAGCTGACTTCAAGCCTCAACAGCATAAGGCAGAATACAAGAACTTTGAAGATTATCTTGCAGGTCACAGTGATGAATTTAAAGGTGAAGAATAAGTCTAAAAGCTATCGCATTTTGCGGTAGCTTTTTCTTTGTTAAAAATGTATCAAATTGACAAAACAAATATAGCATTGTATAATAAAAATAAAGTACCAAAATATAAGGAGCGGAGATATGAAAACGGAATTTGTGAGATACCTCGAAAGACTATCGGAACTTTATCCGACTATAGACAAAGCGTCTACAGAGATTATCAACTTGCAGTCAATTCTGAATTTGCCAAAGGGAACTGAACATTTTCTTTCTGATATTCACGGTGAATATGAGTCGTTTTCGCACGTTTTGAGAAACGGCAGCGGTGCGGTCAGAAAGAAGATTGATGATGTATTCGGGCATACACTCGGTACAAATGACAAGAGTGAGCTTGCGTCACTTATTTACTATCCAAAAGAAAAAATAGATTACATAAAAAGCCTTGATAAAGATACGGAAAATTGGTACAAAATAACGCTTTATAGGCTTATTGAAATATGTAAGGTGGTTTCGTCAAAATACACGCGTTCAAAGGTCAGAAAAGCACTCCCTCCGGCATATGCGTATGTTATCGAAGAACTTATAACGGAAAAACCTGAGGTTTTAAATCGCGGTGCGTATTATGACGGAATAGTGAATACAATTCTTGAAATCGGTGCGGCGGAAAAGTTTATTATCGCAATAGCGGAACTTATACAACGACTTGTCGTTGACCATTTGCACATAATAGGCGATATATACGACAGGGGCAGCGGTGCGCATAAGATAATGGATAAGCTTTGCTCTTATCATTCACTTGATATTCAGTGGGGCAACCACGATATTCTTTGGATGGGTGCGGCTGTCGGTAATCCGGCTTGCATTGCAACCGTTATCAGAAACAGTATCAGATACGGCAATCTTGACGTTATCGAGGACGGTTACGGAATTAATATGATACCGCTTGCAACGTTTGCTATGAGTGTGTATGCAGATGATGACTGCAGTTGTTTTGAAATTAAAAACAAAAAACACTCATACGAAACGGAAATCGAACTTGAAATGAAAATGCACAAGGCGATTACCGTTATTCAATTCAAACTTGAGGGACAGCTTATACAAAATCACCCTGAATTTGATATGAACGAAAGGTGCTTGCTTGATAAAATTGACTTTGAAAACGGTACGGTAACTATCGGTGAAAATGTTTATAAAATGAAAGATGTCAATTTTCCTACGATTGACAAGGAAAATCCGCGTAGACCATGCCCTCAGCAGCGGTACGGCTTGCCTTCTTTGCAGCGGTAGCCAGACCACGCTCACGCAGGATCTCGACTGCCTTCTCGAAGTTGCCGTCAGCCTCGGTCAGAGCCTTCTTGCACTCCATCA
>OGXI01001969.1_pt1 | contig 16222 bp, 13 predicted proteins | sample 1576221 | NCBI WGS metagenome assembly OGXI01 (sample SAMEA3541523, study PRJEB24748) | human gut metagenome | biome: human gut; feature: human-associated habitat; material: faeces | place: China | collected 2012
TTGAAGCCGGTCAGGGTATGATTGCGATTGAAGACCTCGATATTGCAGCAATGAAGAAGGCTCTCAGCCTTGGAAAATCCGTATCTGATGTTGGATGGGGAAGATTCACGGCAATCCTGGAGGAGCTCTGCCTAAAATACGGCAAGATTCTTGTACGTGTCAGTAGGTGGTATCCTTCCTCTAAGACTTGTCATCATTGCGGATATAAAAACGATGATTTGCAGTTATCTGAGAGGATTTATGTTTGCCCGGTATGCGGGAATATTATGCCCCGTGACAAAAACGCAGCCATCAATATCCTTGAAGAAGGACTAAGAATCTTGAAAGAGAATATATTTAGACCATCAGTAGAGGGATATTCTAAGCCCGCTCTGATTACTACGATTGCATAAAATGCAGTCTTTTGGTAACCTGATAACTTTACCGGTGGAACACCGGAGTAGCCTGTCGAGCTACGGGGTCACGTTTACAGACGTGGCATAATATGTCACCCGGATAGGCAGGAAAAGAGAGAGCCTGCGGGCTCGAAGCCTGTGTCTTTAGGCTGGCTTCTTCGGAAGCCTGTTTCTTTAGATGCGGGTAGTTCACTATCCGGGAACGAGCGCGAAGCGCGAACCGATAAAAGCGCCTGCGGGTGCATTTCCAGAATGCCCGCAGGCATTCGTATTTTCTTGCATATTTTCAGCCCGTCCAGCTCCAACAAAAATATGAAAAAAATGTGAAAAAAAACGTCAAAAAAATTTTTTATTTTGCATATTAATCTTGATGGATAAAAAGCCATCTGCTAAACAGGAAGCCATAGACTGAAAATATGCCAGCCTGAGATGGCTCCGATTAAGCGAATGTGACATATAACCTAATGCATCTGGCGTATAAAAGGTTGAAGGAAACTGCACGAAGCCTTCTATTGGGCTTTGGCTTTGCCTTTTGCTGGTTCGCAGGGCTTTTGCCTGATATAGTACGGAAGAAAAATCTTCCTGGTTTCCACGTAGCCTTTCCTCCAGGCTTAAAATCCAAGTGTAAATAAGAAAAAATAGGAGGTAAAAAGATGCAAAATTTAAAGGTTAAAATGTTGTCTGTCGCAATGGCAGCTTTAACTGCTGCAACACCGATATTGTCTTCATATGTGGCATATGCAAGTGATATTACGGTAAATGATGATGGAACAGTAACACAGATTTCCACATCAACAGGTGAAAAGACAGACGAAACTAAGTTCCTCTTTGCCAATCTGAAAACGACCGGCGGTAAGGTTGTGATTAATGAAGGCGAAGACAGTGAACAGACTGTCCGGCTGGAAAAGCAAATGGACAGGTTACATATTGATGTATACGATAAAGATGACGTTATGATATCCTCAGAAAATGCGATAGATAATGGTTATACTTACGTATATGAAGCAAAAGCCGATGATGCTGTTAATGTGAAGGCATATGCAGATGACGGCTACGTAGTAAAGTTGTATGAATTGACTGACGATTCTTCTGGTACCGAAATTGCTGAGGACATTGGATTTGATGCAGGAAACAAAGTAGAGGCTTTTAAATATCCGGTGTTTATGGAGTATGATAAGACTGTAAAAATTGGATTTGAGAAGAAGGAATCTGCTGAGGATATTGCGAAGGATTTGAGCGTTAATGATGAGACTGATGAAGCCGGGAAAGAAGTAAATGCGAAAGCTGAAGAAGCCGCTGGTAATAAAGAAGAAATCAAGGTAGAAGCAGATGTAGATAAGCCAGAAGATTCAGAAGCTGAAGACGTAAAGGCTGATGAAGAGGCTGCAACCAAAGTAAGAGATGATAAAAAAGCCGAAGATGCTGATGCCCCAGAGAAATCTGAAGACCTCAAGGATATTGACAGTAACGACAAACAGGATGTATCTGAAGAGATAGCTGCTGACAATGATTTGACGGTGAATACTGATGACAATAAAAAAGATAACGAAGAATCAGATATTACTGTTAATGATAGCAGCATCACCAAAGATATTGATGAGAATGCTGGTGAAGAGCCAGATGAGAAGTCAAGTGAAGACATCATGAATAATGATGGAGATTCAGAAGATGCCAAAGATGCAGATTCTGATAATTCAGACGAGAATTTCGTTTCAGATGAGGCTTCAGACAGTGCAGATAAAGACACCACAATTAATGACGCAGAGACAGAAGAAACAGAAAAGGCTGAAGAGGCTGACAGTCACACAGATAATACTGAAGATAAGATAGAAAATGACAAACAGGATACTGAACAGTCATATGATATATCAAATCTTGACAACACAAGCTTTGCTTCTGCCAGACTTGTAGTAATCTCTGATAATGCGAAAAGTGTTTCTACTGATAGCAAGTACATAATTGCAAATTATCAGAATATTTATCTGATTCAATATGAGACTGTTGAAGATGCAATGAAGGCATATGTGAAATATACGGATGCAGGATTAGCAGTTGAACCTGATGCGATAATTTCCGCTGCAAGTGATGAATTGTTAGCAGATGAATGTAATCAAACATCTATGAGTGAGGACACAAATCCTATAAATTTCATATACGAAGAAAATGAATCCACTATTATTGATAGTAATACAAAATTAATTGCATTGATAGATACTGGAGCTTCGGATAATGATAATATTACAAATAGGGTTTCTGTTATCGACAAATCATTTGAAGGAAATGGTCATGGCAACGAAATGGTAAAATCTATTTTAGAGCAAAATCCGAATGCAAATATATTATCAATACGAGCTATTGATAATAATGGTCATGGCAATATCTCTGGAATAATTGCGGCTATGGAATATGCGTTAAATCAAGGCGCTGAAATCATAAACTTATCTATATCATCAAGAACGACTATGTTGAATAGCGTGTTGGAATCTGAAATCAAGAAAGCTGTTAGTGCCGGTGCATCTGTAATTGCCGCAGCTGGAAATGACGGAGCCGATGTTAAAGATTATATGCCAGGTTCAGTAAATGAAGCTATTGTAGTTGGCGCATGTAATGAAAGCGGTGAAAGATTAAGCTCCTCAAACTATGGATATACAGTAGACTATAATGTTGTTGCAGACTCTACATCTCAAGCAGCTGCAAAATATAGTGGTTATATTTCCTCACATGATTATATTGATTTAAATAGTGGCTTAATTTTTAGCCCAGATTATAGTGAAATGGTGTCTGATAATGATAAAAAACAGTTACGAGCATATTATATGCTTTACGACCAAACAAGACCAGACCCTGATGAACATACAAAATATGTATTTTCAACATTTAACATTTATTATCCTATTGAACAGACCTTGAATGATATGATGCTTTTCAAGATTAATCCAAATGCATCAAGATATGATTATAATGCAAATGGAATTACGATAGATGTAGATATAAATAGAGGCGCTCCGGAAGGACATCAGCATCCGATTACAGATGAGTGCATATATGATGAAAAAACCGGATATTTAAGTATTCCTGAACAATATAAAGAAGAAGACATCACTGTAACAATCTGGCAATCAAGAGAAGATGCATTTTATAAAGATTTTATACCTGATGAAGTAAAACCACAAGAAGACCAAACAGGAATGATGACGATTGCTCGATTTGCAAATGATTTCCCATATGGATACATCAACCCATCTTATGCATATAAAGGATGTAATGCTAATGTAAAATTAAAAGGTGACCCAAATTCTGTTAAAGTAGGTGACTTATGGACTGGTTCAGCAACTACAATGTATATTGGAGATACAGATTGGGGAGCTCAAGTCCCATATGGATGGGTTGCTGGTTCTGAAGCCTACGGAAAAGAATGGAGATGGGGACAGATTTTTAATATAACCTCATGTCAAAATAAGATGTTTGTTAATATTGGTGGAGCAGGAGAATACGGAAAAAGCTCTAAAAATTGGTTATGGGGTGGATGTATTAGTGATATAGATAATGCTTTCGATGGTCCGCCTTTAGTAGGTTCTATTTATGTTGAATGTATTGCAAAATCTGGCAATCAGGCCACATTTTACTTACATGCGTCATGTCATGGTCCGCAAGGCCAAGCAGCACAAACAATGGTTTCAACATTTACAGCCATTATTACACCAGATGAAACAGAATTTACTATTCATAAAAGATTTGTAAGCCCTCAGCTTACACAGCAAACGAGCAGGGTTGGTGATTTAGTTACAAAATTTGGAATTTATACAAATAAAAATTGCCCTGAAGGTCAGGAAGTAAAAATCATTAATATTAATGGTGGCAAATCTTCTAAAGCTGTAGGTAAAACAACCTTGAAAGCTGGAATCTATTATGTTAAAGAACTTAAAAGAATTTCCGGAACAATAGAAAACGGTAAAATATATGGTCCAATAAAAATCAAGAAGGGTGATAAACCAAAAGATTTATCTGATTTTATTAAAGATTCGGATAGGGATGAGATGTCAATGGATGGAAACGGATATGTATTGAACGTGCCATTCCGTTTCACAGGAGAGTTATTAACGAAATTAAAGGGTGATACATTAAAGCCATTAGAAGGGGCTGTGTTTAAAGTAAACTACAGTGAAGGAACTGGCAGTGATTATAAACGCAAAAGAACCTGGTATTTTGTCACAGATAAAAATGGAAAAATAAAATATGACCGCAAGCATTTAGCAGACAATGATGCAAGATTTAAAGGTAAAGTACCGGCATCAGATGAAATGTTTACAACTGCTGCTGACATCAATAAGACAGCTTTACCTGTCTGTGAGTTACATATTAAAGAATATCTGGCTCCGGAAGGATATAATAAAGACAGCAAAGTACATGTAATAGTAATTAAAGCTCTTAGAGATAACAATCAAAAGTTCACCGATAAGAATGCTGTTGCTGATAATACACCGACGATTGAAGACCCCGTGGCTGGAGATAAATGGAAAATTCGAGTTCAGGCAAAGAAAATTGATGAAAATGGAAAAGGACTGGCAGGAGCAAAATTTGACATTTATGATAGTGAAGATTGCTCTGGTGACCACTTAGGTACATTAACATCAAAAGACGATGGTACTACAAATATCGAAACAATTGATAACATTCCACAGACAACTGAAACATATGAAGTATGGTGCAAAGAAGTCCAGGCACCCACAGGATATGCAATATTAGAAACCCCTATTAAATTAACATTTAAATTGGCAGATTTCAAAAAACTTAGTAAAGCAGACCAAGAAAAAGGAGAACTGAAGACTTTCGGTTTGACCGATGGTGGCAAAGGTATCGTAAATGAAAAAGGATGGCAGGCCAGAATTCAAACTAAAAAAATCAATCGTAATAAAACACCTTTAGCCGGCGCAGTATTTACTATTTATTCGGATGAGGCATGTAAGGATGCGGACATCATTACAACTATTACATCAGGAGATGATGGCATGACAGATATAGCAAAAATCCTTATTCCGAATTCCGAGCAAGAGAAAACTTTTTATTGTAAAGAAACAAAAGCTCCAAAAGGTAAGATTATAAAAGAAACTGTCTTTCCTTTAACGTTTAAGAAAAGTGATTATACAGCCCCTGATGGCGAGCTAAAGACATTTGGACCAAAAGAAGGAATTATAAATGATGATGGATGGAAAGTGCGAGTAAACGCTAAAAAAGTTGATGGAGATAAAAAAGGCCTTGCTGGAGCAAAGTTTACGATATACGACAATGAATCACTCAGTAATGACAGTATACTCGGAACGCTAGAATCATCTGAAGATGGTACTACAAATGAATTATCGCTTGGATTCAATATGAATATTACAGAAGTAACATTATATTGCCAAGAAACAACTGCGCCAGACGGTTATGTTGGAACAGATGAGATTTTTAAAGTAACTTTCAAAAAAGTTGATTATGATAAACTAAAAGCACAAGATGAAAATACAAAAGGTGAATTGAAAACGTTTAGCACAGAAATTGTAAATGTATCAGTTACTCCAACTCCTACTATTAGTGTAACTCCAATCCCACCTACTCCACCAAGTGGTGGTCTGTATGTTAAAAAGACATCAAAAGCGCCTAAAGATATTATGGATTTAAAGAGCTATACTCTTGCAGGTGCAGAGTACAGAGTAACATCAAGCCGTGATGCATCTTTTAACACAGTAATAACAACAAATGAAGCTGGATATACAGAATCTGTTACACTTCCTGATAATAGTATACCGCGTCATCTTGATGCAGTATATGACATGAAAGGAAATCTCTTACAAGAAGCAAAAGACTGGATTGAGAAAGTTCAGACAACATACTATATTACAGAAATAAAGGCCCCGAATTATCATACAGTATACTCTGGTACAAAATCTCAACCCGTTGTTATGCCTGACGATGTAGGACAGACATTCGAGATTCCATTTGAAAATGAACCAATTTTCTGTGACGGAAAACTGGATATTGAAAAACTTGGAGTTAAAGGTGACATCATTCCTGGAGCTGTCTTTAAAGTAGAATACTTTGATGCTGACGGTCCAAATGAAAGTGACCTTGTTAGAACATGGTACTTGAAATCAGACACACAAGGACATGTTATGATGGATGAAGCTCATCTTGATGGCAATAATCAAAGTGACGATTTCTTCAGATATGATGGAAATATTGTTATTCCGATTGGTGGCTATCTGCAGATAACAGAGATTGATGCTCCGGCAGAATATGTTGTAGAAACAGAACCTGTTGGTATTCCAACAACAAAAGATGCCGATTTTACACTGACATATGCAAACAATATGAAACCATGGTATGAAGAGCTTGAACGATGCCGCATAAACCTTAAGAAATATCAGGCTGACGGAAAAACTCCAATAGCCGGTGTTGAATTTGAGTTAAAATTCCTAGAGCAGGCGATAAAGCCTACTTCAAAGAAACATCCAAACTTCAAGAGATTATTGGAAGAGGGTGATTCTACCGTACGGCATACTGACGAAAACGGTGATGTTTTCTTTGATAACCTTGACCAGGGTACTTATCAGATTACAGAGATAAAGACACTTGACGGAAATTCATTATTGAAGGAGCCTATCATCGTAACGGTGCCTATGACAATGACGGAAGCTGAAGCTAACGAATACGGCAATGTCAACTACGAAACTGCAAAAGAAGATAAGAATTATTCTGGTAAATGGTATTTCTATGAGTGTTTGTATGAAATTACCAATAACGCTACATTTAAGATGCCGATGACTGGTGATGACGGCAAATGGAAATATGGATTCATCGGATTTGGAATTGTTATGGCCGTAAGTGCTGGATTTGTAATTTGTAATACAAAAAACAAAAAAGCAAAGAAGCGAAAACATAGAAAGTAAATTACTTGCAATAAATAATAATTAAATTTTTTGTTTTAACTAAAAAAAGAGGCTTGAAGATTGTAAAATCTCAAAGCCTCTTTTACTATAACATGAATTTTATAAAATACATGTTAATTAATGATATAATTTTTTGCAATGGATGCTAATTTTTAGACCATATCGCTGAAATTTCTTCATCGCAAGTAAGCCGTAAATTTGTCATTGTCCTTCCATAACGAGACCATCCAACAAATGTATACCCTTCTCTTACAGGTGTAGGAATATCCCTGCTAAATTTAATTTTCGTCCCATGATAAAAATACATATCATATACACTAACATTATTCAACGTAGGAAAATATCCACCATTTGCATCAATTGTCAACTTTTCCTTTTCACCATAAGCAGTAAAAACTTGTACACAATAATATGTAGAACCTGATTTATATACTCCTACTCCAAGATGAGTTGAGTATGTATTTAACAGTGCAACACGATGACCTGGGCTGTTCATCCATCCATCAATTGTACTTTGTGGAGATGTAAAACCTGCAGCTATATTTTCTCCTCCATTATCATCAGGGATACCATATTCACTTAAAATAGAAGTGCTGTCTGTTCCGTCCGGTCTCGTATGTGAAAATTTGACAGAAATTTCTTTTGCCCTCTGCATAGCAGCTCTATTTAAATCATCATTTGTCTGTACTAACGGCTTTCCGTACTTTGTTCTTTCAACATTTGTCAATCTAAAAATCTCAGCTGCGAACTGTTCTTCCGTGAATGTTGGAGCAGGTGTGATATCAGGTTTATCATCATCATCGCCTGATGGTACGTAAACTTTAACACCATTTGTGTCGTATTTACCGGCTTTTCCTGATTTGGCATATGCCTTTACGGTATAGGTGTTATCCTGTCCTTCAAAAGGATATTTGTCTGTACAGTTTAATCCTGAAACGGTGTCAAGAGATAACCATTTTGTGTTATCCTTATTTCTTACATATACTTCATATTGGTCAGCACCGCCAGCCTTAAACCATGAAATTGTAACAGAACCATTAGAATTTAATTTAGCTTCATTTAGCTTTACAGTTTGAGGAACTGTATTGGTTGTCAATCCCTTTTTGTTGTACGCTCCAGACTTCTTTGTTTTCTTATTATAGGCTTTAACTGTATATGTGTATTTATATCCTGTGTCTATTGGATATTTTTTGGAAGAAGTATGCGTATAACTGGATTTTGCACTATCCAGCGTCTTTATTTTAATCCACTTCTTGCTACCAGCCTCTTTGTAGTATACGATATAGTTTGTAGCCCCGGAAGTTTTTTTCCACTTGATGTTGATTTTATTATAATCAACAGCCTTTATGCTTGACAGCTTCACCGTTCCAGGTTTCTTGGCTGCCGCCTGCGTTCGCATCTGTAATGCCTGTGGGATACAGATAAGCGCTGCAATCATGAACGCGAACAGCGCATATAAATATTTACGTTTCTTATACATATATTTACCCTCCTTGAGTTTTATTTCTTATGTATTTATTATACTATACTTCTGTATAGCATTCAAATGTATAAGCTGTAAATAATATGCTAAATTTTCACGGCAATAATTCGTAAAAAAATCCCGCAGCATTAATTGTTGCGGGAAGATAGTTTAATTTTGGCTGATTTTTAAAGGTTCTTTTCCTGGCAGCAAACCAGTTCCAAAGCCTGCCTTTTTTGTATTGAAATTTTCGGCATCTGCAAGACATTCAGAAGCATATGTTTCATAATCAATATATTTTCCTTCGAATATGCGCTTCTTTTCGTCCTGTTCCTCGCAGATTTTTCCAAATGAACCGAGAATGTATTTGAAAAAATCTTCGTTTAATGGCTTTGAGAAATCGCCTTTGTATTCCATATAATATGCCTCATCAGGACTGCCAATAGGCCAGAATTTAAAAAACAGCTGCATGTAACCGATAATATCAGTTTTGTTGTTAATCATTTTTTTTGCTCCTTTCTTTTTTTTTGATTTTTTTGTAAATGATTTACATTTTTAATATGCCGAAAAACATATGGATAAAAAATTCCGGCAGATATTTTTTTTGATTTTTTTTCTAATTTTTTTTCTGAATTTGTCCGACCCTTATATTTTTTCAGCATATTAATTTCAGATGAATCTTACGGCGAGAGCCGTCATAATAGGAGGATAAAATAAATGACAAATTTAGATGCATTCGTCGTTTCTGGAAATGACGACAAAATCCATAAGCTAAAAGCATTAATAGAAAAGAGACAGCTTTCCAATGAAGACTTAGCTCTTATGTTAAGAACGGTGAAAGCAAGAGAGGAGAGTAAGCAATGATTACATTCAACGACATTAAGCTGTCAGATGAGAAAAGCACAGTATATATTCCACGCAGGCTGAGAGACTGCTTCTGTGATTTTTTAAAAATTAAATGTCCAGACGTGCAGTACGATACCATTTCCCGATGGGAGATTCCGGGAAGTGATTTTGAAACAGCGCGTAATGATTTTTACAGTAAACATTCAGGAATGTTTGCTGGCACGGAGTATGAAGATTACCCGCGAGGAATGTATGTTGGTTTTGTTTCCAATATTGATGCTGAATATTTACTGGATAAGCTGAAATTGTTTTATGGAAACAGCAAAGACAAAGAGGTAAAAAAATGGGAAAAGGAAACAGAACCCAAAATGAGAATAATTAAAGAGTCTGAGGATAAGTCTGATTACACAATTTTCGGCCTGGATTCAAGAAAATTTGAAATCGTTGGTGGGTATGAGGATGCTGTAGAACTAAGAAAGCTGATGGATAAAAAGCATATGGACCATGACGAAATAGAACTTATTGTTGGATGCTTAAAACTGAAATAGCTGATACTCCCGTTTCTAAAAGCTTTTTGTATAGTTGCCGGTTTTGGCATATTGTATACGAAAAACTGAAAGAAGAAAGGAAGCATCATTATGATTAAAACACTAAGAATTGGAAACTATGACGTCGTATTTTCAGGCCGAATTGGAGAAAAATGCAAGACTTATGATATTGTTAACATTGTCAGATATGATGAGAGAAGGAAACCAATTGGCAAGAGAAGTCTGCTTTTTAAACGCGAGCCCGGATTTGTAACACCTGGATTTGCTACATATGCGGAAGTCCGCAAGTTCTGGAATTACCCGGACAATGCGAAGCTGGAAGTCCGTGTAAAACAAACTTATGATGTTGTAGAGATGTAAGACTGAATCCTGCTGTAGTGAGTACAGCGGGGTTTTTTGTTTGCAAGATTTCAGCATATTATCTTTATAAATATATAAAGAAAGGAAGAAAAGAAATGGCAAAATTATATTTTAGATACGGAGCAATGGGCAGCTCTAAAACAGCAAATGCATTGATGGTAGCTTATAATTACCGTGAGAGAGGGAAACTTCCTTTGCTTGCAAAACCCAAAACTGATACAAGGGAAATCGGGGTAATGCATTCAAGAATCGGGCTGGAGCAGCCATGCATTGCTGTAGAAGACTTGGTTGTGATGCCTGATGATGATTTGAAGAAATATGACTGCTTTATCATTGACGAGGCGCAATTCTGCAAGAAGTCTGATATTGAATTCTTTATCCATCTTGTGGATGACCTTGAAATTCCGGTTATCTGTTATGGCCTGCGCGCTGATTTTCAGCAAAATCTGTTTGAGGGCAGTAAATGGCTACTTGCATGGGCTGACAAGATTGAGGAAATCAAGACTGTTTGCTGGTGTGGAAAAGGCGCACGCTGCAACGCAAGAATTGACGCAAAAGGCAGAATCATCAGAGACGGAGAGCAGGTAATGGTTGGTGCAAATGAAAGTTATATCTCTCTTTGCAGAAAGCATTTCAATCAGGGTAAAACGAAAAAATAGCCAAAACAAAAACCGCAGAAGATTGTCTCCTGCGGTTTTTTTTACGACGAAATAGGCAATTAAGATTTTTTTGATTTTTTCTTGGGTTTATCAAAAAAGGCTTTTTCTGCTTTTTTAAGAAATTTTTTCATTTTTTTATTGTTCTGCTGCTTTGCGTGATTTATCAAAGCAATAAACATTTTTCCGTAGAAATCATCAGGCATCTCGTTTGATTTAAGCTGATTACACTTGAAACAACAGCACTGCAGGTTATCGTAATCATATGTTCCTCCTTTTGAAATTGGAACGATATGGTCAATCGTGAATTCGTTCAATGGAATAAACTCTCCGCAGATACCGCATCTGCCTTTATCCCTTATATAGATTTCGCTTCGTTCTTTGCTTGTAAAGCATCGCCTGGGTGTTTTTGTAATCGGCTGAATCATTGGATGCACTGGTTGTGTTGGCTGCACTGCTGCCGGCTGTGTTGCTGCTGGCTGTACTGACTGCACTGCTGCCTGCTGCTGTGCGGCCGTCGGCGTTTCCGGCGCCTGCTGCGCTGACTCTGCGGCCGTTGTCGTTGTTTCTGCTGGCTGCGCTGGAATCACAATAGCCGGTGCTGCCGGTTCTTTTGCCTGAAAAGACTCTATCTGTATTATCTGGAAACCTTTTAGTTTTTTAGTGCATTTTTTTAATAGCTCTTTTGCCTCTGCATTTGTAAGTTCTGACGCAAGCCTGATGTCTGTTATCAAATCACTTCTTTTTGTTTTTGTGTCAAAATGTACAAACTCTTTCGTCGTTTGTTTGTATAAAATACACATTTTTCTACTCCTTTCTTCAATATTCACGTCTTTAATATGCCGGATTGAAAAATGGGTGAAAAAAATTGCCAAAAAATATAGCGCCTCCTTCAAAATTCGGCATATTGTATGTAAGAGAAAAATTGGAGGTAGAAATATGTCGTATAAAGTTTTTGTAATATTATTGTGTCTTGGCATAACAATTGTATTGGCAGGAATTACACTCGTATGCAGTATGAATCAGGAAAAAATCGGATTTAAAGTGCTACTGATTGGTGGTGTAATGACAGGAGCTGGACTGGTTGGCATTGTGTACTTGCTGTTTGGTATTGTTCCGGCTATTATTGCGGGTCTTGCCTGTGTATTGTATACAATTGTAATGATACTGACGTCTTAAGTAAGAAAGAGAGGCTTAAAAAAGTGAAAAAATTAATCACAACCCTTTACAATAATTCGGTTATCAGATATGTATTTTTTGGTGGATGCACTACACTTGTTAACCTTGCAAGTTTCTACCTGCTGCGACGTGCAGATGTGGAAATCAATATTGCAAATTTGATTTCAATTATCCTTGCGATATTATTTGCATATGCTGTAAACTCACGTTTCGTATTCCAGGCAAAACCGTTAAATATGAGAGAAGAATTTCAGGCGTTCGGTAAGTTTGTCGGAGCCCGGGCACTTACTATGGTGATAGAGCTTGGCGGTGTCTGGCTGTTTGTAGAGCAGATGAATATGAATGATATGCTTGGAAAATTTATAACCCAGTTCGTGGTACTGGTGCTAAACTACATATTTAGCAAATTTTTCGTATTTGCCAAGAAGAAATAAGGCTTTCGCCTTATTTTTTTTGTGTGTTAATTTTTCTAGCATATTAAGAAAGAAGCAAAATAAATTTTAAAAATACAACGAAAGGAATTATGTGTTATGAAAAAATTAGAAAAAGAAGAGCTTTTGAAGGTAATTGGAATTTTAGCTGAGGCAGAAGGATATGACCTGCTGACTATGAATAAATACGGCAGTAATCCTTCTTCAATCGCCGTATTGTGTAGTGAAACCGGTGCTGAATATGCCCCGGTTGATATGGATGCAGTCGTCGGCGAATATACAGCTGGCAAAATGGATATTGCTGACATATACAAATCATTGAAAAATGAATTGCCGTCAGACCTCCAGCTGAAGTTTCCGGAAAGACAGATGAGAAAATATCAGCAGCCGCAGCAGCAGACACAGTACCGTCAGCCAGTAAAACCTGCCGGCCAGGTATGTGTAGAGATTAGTGATGCTGATATCGAAAAACTTCTTGAGCATCCGGAAGCCGCAGCTCCTGTACGTTCTGCAAATCAATCCGTCCAGGCTCTTGAGGATGAGCTGGATAAGGAAATCCAGAAAAGCGAGGAAGCTTTACGCGGGCCAAAAGCAGATAAGCCTGCAAACCCGCTTCCTGTTATCGCAAAAGAGCCTGTAGACTTATCTCTTGACGACGGGCCGAAAGCTGAAGTGAAAAACAACCTGAAAGAAACTCCTGCCGATTCCTCTCCGGCGCCTGCAGAAAGCACAACGCCTCAGGCAGCATCAGAGGAAATGCCAAAAAAGCTGGAAATCCCAGAACCGCCAAAGTCAAGCTTAAAAGACGTGATGTCATTAATGCTTGGAAATCAAAACAGTGGGGTTCCGGAAAAACCAGAAGAAGATTTTGATTTGTAACATCGATACAATAACGGACGCATATGTGTCCGTTATTTTTTGTTTAAAAATTTAGCATATTGTATATGTAAAGAAACCGGCCTGGCCGGCAAATTCCAGAAAGGGAGAAAAATATGGCAAAAAAAACAACAAAATCTGAACATGACATGCAGTTGGTGAAACCATCAACGCAGTCGATTATAAATCAAAAAGCACAGCAAAAACAAAAGAAAAAACAGCCAGCTGTAGATGAGAAGAATCTTCAGAAGACAAAAATTCAAAAATACGAAGAAGAAATAAAAAGTATTGAAAAAAGTATAATCCTGCCAAAGAAATCTATCTTCAGTGGTGCAGAGTTAAAAATGACGATTAAAAAACAAAAGAAAAATAAAATCGTCAGGGTTGTTTCAATACGGCCGATATTGAAAGATGAATCACTTGGAAAGGTTGTGCCAATATCACATGAATACAATGAGGGCGTTTCTATTGATACAATAAAGAAAAGCGCCTTGAATGCTTTGAATAAGCCATCTTATGATATTGAACTGGGAGCAGGCAAGAGAAAAGAGCTGTCAGACAAGGTGATTGAAATGGTAAAGTCAAGCCCTGATGTGGTAGATGACCTGGATTTTACAGTCCTCTTTGACTGGCCGTTCAAGGGATATTTTTGGCTTAATTATTCTATAGCATACATAAACCCGGTGCGGCATGACATATCAGATGCGGTGATTGATAAAGACGGAAACATGAAATTTACGTTTTATCAGAATATTTTTGAATTACCAAAAAATGGAGAAGTAAAATACACTAAAAAAGAAGATTACAAAAAAATCGTTGAATTTATAAACAGGAATTCTGCTGCGTTAAAAAGATGCATAGAGCTGTCAAAGAAGATTGAGCGCGACGGAGCCTGTCTTAAAATGAATGTCAGTACAACGGGATTTTATGCTGTATTAAAATTTCAGAAGCAGCAGTACAAAAAGCATATGTCAAATGTCGTTGATTTTGATGCCCTTGAAGCCTGGGTTGACGTTATGACTGACGATTATAAAAAGTTTGAGGCTGAACTGAGAGAAAGGATAGAAGACAGGTTTAGGAAATTAAAAATATACGGCAGCATGCTTCATCTGGTAATTTTGAAAATGATTGCAGAAAGAGAAGGTAAAGAATGGCCTGAACAATACCTTTGGATTGAAGACAATATCTCGGATGAGATTGATAAAGTGCAAAATAAGGTGGTCGTCCCTATGTTTTCACAAAAAGAAATAGAAGCTGCCGTTGAGGACATGGTTTCCTGCGGACTGCTTGTAAAAAAGCATAAGAAGATGTTTGCTGTAAAAGGTGAGCCCTTCCTGCCAAAAGCCAAGAATATTGAGTTGGTGGTCACAGATGACTATATGATTTTTGCTGAAATGATTTATCGTGATTACGGATGGATAAAAGGCGGTAATGTTGTTGACGTTTTGCGAAAAGATATCTCTGAATATAATGATTTTGATTGGTTTGCCTGGGCGATAAGCGGCATGAATATGAAAGAGGATACCACCGAATCTGATTATCTGCCGCTGCTGGAGCATAGATGTATTGTATTATCGTTTGATGAAGCAAATGAGATTGGAGCGTTTCTGGTCTGCCGGTCTGACGTATGGAAAGACTATGCATTGACAATGATGGAGATTGCCGAAGATTACGGTGAAAAATGGTATTGGAAGATAGTATCTGAATGTGTCGGGGATGCAAAGAAAATTGGTAATATACACGAGAGCTATATGTTGTCGCATGGAGACAGAAGGATGCTTGTATATGAAATGAAGAAGAAAGACGCGCAGGTGGAAGATTTGGGTGTGGATGTGGATTTTGATACGTATGATGACTTTGCAGATTCCGATATAGAGGATATTCATGATAGTACAAAACAGAAAATATACGGTCAGCCGGACGATATAGATTTTGATGATTATATTTAAGTTGGCGTTAGGCTGATTTGGCAATGATGAGTCCAGAAAGACCAGCAAAAAAAGGGCAGTGTAAGCTGCCCTTAAAATATGATAATTGTTTTATTTTTTTATGTTTTTTGTTTGCGTTTAATTGCTTTCAGTATCTAATATTTTCTGGATTTCTTCAGGCGTTGTATTGAATATATTTGCTACATCCTGAATGGTTCCTCCAAGCTGTAGAATTACAGGTATTGTTTTCTTGATATTGTCTTCGCGCTCTTCTTCATGCCCTTCTTTGCGGCCTTCTTCGACCCACTTTGGCTTTGCGTGTGCTACAATGTCATCATATTCTTTTTTCATTATTTTTAATTTCCTCCTTGTTGATTTTGTAATTTTATCAAGGATAGAGGAAGAATACTCCTTCCTCTATAGATATAGGAAGAGAGATGAATTCCATTGTTTTTCAAATACATAAAAAAATCGCATTGCGACTTTTAAATTCACGCTAATCGGCGTGAATTTTTTTGTAAAAAAATCCGCATAAAATTACTCCTTTTCGAAAAAAATCGGCATATTAGATATGTACAGATAAAAAAGGAGGTGACTACATGCAGACAGCAG
>OGXI01001977.1_pt1 | contig 16183 bp, 23 predicted proteins | sample 1576221 | NCBI WGS metagenome assembly OGXI01 (sample SAMEA3541523, study PRJEB24748) | human gut metagenome | biome: human gut; feature: human-associated habitat; material: faeces | place: China | collected 2012
TCGTCCGAACGGTTTTTTCTGTGGCTGGAATTCGTTTTTTCCGTCATGTCCGGAACGCCCCTGGATTCGTCCGCCGCTGAAAAAATGGGCAGGGGCAGGAGCAGTTACGAGACCGTTCAGCGGGGATTCCTGGACTGCATTGCGCTTCTTGGTGACGAGATGGAGCGGAGGCCGTATGAAGACCTGCTGGGCGGGTACCATGAAATGCTGAACAGCCGGATAGACCGGACCGTAAACGGTCAATTTTATACTCCGACAAACATTTGCCGCATGATGGCCCGCATTACCGTATCAGAGCAGTTTGCGGAAAACCTGAAACCGGGGGAAGTCATATCGCTAAGCGAACCTTCTTGCGGCTCCGGGCGGAATGTGCTTGCCGCGGCGGAAGTCCTTGGCCGCCACCGCTCCAAAATGAGAGTAACCTGCACCGATATTGACATCCGGGCGTGCTGGATGTGCTTCATCAACTTGACCATGTGGGGCATCCCGGCAACAGTCGTCCACGGAGATTCCCTGCGCCTGAAAGAGTGGGGGCGCTGGGTCAACATGTTCTGGCAGCTTGGGGAGGCGGAAAGAAAGCAGCAGCTTAAATCAAAAAAAATCATGGATGCGGTTAAAAACCTTCAATTCACCGAATCGGACTCCCCGGCTTTTCCCCGAAGCCGAAATTGATAAAAAAACCTGATAGAAACCTGACAAAAAAATGAAAGCTAAAAAAGTGTTTACTCCGGAAACGCGTGAAAGAATCGTCCAGTTCATCACTGAGTTGATAAGTCAGGGGGCGTGCTATAATTCCCTTGATTTTCTACTGGATTCTTTAAGCGATGACATTAAGCGCATGCGGGAATCCCTGGATGCGACGCCAAGGAGAGCGGAAATTGAAAGCGCCATTATGTGGTGTGAAGTGCTCTGCAAACAGCTTGAGCCGTTGCGGGGGAAATATAAATCCGTAAAAAATCCGTATGATGAAGGTCTGGCGGCGTACAACGCATTGGCCCAAATCCGGATGGACTTAATTGAACGCTTCGCCTCAAAAGAGTTTCATCGATACAACGACCCGGACGGGAAAATCATGCAATCAGACCCTAACGTCAATTACGAGTTGCTTATCTCCATCACATCCGGCGCCATGAATAATTTGCACCGCCAAATTGACGCGGCGGCAAGCCTTCACAGTTTAAATGTCATTTTGGGCATTTACGACGATATGCAAAATAACCGCATCACGCCCCATCTCACCGGCTGGTCAAAAGTTCCCGGCGAAGAACCCAAAATTCGTTAAGTTTATTTACCGCTAAAAAAATAAAAAGATGAATACAGCGCCGAAAAAGAGTTCTTGGGTAAGCTGGTTTTGCCCTTTTCCCTCGCATTGCATCATTCTGAATACGATTTTTTGCAGGCTTGCCCTGGCAAGTTTGACGCTTCTGGTCTGCTTGCCCGTTTACTGGTTTTTCTTTCCGGAATTGTGGGCTGCGTGGGCAACGATCGGACAGTCCCTGTATTGGGCAATGGTCGTTCTTATTTGCCTGTCGGAGTGCTCCGTCGTCTGGCTGGACCGCCTGAAACTGTCCCTGTGCCGGATGCAATGCCATAAAGAGAAAATGCACGATTTATATTTCCGCCAGCAGGTGCGGCAGCTTATTGGTCAGGAGCGGGGCGTCGTTTATTTCGCCTGGTATCTGATTGACGGAAACCCGGTGAAAAAACATTTCCTGTTCGCATATTGGGAATTTCATTGGGGTCGTTTTTTGCTGCTCCGGGAACCGTGGCAGCTCCACCTTGTGATGCATGAGGACAAAGATTGCGCAACCATTTATTCCCGTGAGGCGGCCGCGGATTTTCATTTAATGCTTGCCAGTTATATGTCAAACATTAGCATGGCTGACGCCTACGTCTGCGACCGCGCCATTTGCATTGATTATGACCATCCCATTGTTTCGTAAAAAAAAATATGTGCCAAATCCCCGCCTGATTTTTCCCGATACGCAGGAAGACTACCTGCTGCGATTCCAGGAAGCCGTGCTTGCGTACAAAGCTATTCATTTTGAGATAACCGGATATCCGGGGGATTCAAGAGCGTTCTTGTATAAAGTCCACCATCTTGACGGCACTTGCATAGAGCATCGTTGCCCTAACAGGCGGGCAGTTAGCCGACTGTCCGCTTATGATGATTTGTTTTCAGTGTATTGTAATCGGAAATTCTGGTTGTACGTTAAAGATTTTGTTGACCAAAAATGGTTCAGGTCCATGAGCACGGTTTTGTTCCTGGCCGCGAAAAAAGGGCATCGGATGTGCCGGGAGGATTTAATTTATAGAGTATTCCTAGAAGGCTACTGCTACGACCCGGATGTCGATTACGACGGGTTGACGGTGGCTTTATTTTCCTGATAGATTTTCCGGCGTATGGCAAATGACACCGACGACGAGTTTTCCGGTTTTTCCAGTGATGATTTCAGTGAATTTTTCGATGAGCCGCAGGAATCTTCCAGCGTTTCGGAGGTTCCGGGTTCACAGGAACGCCCCCCCCTCCGGGAAGAAACCGGCGAAGACGATGATGACGATGGGGAACTCAATGAGCTTGCCGGGACCGGCGCCGGAACGGTCGCGCGCCTGAATCCGGAAATACGGGGCATGATTATGTCCCAGGCCAATTCCCGTGCCTGGACGCGACATGAACGGCATGTTGTCATGCGCCGGGCCTTGTCGATGGGAAAGCTGGAAGAGCTTATTGACTGGTACCCGCGGCCCGGACAAAGCATCCATATCCTATCGTGCGGGGAAATAGACCTGTTTTCTTATCTCCATTTCATGCTCCGGCAACGCCCCTATGCTTATATCCTAATTTCAACGTTCAGCCTCGGCTACATGGAAATTCGCGCCCTGCACGATTATCTGGAAAAGGGCGTGATTGGGCGGCTGGATGTGTACGCGGGAAGCATCTTCCGCAACCGGACTATTCGGACGCGGGAATACGATGCGCTGGTTGCTTTACACAAAAGATTTCCGCATTGTTTCTGCGGGCTGGCGAATGTTCACGCGAAAATCATTGCCGGAATCGACCGCGAACAGGGGGAGGGCGATTTTGTTGTGGAGGCCAGCGCCAACGCCAACCTGAACTTCCGCATTGAACAGGCGTGCCTGACAATGGATACCGACCTGGCGCTTTTTTATAAAGACGCGATGGACGGGGTCGAGTGTCCGCAGGACGCGCAATATTTCAGGAACGTGAGAAAAACCCCATGGGCGGTTGACCGAAAAAATTAATTTGCAATGATTGCAAATTTTTTTTCGTGAAAAACTCTTTTTTCTCTTGCAATTATTAAAATATAGTGTTAAATTGTCTTCATCAAAAGGAGGGAAACTTCCTGAAATTAAAAAACCGAAAATTAAAGATAATGAGCAATAAAGAAACATACTGCCTGAAAGCTTCCGGCCAGCAGCTTGCCAGGCTTGCGGAGCTAATGGACGAGCGTTCCAGGGCCACCGGGTTCGATGAACCGGTTGTATACCTGGGAACCCCATACCTGCTGGACCCCATCCCTTTTTCCGACTCGGAAAAAACCTGTGACACGCCCCGGATATTCTCTGCATGCCTGGTGGACGAATCCCGCGCTCATGATTTGTCGGAGCTGGTTAATTTGCTCAATGAGGCGGGCATCGTTTTTCCTCCCGGCCGGACAGTTCAGGAATATTTCAATGTTCAAAAGGTAAAATTCTGCGGGGAGTACGTTTCAACGTATTGCGCGTACATATACGTTCCGGAAAATTAATTTGCAATCATTGCAAATTTCAAAAACTTTTTTATCCACTCCATTAAATCAAGCTAATGAAATTTTACGCGAAAGTTCCTAAGAATGCTCACCATATTTCTTATGCCCCGTCCGATTCGGACGAATACCAGGAATATCTTGAACGCGGATTTGTTTTCGACAAGCTTCCGTCTTACCGTCCGAAGCGCATAACGCTTTTTCAGGCGTTGTCTTCCGTGGCGGGGCTTAAAGCGTCCTGGAATCCCGGCTATATTTCTCCGGTAGTGCATAACAATGTCGCCTACGCCACAAACGGTCGCATTCTGGTCTGGATAGACCTGTCTCTGGTGGATGAGTCGCAGAAGTTAAGCGAAGGCATACATTTTAATCCGGATTTGTGGCCGGGAAACCTGGATAAAACGGAAAATGTGGAAGCGTCAATTTGTTCCCTGGCGGAATCCGCCTGGGAAGGGCTTAATTTTTTACGGCAGGAAAAATCCGGGGACGCTGATTACGTCACACGGCGCTTTAATCCTAAACACATGCCAGCGCTGAAAAAGGCCGCGCAAAGCTTTTACTGCATAAAGCCCGACCTTAAAGGCGGGGTTTGGGCGTCAGTCAATATCCCGGTATGCCCGACAGTCCATATCGCAGGCGCATCCCTGTACACGCTGATGGACGTTTTTTACTCTCTGATGCCGGGAAAACAGCTTCCCGGCGTTACCGCTCATTTGCGCGTTCCTGAAACGTCCGGATGCAAGAACAACGTTTATTTGTCTGTGGACGGATTTGAGTTTAACCGTCTTGGCGCCCTCATTATGGGCACTGACCATGTTCCGGGAATGCTGACCTATTTATGGACTGACCCGGATGCCGATTCCGGGGATGAAGAATTACCCAGGTTGACCACCAACGGAGGTTTGAAAGCCGGGGAGCTGGATTGGGGCGAAGCGCGTCTGGTTCCCGCCCATGATTCAACAGACCCTGCCCTGGTTATTTCCGTTCCGGGGCAGAGAATAGGCCATTGCGTCCAGTCGAAAGACGTTAACGGGTGTCCGGTGATGCACTTTTACTGCGACGAGTACACTATGCGGCGCTTTTATCGTCAGTTGGCGGATTATTTTGCCATGCGGGACGCGGAGAAAAACAAAGCGTAAGCCGAAAGCAAAAACGTAAGCAAAACCCCGGAAGCGGCTTCCCTCTCTTCCGGGGTTTTATCTTTTTTCATCCTTTCAATTTGCAATCATTGCAAATTTTTTTCTCAAAAAAGTTCTTTTTTCTCTTGCAATTTATAAAAAACAATGATAAATTGTTTTCATCAAAGGGAGGAAAGCTCCTGAGAGAGAAAAAACAAAAAACCTGAAACAAGACAATGGCTAAATACGAAATCAATTATACTTGCGGACATACTTCCACGGTCCAGCTTTTCGGAAAATGCAGTGAACGTGAACGTAAAATCGAGTGGATGGAACGCCAGGAATGCCCCGAATGCCGCCGTAAGCGCGAAGCGGAAGAAGCCGTGAAAGTTACGGAAGGCCTGGAACTTCCCGAACTGGAAGGAAGCGAAAAACAAGTTGCCTGGGCTAATTGCATCCGAGCCAGGTTTGCCGAGGAAATCAGCTCGAATGAAAAATACCAGAACGGCAACCCCATGAAAGTTTTGAAGTCTGTTACTTCCGCAAAAACGTTCATCGACAACAGGGATTCAACGCTCTATGGATTTTTGACGGGCATTCTGCGCCAGAACCCCGCTCTGATGAACTGATTTAACGCAACCAGAAAGCAAACAGATACGAAAAAAACAAAAAACCGAGATAAGCCGACATGAAGAAAGAAGATTGTAAAGTAGGAACCCTTGTGAGAGCCCGTAATGGCAGCAGCGTTGGAAAAATTGTTGAAGTTAATGACGAAACGAGCACCTTGTCAGTTGCCGTTGTGTCGCTTGACAGGCATGACAGTGCGATATGGTGGGAACCCGGGCAGCTGACCTGCCTTGGAGACTTGCCGACGCGCACATTCTGCGTAGGCGACAAGGTGCGTTATGTGCCGCGGGGCCGGAGCAAATACCTTTATGCGCCGAAGAAAGATAAAATATACGATGTTGTGACCAGAGAATCCGAATCCGGCCAGGTCGGGATTTCAGGGCATGGGTTTAACGATGATATTAACTGGTATGACCTGGAACTTGTCGAACCCGTCGCCAAGCCTCCCTACTATGCGGAAACCGGCCTTGTCCGCAGAAGAAAAGATGGAAAATGCGTGGTTACTTTTCTCTACAGTAGGTTGAGCAAAGAGACGGCAGATCGGTTGGCGCAGATGGTGTGCGATAAATTAAATGAACTGGAAGGAGAAAAAGCATGAGCAGGGAGAATGAAGAAATCAGGAATACGCGGGAAAAATGCACCAGCTGCTGCTATTGGGACTAGGAAGACCATTGCTGCTGGAATCTGTGGAGTCTCAAGTACCGTACCGAAGTAGGCAAAGATGATGATGCCTGCGAGGAATACGAGCCGGATTGAAAACCAAAAAGCATAATGACAATGAAAGCTTATAAATGTCCGCTGTGCGGAAATGAGCTGGTAATAAAATACACCCCATCCCAAAGATACCGGGCCGGGTGCTACCATTGCGGCTGGGAAACCTATAAATCCGCGCATTCCAGGGAGGGTGCGTTGGAAACGGCGGAAAAGTTCATGGCAAAGATTCCTTCCTCCCTGAGGGTGCGGGAAGGAGATTCCCTTCTCATGCGGTTCGGAGAAGAAATCAGAAACGTAAAAATTACGGCTATAATCAACACGGTGTTATTCGAGACCAGCGAGGGAATCATATTTCCCGATAACGTTGAACAATGGCCCTGGGAAATCGAACAGAAAGGAGAAACCGATAATGATGTATGATATTTTTCAACTTGTAGTCCTTTTGGCTAACGTTGCCGCAATGGGCTATTACTGTTATCTGTCGGGCAAGGCTAAAGGTGTTCTTAAAGCGATTGAAATCGTCTTGGCGCAGAGGGAGGAAGAAGATAAGGAAAAAAATAAAACCGGCTCTGAACAACGCCCCGAAAAACCATTATGAGCGAACAAGCATTGTTTAGCGGTATCGCAGCCGGAACAGTCGTCCGTTTATTCCTGTTTGACGGACTATCCACTTTTGGTGTTGTGCATCGGCGCCATCCGCATCACTTTGTGGTCCGCCCTGTAGGTTTTCCGTATGTCGCCGAAGAAAGATTCCGCTATGACGGCCTTATGGACGGAGGCAAGGACGCCCCCCCCAAATCGTTTTCTTTCTTACCCCGGAAGAAGAGCAAAGCCCTTTGATTCAGGAGTACAAAAATATCCTCAAGGACCAATACGAGGTGAACCAAAAGCAATGGAGCCTCTGGACGAACATCAGGGACGCGCAGCTGACGGAAAAAGAAGAGAATTAAAAAAATGAAACTGACGCCTGAACAAAAAGCCTTTTTGGAGTACGGGAAAGCTATTGCGACCCTTGAATACAGGATTGAGCGCATCCGTTTTACCGCCCGAATGTTGTTCAAGAAGGAATACCGGGAACTTTCGCTCCGGTTCCGCGGAGGCCTGAGGGACGACTTTCAACTGTACTACGCTATCGGCGATGTTCGCCGGAAACGGGCCGGGTGCAAAAGGTGGAATCCTCCCGGAGGAAAAGCGTGCGAGAACTGCAAGCACGCCGGAACGGTCGTAGGAGACCCTTGTTTTTCCTGCTGTTTCCCGTACCAAGGGAACCCTGATTACTGGGAGCCGAGATAAAAAAGAACCGGGAGAGAAAAATGAAGAGGCTCCGGCTTCCCGCGGCTGAACGGTCGGATGCCTGCCCCCGGAACATGAAACCGGAATGAGAGGATTTTACAGGCAGACGTTTGTTGCCGCTCAAGCCATGCGCATGCGCGTGAACGTGAACAAAAAAAGCGGGCTTGCTTTTTCAGCCCGTAAAATATAGGCTGGGGCCGTTTCCCCGGCAGGAAAAAAGGGAAGGGGAACAGGCGTTCTTTCTTTCCTTTTTTTTTCGGGCCTGAAATCTGCGTCACCACTACCACAGGCCGGGCGGGGACGGAAAGACAAATATCGCCATGCAGGAAAAAAATCCTAATACATCCGTCGGTCCAGTCCCGCACCGGGGCCGGAAAAAGCGCAGAAACCTTCCTTCCCCGGCTGATTTGCCCGCCCCTCCGTCCAACAGGATTATAGGCCGCGTTATTTCTGACGACAGCATCCGACAGAAGGCTTTGGAGATTCAACGGGCCGCTCAGGAGCAGAAAAAGAAGGAAGAGCAGGAAGCGTTCTTGAACGCCTATAAGGAGTCGTTCGCGCTGCCGCATATTGCCGCGAAAAAGTGCCGCGTTTCCATCAGCAAGCACAATTACTGGTTTAATTCGGATTCGGACTACCGCCGCCGCGCACAGGAAATCCGCGAGTTCTGCGCCGAGCATTTGCAGGCTAAAATGTACAAGAGCGCCCTTGCCGGAGACGGCCAGATGCTCCGGTATCTGGACCAGCGGCGCATTGCCGCCGAGCAGAATAACGCGTTGAAGATTGCCGTCGAGCATTCCGGAACGGTCGGATGCTCGTTTACGTCGGAAGAAGAACTGAAGGAGAAAACGGGCTTTACCGTGAGCCGCATGGAACACACTCTGAAAATGCTCGCTGACTACGCCCCGGAAGCGTTGCGTCAGATTCTCGTCGCGCCGGAAGAAATACCGGACACGGCCCCGGCCCTCCGGAGGAAGGGAAGGCCGTCGTCAGAGGGGCGCCGCAACAACACTCTATAATAATAGCGCGTACGCGTATGCGCGTACAAAGAGCGTTCCTTTTCCCGGTTTTCATCTTTTCTCCCCCCCCTTTTTTTTTCATGCACGACACCACCATCACCGCAGAAGACGGCGCACCCGGCTGCCGGAGCCGCCTGGAAGAAACCGCCATGCTGGTCCCCCGGCTGCTGTTAAAAGCCCGTACCGATTTCACCGCGTTCCTGCTCGCCATTTCCGACGAGGAATCCGGTTACATCCTGTCCCGAATGCACCTGTTCATCGCAGGCAAGCTCAATGATACTGTCACCCGGCGGGACGCGCCGAGGAATTACACCATTTCCGTGCCGCCCCAGCATGGGAAATCTTCATTGATTGTGCGGTATGTCGCGTGGCTGGTAGGGGCTTATCCGAGATTGTGCGTCGCCCTGACCGGCTTTTCCGCCGAACTGATGGGCCAGATGCTCCGGCAAGTCACGTCCATTATGGATTTGCCCGTGTATCAGGTGATTTTTCCGGGAGTGAAAGTAAAGCCTAAGGATGACCGCTGGGATTATAAGCGTTTTACCAACGACGCTATCATTTACGCCAAACCGGCAGGTTCCAAGCTGACCGGGAGGCGGGTGGACATCCTCATCATCGACGACCCCCATGCCGGACGCGCCGAAGCGGAATCCCCCACTATCCGCAACCGCGTCGTGCAGTGGGCCGTTGCAGACTGCTTTTCCCGCCTTTCGCCCCATTGGCGGGTGTTCGTCATCGGCACCCGGTGGCATCCGGAAGACCTCATCGGACACCTTACCGGGCGGGAATACAACAAACGCCTTGAAATGCTGGGCAACACCGCCATGAAATTTGAGGTCATCAAAATTCCGGCCATTTGCGAAGACCCGGCTACCGACCCGCTGGGGCGGGAGGCCGGAGAAGTGGCGTTTCCGGAAGAACGCGACCTGGAGTTCCTAACTTCCATCCGGGGGGCCATGACCACGACGGAGTGGAAATCGCAATACCAGCAGGAGCCGGTCACGTCCAAGGGCGGGCAGGTCAACGCGGATGACTTTAACATTATTTCCCCGGACGAAGTGCCGTGGGGCGAGCTGACGGCCATCGGCTCCGGCTGGGATTTGGCCGCAACCGACAAAACGGCTTCCGACTGGACCGTAGGCACGTGCGGGGCGAGAACGAGGGATGGCCGTTTGTACATCTTCGACCAGTTCCGCAGGCAGATGCAGATTCCGAAACTGCTTCCGGCCATCGAAGCCCGCGCCCTGGCGTGGAAAGACGCGCATGGAGCCAATCAGCTGGGCGTGGAAGGCGTCGGGGGCATGGTCGGATATTATCAGCAGCTTCGCCAAATGCTTCTGGGGAAAATCAGCGTGCGGCTCAAAAATCCCCCGGTCAAAGGAGGAGGAAAGCTGGTGCGGGCGCAGAACTGGCTGGCCCTGGTCGAGGCGAAAAAAGTGTATCTGGTGCAGGCCCCGTGGGTGCGGGCGTTTCTGGAAGAAGTAGAAGTGTTCCCTGACGGTGACCATGACGACCAGGTGGACAGCGTTTCCATCCTTTATGAGCTTCTGTTCCTGTCTACCCGTATTCTGGTTGGATAGCCGGGAAATAAAATTTGCAATCATTGCAAATTTTCAAGCTATGACTAAATAGTTTCTTTTTTTCTTGCAAAATGTTATATATGTGTTTCTTTGCATAGATTAAACAGCCATGGAAAATAATAAAATTATTTATTTATCGCCTGATAAACTTATTGAGTATGATAATAATACCCGTCTTCATGATGAGGAGCAGATTAACCAAATTTGTAGGTCTATTCGTGAATTTGGATTTACAAATCCTATTCTTATCGATGAAAACAATATTATTATTGCTGGACACGGACGTAAAGCCGCCGCAATTAGGCTTGGGCTAAAAACAATCCCCGCTATCCGATTATCTGGATTAACGGATAAGCAAATAAAGGCACTGCGTATTGCCGATAATAAGCTTGCACTTAATGCGGGCTGGGATGATGAGCTATTAAAGTTTGAGATTTTAAGTCTGCAAGAGAGCGATTTTGACTTAGAGTTATTAGGCTTCTCCGTGGATGAAATTGACAGCTTTCTTGTCGCAGAGGAAGAAATAAAAGAGGAAGGAGAATTAAAATGCGAAGAAGCTAAAGAAAAAATACCAAATGATTTTAAAACTGTAGAAGAAACAAAACTAGTTCATAGATGCCCGCGATGCAATTATGAATTTAATGACTAACAATGAACGGATAGCTATTTATGGAGTATAAGATTCCGACAGTTTTAGAAATCAAAGAGCGTCTTGCCAAGGAGGGGCCATTATTTAATGTTGTTTCATTGTTTGCCGGTGGCGGAGGAAGTTCATGCGGCTATAGAATGGCCGGAGCCAAGGTACTCGCAATAAATGAATTTATACCTGAAGCAAGAAATACTTATCATGCTAATTGGCCAGATACTACAATCTTTCCTTGCGACGTGCGAGACTTAGACGCAAATGATATTTTAAGAGCTATTAATATGGCGCCGGGTGAACTTGATGTACTTGACGGGTCTCCACCCTGTTGCGGGTTTTCTTCTTCCGGAAAAAGAAGTAAAGGATGGGGGCAAAATAGGAGATATTCTGACTCAGCCCAGGTAGGAGTTGAAACTCTTTTTTTTGAGTACATCCGAATTTTGCGAGAATTAAAGCCTAAATGTTTTATCGCTGAAAATGTTGCTGGATTAGCACAAGGCGTATCACGCGGTTATCTTAATGAATTTCTAAGAGCATTCTCCGCATCTGATTATATATGTAAAGCAAAAATCCTTAATGCACAGTATCTTGGTGTATCACAGTGCCGACATAGACTTATTTTTGTCGGTGTTAGAAAAGACTTATGGCGTTCAGAGTTTGAAAATAAAACGCATCCGAAACCGTTTAGCTATTTAATACCGCTCAAAGATGCTTTTCGCGGTATTATAAATACGTCGGAAGAGCTTGCGCAGGTTGATATATCAAAATACGTGATTTATCAACGTCTTATAAAGTTGAAAAAGGGGAAATCTGACTCTAAAAGGTTTAATCTGGTAAAAGCTGATGATAATAGGCCGTCTCCGTGCATAACGGCGTCCAATGGACGTTTAGGGTGCGCTTGTGCCTGTCATTGGGACAATAGAGCTTTTACACTTAAAGAGCTTAAAAGAATAACAAGCGTACCAGACGATTATATATTAACGGGAACCTATAGCCAGCAGGTTGAACGGCTCGGACGTATGGTCCCACCCTTGATGATGAAAGCAGTCGCAGCAAATCTTTATACTAATATTTTAAAGGAGTTAAAATGAAAATTCCAAAGAGCTGGACATTTAAAGATAACCAAGTCGCAAAGAAATTTGACTCTCATGTACGAGAGCAGTTGCCGTGGTATAACATTCTTACAAATCTTGTGGCTATTGTAGCTAAACATTACATGCCGGAGAATGGCATTGGATATGATATTGGCGCAAGTACAGGCAACCTCGGCAATGTACTTAAAGATATTATAAAATCCAGAAGATTTAACTGGATAGGAATCGATAATTCTGAGCAAATGAAAGCGTATTATCGTGCTCCCGGAAAGCTTGAAATTTGTGATGCTATAGATTACGATTTTCAATCTTTCGATATTGCAGTCTGTTTTTTAGTCCTTATGTTCTTTCCTAAAGATAAGCGAGAACTCTGGTTAAAAAATCTTATTGAAAAAGCAAAGTTTGGAGCTGCGATAATTATCGTAGATAAAGAAGAATTAAAGGGTGGAATTTTATCGACAGCTTTATACCGAGCAACAGTTTTAAGTAAGTTAGAATATACGACTGCTGAGAAAATTCTTGAAAAAGAATCATCTCTTTGTGGTATTCAAAACCCATTGCCTCGTGATTTTATGCTGCAATTTGGCGCAACAGAGATTTTCAGGTTTGGTGATTTTGCTGCATGGGTTATCGAGAAAAAATGGCATTAGTCTATTTAACATTTACATTCATAATAATAAAATTATTCGTCCGAAGTATCGGAAGCCGAAAAAAACAGCTTGCAATTTCAGCCCCTTGATGCGATATTGCCAGTGTTGCCCGCGTTGACGGGAACCTGATTCATGCCTTGAAAATTTAAAGTAAAGGCGCAACAACCGATAAATAGCTGCTATCAAGAAAGACAAGCCCCCGGCCTTCTCCTGCATCCCATCGCGCATATCAAAAGCCTGTCATGCGTTCCGCAGGAAACCGGGGGCTTGTTTTATGCCGCCCCTCCGGATATAACGGACGGCGTCATGATTGCCTTAAATACTCCCATTGCTACCATACCGGGACGCCGGTACTGCATTACCACCGTATCATCCGTTCAGGTGATAGCTGCCATTGACGGGGAAGAATTCGACCTGCTGGGGGGCCTTCCCGTTTCCGGCCAGGCGCAGTTTGTCGCTCCGACGGACCACATTGAAGTGCGGGACGCGTCAACCCCGGAAGAAGAAACGGCCAGCGCGGCTGAACCGTCCGCGGAACCGTCAAGCGCCATGTTCGGCACAGTGTCCCTTGCCGGGGATGCGGCTTCCGTAGCCGGGAACATTGTCGAGATTGTGCGCAGTTGACAAGCTATCCCGGATTTGGCAGGATGCTCCCCGCATGCACGATTCGCTTCAAAGGCGTGGATTGAAACGATAAGGGCATGCGCTCTAGGTGTGTGCCTATTCCCGCCCTGTTCTGCGGACGGGAACAACAAGGGGTGCCCTTCCTTTTTTTCCAGGATGGCTGCGGCTGAAAAACCGCGGGGGAAGAAGGAAGGGCATTTTGCCGTGTTCATTCTTTTTTGTTTCTCGATTTTTTTATGTCTGAATCTGCTGCCCCCCCCTGCCGGATGCACTGCATTATTCCGCTGAAAGCCCGCTCCGTGCGTTGTCCGGGAAAGAATTTCAGAACCTGCAACCCGTATCTTTCCGGGGGCCTGTTCTCTTTGTGGGAGGTGACGGCCAGATACATCAGGGCGGAGGGCTGGGAGCCGGTCATCTCCTGTGACAGCCCGGAACTGCTGCGCGGCATTGCCCGGCGCGGATATGAACGCACCGTCTTATGGCGCCCTGACCCGGAATCCCCCTACATGCAGGGACACATCAGCCAGGTTGCCTCCAGGATTGAAGCCAAAGATTCAGACCTGGTTTGCATAGCCCAGGCAACTTCCCCGGTGCGCCGCTCCGGACTGCTCCGGGCCATGTACGCCCTGATGTCTTCCGATACCGCCATTCAGGCGGCGTTCACAGCGGAACGCCTGAAAATCTGCGGCGTCCTGAACGGCGCAGCTTTCGGTCAGGATGAAAGCCAGTCCGCCCGGCACTGGTACGACCATTATGATGGGGGGCTTCTCCTGCTGCGCTACGGAACCCTGAAACGCTGCCCTGCCCGGACGGTCGTGCATCCTGGGCTGCTGTCCGGCTCCGGCGACCGGGTGGCCGTGTTTTACCAGTTTTTGCCCTGGTCATTTCAAATTGACACGGAAGACGACTATTCCTTTTATCTGCAAATGCGTCCTGACGGGAATGAAAGCCCCCCCCTTTCCCGGACGGCCGAACACCCGTACCGGATATACCCGGACTGACCAATATGATTGTGCTGATAGGCAACGCCCAGGAATCCGAGCACCGGCTTAACGACTGCTCCGCCATAATTGATTCCGGCAAGCCCCGGCTGGTGGTGAGGGTGTCGAAAATGTGCAACTACGATTCCGGGAAAACCGGAACGCGTTGTGACTGGGTATTCCTCAACCCCAATCCCGCCTACTGGACATTCCCGCCGGAGCGCCGCCATTGGGGCGTCCTCGCCGGCGCCAGTAAAATCATCATCACGTACCCGCCGCCCGGAACCATGAAAGACGGGCCCTGCATCCCTCCGTACTGGCGCGGGGAAGAGTACCGTTTCCTGCACCAGCACCCCTTTCTGGAATATTTGCCGGAACCGGTATTCCGGGAAGGAATGTCTCGGCGGTTTACGACATTCGCCTTTGCCCTGTGGATGCTTTCGCGGCGTTTCCCGCACGAACAGATAGCCTTGCACGGATGCATCACCTCACAGGACGCCTGGCGCCGCGTCCGCTGGTGTCCCTGGCATAATGGCGTCGGAGAGTTTGCATTGTACGCCGACCTGTTCCGGAACGGTCGGATTTTCAGACTGGACGGCGATGAATTATGCTTTGATGACTGCTGATAACTGTACGAAAAAATCGTACGGTTAATATTCCGCTCGTCAGGCCCTGCCCGGAAGCGTTTACCGGCAGGGCCGCAATATATCTTGTCCCCCCCCCCAATTTGCAATCATTGCAAATTTTTTTCGTGAAAAACTCTTTTTTCTCTTGCAATTTATAAAATATAATGTTAAATTGTTTTCATCAAAGGGAAGGAAAAACCTTCCCGCACAGCTAAAAAACCTGAAAGTTAAAATATTATGAAGACTGCACCCGCCATTTACCGCTGGACCGCCAAGGGTTCTTCCAAATGTCTTGGCCGCTATCATTCCGCCCGCACCCTGCTTGAAGCCGTCCAGGCCGGAAGAGAGCTTGTGAAGCGCGAATTCGACAATCAGGGTTCCGTGCTCATTGAAACCTCCCTGGATGAAGGAAAGACCTGGTACATTGTCCGGGAAGATACGCGTGACCGTCACACGTTCATGCGCTGGACAGCGGAATCTTTCAACCGGTAAACATTCTTCCCCCGGCCGGGAAACCATGCTTGGCCGGGGATAAACCTGACCTCAATTTTCATTTATTAGAACAATAAAAACCATGAACAAAAACGTAATCATCCGTGTTGCTCCCCTTATGGGGATTTTATGCATCGAAGCCGCTATCTGCGTACTGTCCCTTTACGGCGTTACTATCATACTTGGATATGGCACGCCATCCTTTTATTCGATACTGGTCGCGGGCTTGAAAGCTATTGCTCTGATTGCATTGATTGGCACCAGCGTATTCAGCCTGTTGTTTGCCGGGCACACGTTGTTTCAGCTGTTTTCCCCGGAGCGCCCTATGGCGGAAGACAATGACGGGGAGCGTTAAAACTGGCAAAATCCTAAGTAGAAAAAAATGAAAATGACAGCAAGAGACAAAGCTGTTTTCGCTTATGGGGAGGCCTGCGGAAAACTCAAAAACCAGATTGGCCGCGCTAAGAGAGAGGCGCTCAGGCAATTCAAAAAACCATACGGCAATCTTAGCCGGGAAGAAAAAAAATATATCCGAAGTATAACTTATCTTACATCATACATCAAAGACTACCGTCAAGCGCAGGCTGAATGCAGAACGTTCACAGACCGCCATTGCGGGAACTGCCTGTATCAGTATGACCATTACATGTACATGTGCGAGTTTTGCTCATTGAGCGACTACATCGGATGTAATTGGGAGCCGAAGAAAAACCGCAACCGATAAAAAAGAGAAGAGCCATGAAAAGAAACCCTCACATCATCGTTCAGCAGGTTTGCCCCATGAAGAAAACCGACGACGGGAAATACGAAGTTCAGGCCGCGATTGTGTACCACAAAGGAATTATCGCCCGCTATCGCATGGAGTACCCCACGAAACGGCATGCCCGGTGGGCGCAGCACCTTATTTGCACAGTGAAAAATGCTTCACGCCTCCGTTGTTCTGATGAACTTAAAGC
>OGXI01001983.1_pt1 | contig 16146 bp, 14 predicted proteins | sample 1576221 | NCBI WGS metagenome assembly OGXI01 (sample SAMEA3541523, study PRJEB24748) | human gut metagenome | biome: human gut; feature: human-associated habitat; material: faeces | place: China | collected 2012
ACCGCTTACTGTTTTCATTTCGCCCAGTATCATTTCGGGATGTTCCACAAAGTACGAGTTCATCGTGATACCGTCATCAGTTGTGCCAAGCTGTACCCAATCGGGTTCAATATCTATGAGCCTGTCACGCTTTTGCAAAAACAAAATATCCGATACAACTTCCGTACCGGCATTGCCTTTGAAAGTATCATTTGGAAGTCTGATTGCTCCCAAAAGGTCGGCTCTTTGTGCGATATATTTTCTGACCGACGAATTGGTTTTATCCATCGTACCTTTACTTGTAACAAGTGCCATCACACCACCGGGTCTTAATTTATCCAAAGACTTTGCAAAAAAATAATCGTGAATAAGGAAGTTATACTTATCGTATCTCTTATCAAGCACTTTGAAATCTCCAAACGGAACATTCCCCACAACTCCGTCAAAGAAGCTGTCCAGTACATTCACTTCTTCAAATCCCTGTGCCGCTATGGAAGATTTTTGATAAAGCTGCTGTGCAATTCCTGCCGAAATCTTATCAAGCTCCACACCGTAAATCTTTGTATTTCTCATCGACTCCGGCAACATACCGATAAAGTTACCAATACCGCAGGACGGTTCTAACAGGTTGCCCTCCATAAATCCCATCTGTTCCATAGCCTTGTAGATAGCGTCGGTAACTTCGGGAGGAGTGTAAAAGGCAGTCAGTGTACTTTCTCTTGCGGCTGTGTATTCTTCGGGAGAGAGTGTGGTATATAACTCAACAAATTCATCTGCCCACGCCGAATTGTTCTCATCAAAGGCTTCTGGCAAACCTCCCCAGCCGACATATTTCGACAAAATAAGCTGTTCTTCGGGTGTGGCAAATCTGTTTTCAAACTCACATTCCTTCAGAACCTTTATGGCTTCCATATTCCTGCGAAAGCGTTCTTTCTTGCCTGCCGGCTCTACTGGATTGGAAAGCAAATCAAAAGTATTTCTCTCTGCCATCGGAATATCCGGGTGCAAATCAAAACTCTTGACCTTGCTCGTTTTATTCTCCCACTGCGGTTTTATCGGTTCAGGCTCTTTATCGTACCCGTTGCCGATACGAATGCCCTCGTTATACATCTCATCGTAGCTGTCAAAGCCATTCTGATTTGCAATGATTTCTCGGAAGTCCTCAATAGGTACTTTACCAATATTGGTTGCTACCATATCGCTTCTTTCGGTATTTTCAATGAGTGATTCCATTGTTTCTGTCGTACATTCTGTAAAATCCGGTGTCTGCCTGAAAGCTTTATCTGCTTCTTCAAACCATTCTGTACCTATATCGGCAAGGGTTTGATTTGCGACACTGCCAAGGTAATCAAAGAACTCATCTGCCGATTTATAGTTCTGTGCAGCATTTCTGATTTCATCAAAAGAAAGCGTATTTGTAACATACTGACCTCCGGCACTACTGTCCGGATTAAAGTACATCCAAGTAACGCTTTCCTGTTCTCTGTTAATAAAAAACGCATCCTCATAATCTGTTTTCTGTTCAGTTTTGGTATCACTATGCGTGATATTTTCGTCTGTATCGGCTTTTTCTGCGGCAGGTAATACCGTTACCCTCAAGTGGTCATTCAGCGGATTTTCCCGCACTTTGCGGTCAAATTCTCCCCTTGAAAACTCCTTGTTGAACAGTGGCATTTCTGTATCGTAAAGCATTACTCTCTCATCATCAAAAGATAAGATTTCATACTCCAAAGCACCGATATATACCGTGTCTCCAAGATGATATTCATATCGGGTTTCAGGTAATTGCTGTTCCTGTGTTTGCTCTGCAAGCAGACTGCGGACATAATCAATCTTCTCTACACGGCTAATCGGGAAACCTACGCTGTCCTCAAAAGTGACATCACGCATAGAAACATCGCCGCTTATTTTACCGACGCTTTCAATAACAAATCGGCGGTCGTCAATCACAACTTCCTTACCGATAATGTCATCATCATTTGTCTGCTCCCCTTCTTCAGGTGGTGCAGTAGAAAGAATTTCCCGATTTCTTTTCTGCTCCTCGATTTCTGCCCGTCTTGCTTCCTGCTTCTCAAGCCACTGCGGATACTGCTCCTTTTCCTTTGGATTTAAGTATCTGTCTGCACGGATAAGCTCCCCGATACGCTTTTCCACCTGTGTCCATTTAAGAGTGAGTTTCGGTGCGTCGTTTCCAAATCCTCTTGAAAGAGTTATGCCTTTCCCATCGTGGTTTTCATCAATACCTGCACCGATAATGACAGGATATGAACCTCCCCAACCGTATTCGTTTTTGAGAAAGTCTGCATTTTCTTTTGAAGATAAACTCTTTTGAAACTGCTCATAGATACGCATTTTACCTTCGTAAATACCGCTTCCACGAGTCAGAACTGCGTCGATAATCTCCTGAGAAAAAGTAAAGGCAGAGGTTTTGTTTTCCTCTGCCTGACCGTCTAATATGAAGCTCATCTGTCCGTCTGCCGACGGTAGCGGTTTCATTCTATCATTTAATTCTCCCAAAAGACGCATTGCTTCAAAATGCTGTGCAATCACGCTCCAGTTATAGAAACTCTGTGCAGTTCTGCTGTCATAATGACCTTCCCAAAGGTGCAAAACATTTTGAAATGTCTTGTAACCTACGGTTCTCCCGTCCTCTAATGAGAGTTCCGTATAGTCGTTATTGAAGATACTCTTGATATATTCGGTACGGGTATCGCTATCGGTATTTCTCTCATAGAAGTCTTTAATATCTTCGAGAGAAGCCGACAAATGCGGTGTAGTACCGAGTATTTCTCTTATAGTATCATCTCTTCCGAAAAACGGTAGGCTCTTATTCTCGTTACTTCTGTCATAATATTCTAAATGAATATTACCTGTTCCTTCACGATTTCCTGTGCCGAGTTCCTGATGTTGTTCATCAAGCGAATCCAATTCATCATATCGTCCGCTTTCATCTGCTCCGTCAGTCCCTCTTTCTCTGCCATCTGTCTGATAAGCGTTTCCTCCAGTTCGGTCGCCCTCTGCTGAACTTCCGACAGATGACTGCTCAGTATCCCTTTCGTCAGGAGATTGTAATACTGAACCTTGTGGTGTTCTTTCAGATAAGTTCTCCTCATCTGCGACCACTTGCCCTGAATGACCTCCGGCTGTTCGGGCAGAGTCAGGTTCGGAAGATTGTAATCCCCGACCATCGTGTATGTTATCTCGTTCATAATCGCTGCTCCTTTCGTCTTTGATGTCTTTATTGTATTCCGGTTGCCTGTTTGCTTCAATTATGCGATTTTGACGGTTCAGTGCCATCACTGTTTTGGAGATTTCCGAAAGTCCCATTTCTGCAATATCGCTTGTGGCAAAGCCTAAAGCGTTCATCGTATCCTGTGTATTGAAATTGGTAACATCTCGAAAATCATCGGCTTCAAAATATTCGCCGGTATCAATTCCAAGTCTTGTCATCATCATATATGCCACGCTGTTTGTGACAACCTTTTTATACAGACTTGCAATCATCGTTTCGTCAAGCCCTTCAAGGAAGCTGTCCTCAGAAGCATAGATGAGGTCATTAAGATAATCCGGCAAATTATCCTCTGCGGCATTTTGTGCGGCACTCATAACCGCTTCGCCCAAAGTGACTTTATTATCCAGTTTCCCGAATGTGCTTTCAAGCGTTTCAATAACATCGTCTGTGTATTCATCCCTCATATCCCAAAGTGGAACAGGACGTGAATATCTGCTCTCGTGGGTATCGGAAATATCGAAGTAGTGGGTGAGTCTCTGTCTTGCTCTGTTTTCATCGGCAAATACCGCAATACCTCTTGCACCTTTATTTACCCATCGCCCAAAGCTCCTGTTCCAACGCTCAATCTCAAGAACTGCTGTTGCGTCTGGTCGCTGTGCGTAGATAAGCAACTGCTCATCATATCGCAGCTTATAGTTCCTGCACGCAGACTGCAAGAAATTCTGCCAATTCTGCGGATTGGAAACAACCGTCTTGCAGGTTCTGTCATAGAGTTCGGATATGAGTTCGTATTTTCTTGACACTGCTTTCGCACCTCCTTATCGTTCTTTTTCTTTGCTTTTTGCCGGTTTAATCTTTTCCTTTCTGGCAGGTTCAACGATATGACCGTTTCTTTCACACATCTCTGCAAATTCACAGATGTGGAAAACATCCGAGCCGATTTGTGTGTGATAGTCGTCGATATATTTACACTCACGCTCCAATGTTGTTCCGTTTCTTGTGTGAATCAGGATTTTATCTCCGTCATTTATACGGAATTTCTCGTTATATCCACTGTCAATAAAGCGGATGCTGTTTTCCTTATGTTCCTGACTGTTCATCCGTACCACCTCCCAAATATGAGAACAGCTTGTTGACTTTGGTTTCTTTTTGAAGTTCGATGATGAGTGCCATATCCGGTATCGTGATACCCGGAATCTTCAAAATGCTCTCCATATCAAGCTGTTGTAATTTCTTTTCCGTATTACAACCGGAATCAAACAATTTCGCCATTAACTTTGTTTTCTGTTGAAATGTCGTTTTGCTCATCTTGCCGTCCTCCTTATTCAATTTCTATGACTACACGAATACTGCTGTCGCAGCCACTGCACTGTCTGGAAAGTTCCGGGAACAAAGATTGCACCCTCTGTCTCGACCTGCGGATAGTTTCAAAGCACGGTAAACCGTAGCCCTTGTAGTTGTTGACTATATCCTCAAGAGATAAGTCGCCGACTTTCAAATAACTGTATCGGTTGTAATAGCAGAGGATAAGCTGCATATCGTCATACCTTGTTTCAGGGCATTCTTTTAGGATTGCAAGCACCTTGCTGTCAACCGTTCTCTGCTTATTCATAAAGCACCTCCATAAAGTAAATGGACGGAGTTTTTTACGCTCCGCCCACCATTTTGTTTCTTATTTCTTTCTGTTTTTAATCTGTAAGAAGATAAAGCCGCCGATAATAAAGGCGACCAAAACAACTGCTACGATTGTCTTTGCGTCCATTATTCATTGCCCTCCTTTTTCTTCTTTCTCTTGGAAGCAACAACCGTTGCAACGATACCGAGTGCAGAAGCACCTGCAAGTGCTACCCAAAGACTGGTCTTTCTGTCATCGCCGGTTTTCGGTGTATCACGAAGTTCGTTATGCATCTCGATTTCTACCGTTTCGCCAACCTTTACGGTCACTTTCTTATCGGCAGGTAAAACATATCCGGCAGATACATTGTCGTTGACCTCAGACACTGTGTATTCGCCGATACGAAGTCCATCTACGGAGATTTCGCCATTCTTATCGGTTGTAAAGGTGCTGTCATAACCGTTGACACCTGTTACTCTGAAAGTGAAGCCTTCCACCTTACCGTCGGAAGATGTCTTTTTAATTTTCAGGTTTCCTTTCATTGCTTCGTTGATAAAGCCGACTCCCGCTTTGTTTTCTACTTTGTAGGTAGTTTCACCTTTTTCAATGAATACGGAATAAACGCCCTTATCAAGCACAAATCCCTCCGGTGCTTTGGTTTCTCGTACAAGATATTTACCGTAGAGAAGTTCTTTCATCTCATAGATACCGGTTGCGGTTTCGTCAAGATTTCCGATAAGTTCATCGTCATCGTCCAGTTTACCGTCGCCATTAACATCCTTATACACTTCAAAAGTTGCACCTGTCAGTTTGTTATCCGGATAATCAGCGTCCACTTTGGTAAGTTCAATATTACCGTGAATATATTCGTCGGTAATTTCCACTTCAATGACCTGCTCATTCTCCCCGATGTTTACTTCGTAAGAAGTATCATCAAGCACAAAGCCTTCAGGAGCTTCAATCTCTCTTACAATCCATTTTCCATAAGGAACTTTGGCAAAAGAAAAACTGCCGTCCTTTTCAGATGTGGCAGTCATAATAGCGTGTTCTTTTGTAAACTCGGTTTCATCTGCTTTGAAAATGCCGATTAAAGCACCGCCCAGTGCTTCTCCGTTCTCGTCAATTTTCTTACCGGATACAGAACCGTAAATGAGTTTATTCTCAATCGGCTTACCGTCATTTACCTTGATTTCAACCGTTTCGGTATCCTGACCGGCATACTCGAATGTGAACGGATACTGTGTGTCGGAGAGGATATAATGCTCATCTGTGGCAATTTCCTTGACATAGTAGCTGCCAAATGGAAGGTCTGTATTTGCAGTCGCTGCTCCGTTTTCATCAAGCGTGATAATCTCAATCAAACCGTCAGCCGGGATAGCTGTTCCGCTTGAAGATACAATATCTTCTTTTGCGTAAAGACCGAAGCTGATATTTTTGATTTCATCATTCTTTCCGATACCAAAGGTTTCATCCTGCTCTAAGATTTTCTCAAGAGAAATCTTCACTTTCTGTCGCTCGTTTACGAAGCTGGTTGCGGTTTCTGTTACCGCTACATCCTGTCCAGCATAAGTGAGTTCTACCGAATGCTTTTCTTTGTTGATGACCATACCTGTCGGTGCTTTGGTTTCAACAACGGTGTATTTACCGAGATAGAGTTCCTTGCTCTTAGCAGTGCCATCCTCATCGGTTGTTACGGTATCTACCACATCGCCCTTGTGATAACGAAGTGTACCGTCCGGTGTAATAACATCTTCATCGGCTGTGATTTCATAAACCGCCCCTGCAAGTCCTTTGACCTTATACACCGGCTGATAAATCACATCTTTATCCTCCTCGCCGGATACACTGACACCGAAAAATGCTTCGCCTGTTTTCTCAACGGAAATCGTACCTTTCTGTGCCATATTCGGCTTGTCCACCTTAATCAATGTGATACCGCCTTCCTGTGTGGAATTTTCTTCTGTTACATCAAAGGAAACAGGAGTACTGTCGAGTACATATCCATACGGAGCCTGAACCTCAACAAGTGAATATCCCTTGCCATAGTCCAGTTTTTCAGGTGTAACAAGCTGACCGTCTGCGTCGGTATAGAATGTGTCGATGGTTGTCGGTGTCGGATAAGTAAATGTCATACTTACTTTGTTACCGGCAGGGTCATAGATTTGGAAACCTGCACCTGCATACGGAATAGTTTTGCCTGTTTCAGCATCTTTCTTTACCACCTTGATATAACTCTCAAAGTTGGCATTGTTGATGAGATAACGGTAGGTCTGTCCGTCCTGAGAAATGAAAACATCAAAGTCTTTCATAAACTCACGACCTTCCCAACCTTTAGTCTGATGAACGGTATATACGCCGTATGGCATATCCTTTGTCTGAGCAAATCCGTTTTCATCGCAAACTATGGTATCTCTTTCATCTTTGTCGGCTTTTTCAAATGAGCCGGAAGATTTCAGATACACTTCAAATTCAGCACCGTTTTCCAGTGTCTCAATCTTGGTTTCCCCATCATCGGTATGTTTGATGATAGCGATATTGCCTTTCATAACCTGCTCTGTCACGTCATTTGCCACAAGATTGTGTTCAATCGTAAAGAGTTTTGGCTCTGCACCTACCTTGTGGATTGTCTTATCAAGAAGATACCCCTCGCTCGGTGTGATTTCTCTGATTGTCCAGTCGCTGCCGCAGACATATTCCTTAGTTGTGAACTGTCCGTCGCTGTCGGTTACATACTTATCCACAAGTGTGTCGCCTTTATAAATTCCGTAAACAGCACCGGAAAGTTTAGCGTCGCCCTGAGCAGTGCCTTCTTCTCGGTCGCTCTTTGTTACGGTTACGCTGAACTTCTTCAAGATATTTGTGAAATCACGGTTTGTAACCTCTTTCCACTGAATCGGTGCAGTCTGTTTTTCGGGAACGACATAGCGGATTGCTGTGTCCACTTCTTCGAGCGTATATGGTGTGCTTCCGCTGATAAGAACATCTTTGAATGTTGCTACACCGTTTTTATCGGTAACTGCATATTCATCAACTGCAATGCCTGCAAGGGAAGTACCGTAAAGGTGGAATTTCACACCCTCCACAAGATTATCTTCCGATGATTTAATGACCTGAAGATTACCTCTCTTGAGAACATTGTTGAAGTTTACGGTTGCCACCTGACCAGCAACAACGGTTACTCTGTGGGTTTCCTGCGGAACATATTTGTCAATGGACTGCTCCGTAACGGTATATATGCCCGGCATAAGGTTATCAAGCTGGAACTTACCGCCGTTTGCTGTGGTAACTGTCTGATTTACTCCGTTACCTGAAATAGTGAAATTGATACCATCAACCTTTCCGTCCTCAGATGTTTTCACAATCTGACAAGAACCGTAACTGACTTTCATCTTCACATATCCGGTCACAGGGTCGCTGACTTCCTGAGCATAAGTTACTACATCCTGCACGCTTGAATTTTGACCGTGCTTGCCCTCAGACCATACGACAACACCTCTGCGGACACCGTTTTTCTTACTTGCGGTAATGGTAAATTCCTTACTCGGTGCTTTATCCATTGACACCGTAAGTTTGTTTCCGCTTGTGGAAAATGTTACACCACTAATACTCGCCTTGAAAGCATAATTGGAGAGTACACCGTTTGAGTCTGTAAGGGTTGTAACATATTTGCTTCCGTTCCATTCAAGCTCATTGACTTTCGCTGAACCGCTTGATTTAGTACAGAAGCTCGGCACAACTGTGTGATTCTGCACACTGCTGACCATACTGTTGTAGTAACTCATAATCTTACTGCGAAGCGGATGTTTGGCATTGATAACATCTTTCACATTACTGCAACCACTGGCTGCTTTGTGATTAAAGTTTGCGTCACGCTCGCCTACGACAGTTTCCCAAATAAGAAGCTGTGTTGCATAGGCGTGAGCAATACTGTTTGCCGCACTTTCGTTCTGCGACCTCCAGCTTGTTGAAATCGTTCCTCGATAGCCGTACTGCAAGATACGACCGATAAAGAGTCTGATTTCATCTCCGGAGATAACTCCGTTTGCTGTGATGTTGTTAAAATAATTTTCATCGTATTTGTTCATACTCTGACTGGAACTGAGTGAAACACCCGGTTCGATACAATAGGCAATGTTACCGGAATACGAGCCGATTGCCTTTAAGTTGGTGTGGGTGGAACTGCCGGTATGCCAACCGTTCTTCAAGGTAAGGTTACTGTGTCCCCACACACCGTCGTAATTAGCGTCTCCGTCACGAGGAAAATCAACCATATACACTTCGGTCTTTTCTCCGCTTGCGGCAAACGCTGTACTTGTCCCAATGCTCATAAAGGCACTGAGGCCGAGAACCGTCGCCATAACAAACGATACAGCTCTCTTGATTTTCGTCTTTACCATCTAAGTTTCCTCCTTAAAATGAAAGAACGCACCGATTATCTCAGTGCGTCCGATACTGTATTTTATTTTGTTTTTTTAGCAGTAGCCGATATAGATTTCATATTCCGTATCGGATACCTTTTCTGCCCATACGCATACTGCGGTAAAGCCCTCCACATTTTTATACCTGTTCAGCCTGCTTTGAATATCGTCCTTAATGCCTGTGCGTTTTGCATTTACAGTGATAGGATTATCCCAACAATCCGTTGCGGTGCTGTCAAGTTCCAAACCAATGCTTTGGGCATAACTCTTGGCGTAATTGACATAGGAATTAACATCAAAACTCGGCTTTACTTCTTCCGTCGGTTTTGGCTGCGTGGGTTTCACTTCTTCCTTAACCGTCGGTGTTTCCGGCTCTGGCTTCGGTTGTTGCTGTGGCTGCTTCTGCTCTTGAGTACTGTCAGGCTTTTTCGTTACATGAACGGATTCATAGCTTTTTGCAGTTTCCGTCTTACTACCTGCCGTAGAAGAAACATCCGACTTTTCCTGCTGACTCGGCTCTGTTGTTGCTTCACTTGATACCGGTTGCTCTGTTTCCGGAACAACACTTGTTGTATCATCTGCTTTTTCTGTTTCGGTCATTGTTTCGGTATTACCAGCCGTAGAAGAAATCCTTTTATCCGTGTCATTTCGTGCGGTTTCTTTCGCTGTGTTACCGTTACATCCGGCAAGCAAAATCATCAAGCAGGCAATCATACAAACCATCCATTTCTTTTTCATAAGCTATCACTCCTTTCGCCTTAATCGTAATCAATCGGGCGAAAAACAGCAAAGGTGCGAATATCCAAACTTTTTATCGTATCAGACATTTTGTTTACACTTCAAATGTGCGAACCCTTTATTAGACAGCTATAAGTTATGAGAGATAGGTATATTCAAGTGAGACAGAATATATCTTTTCAGCAAGTAAACAGTAGGTATTAGGGGGTAGAGTGTGAGAAGGGGGAGTAACAAAATCGGCTATCTGCTGTCACGGTCTGCTCGTTGCCTGAGATACTTGTTGTAATGCTCCAATGCTTTGCAGACAAAATCCTCCGTCTGACTGACGGGAATGTTTTTCGGGATAAGCTGTCTTACTCTGTCGCCCCTTAGCACAATCTTCTCTTTCTGGTTTGGCTTTTCCTCCGACATAATGGCTTGGATAGCTTCGGTTGTGAGTTTACCCTCATCGAAAAACTTTCGCATACGGATAGTCTGGTCGTGAGAGGGAGTTGCGTCGTTCATATCAATCTCGTCAACTACATCACGCTGACAATCTTCGTCAAGATACGACAATTCAACCGCCGGTCGCATTTTAATTCGCCCCTCATCAACAAATTCAAGCAGTTCGGGAACAAGATTTGTAAGGCGAACATAACGCTGAATTTGTGTTTGACTTTCGCCACTCTGTGCCGCAAGTTCTTCTCTTGAATAATTTTGTCCCACTGGGACTAAATTATTTTTCGTAGGTCTGCCTGCTTGTCTTTTCATTGCGTCCAATCGCATTTTGTAGGCAAAGGCTTTTTCAGAGGGAAGTATCTGCGACCTTTGGAAATTACTTTCCACCATTAAAATTGTGGCTTCATCTCGATTAAGGTCAACAACCTCACATCTTAGCGTTTCAAAACCGGCAAGTTCGCTTGCTCGTTTTCGTCTGTGACCGGATACGAGTTCATATCTTCCGTCCTCTTTCTGCCTTACCGTTGCCGGTGTAATCACTCCACGCTCCTTGATACTCTCGACAAGCTGTTGCATATCTTCATCGTCCCTGACCTTAAACGGGTGGTCGGGGAAATCGTCAATCAGCTCTAATGGAATATCTCGGATTTTAGAAAGTCTTTCTTCCTCTCTCTGTGCCTGCGTTGTAAAAAGGTCATCGAGCCTCGTGAGAGTGAAGTCGCTCTTTCTTCCTGCCATCGGCTAACACCTCCTTCGTAAATTCGGTGTATGCCTTTGACACCGTACTGTTTGGCTCATAAGCAAAAATGCTCTTTCCTTTGGAAGAAGTTTCTGCGGCTTTTACAGCAATCGGAATAGATGTGCGATACAGCTTAATCTGATTTCCGAAATTCTCCCGCAAAGCTTCCACCGTACTTTTGGCGAGGTTTGTGCGGTTATCCACCAAAGTGAGAAGCATACCGTCTATCTTAATATCCTGATTGATATACTTCTTGACTTTTGAAATGGTCTGCACAAGCTGGGTCATACCCTTAGCCGGCAAATACTGTGCCTGCACCGGAATAATCACGCTGTCTGCCGCAGATAGAGCATTGAGTGTTACCATACTCAGTGAGGGCATACAGTCAATCAGAACAAACTCATATCTGTCTTTGACCTGACTTAAATAATTCCTCAAAGTGGTTTCTCTGCTCATAGCGTTCATTAGGTTATATTCCATCGCCGAAAGTTCAAGGTTCGCCGGTAAAAGGTCAACACCTTCCTCGTGGTGCAGGATACCGTCTGTCGGGTCATTCATCGTTTCACTAATCACATCTGTAAGTTTCGTTGCAAGCGTGATACCCAAGTTATCCGTATCTCTCCAACCGAGACAGGTGGTTAAATCTCCCTGTGGGTCTGCGTCAATGAGCAAGACTTTCTTACCCTGCATTGCAAGACCAACACCAAGATTAACCGTTGTCGTTGTCTTTCCGACTCCGCCTTTTTGATTGCATATGGCAATCGTTTTGCAGTTTGACACCTCTTGCGTCCTCCTTTCGATTTATTCATAGCCAATAAAAACGGCTATGTACTTGACCGTTTCATTTTCTAAACGGTCGTGGCAATATTTATTCTCAATATCCCTTGCCAAGCATATCGCTTTCGGGAAGTCATTAAGGAACAGACTGCTTATCTGTATCATAGGAATCTAACCTCTGCCGGGTACTCCGCCAGCTCCGTAGAGAAGTATCATTATCTTTCTGACCGTCATCGCCATATCGGTTGCAATCCGATACTCATAGCAGGAGTTCTCGCTGTTCTGAAATTTTCAGAAGTTTCGGCGTACCTACTAAAGTGGCTATCATCAGAATTAAAGTCTTAACGACCTGTGTATTCAGTTGTCAAAGAACAAGTGAAAAGGCTTCCGTTTTCATCATCAGGAATTAACCCCTTCACTCATTGCACAAAAGGCTTCATTTTGGACACCCAAAATCGCTGCTTTTCCGAAAAAATTTCAAAAAATTTTAGACAACAAAAAAAGCCGCCTGTTTCGGTTAAAAAAACAGACGGCATAAATGCTTGAAATTATTTGATTTTCAGTTTCTTTTTCTTTGCGGACAGCACTTTCAGAAGAACTTCATCTACTGCGTCGGTGTATCTTCCTTGTACTATGAGGTTGTTTTTCAGATTGATAAGCGACTGTAGCACTCTGCTTTGCTCATCATCGGTTAGATAAATGTGATATTTCTTTTCTCTCATCGACTGTTCCTCCAGTTCTTAAATATTTTCCTGATTATCTTAACATCTTCTTCTGTATCGGAAGATATAAATATATGTACGCTCTGAAATGCTGCTTTGATACGCTGTGCATATTCGGGTTCCGCTTCGTTTGGTTTCATCTGCAACTTAATGAGTTTGATTCCACGTTGTTTACAGAGATGTTCCTTTAGTATGTCTATCTTCTCCGAGTCCGTATTCACTTGAATGGCAATCTGCTCCAGTGGGATATATACATCAAGTGGAATGCCGAATAACCTATCAGAGCCAAGTTCAACTTTCAATCCTTTCAAATTGGCATAATAACTGATTACAAGAGCCGGGAACAATGACAGATACTCCTGCTCACATATTCTGCACCCTTTTCCGAGAACAGTACGCTCGTTTATCTTCATACTCCAAGAATGACCGTATCTGCATTGCCACCATGCTCTCTTTGCCGAATTTCTTGAAACTTCTGTCGGTTTTAACTTGTTTAATTCATAATCCCACTCAACAAGCAATTCTCTATCAGTTGTTGCAAGGTCATTGTATCCGGCAAGCACTTCTCGCTCTGCACAGACAGGGCAAACCGTTCCTTTCACACGGGCATTTATAACTGATTTCCACTCGTTTCCACATTTTCTGCAATGCCACCATACATTTTTCCTCGACTTTGCATTGACTTCATCCGGTTGCAGAGGATAGTTTTTCTCTGACCATTCTTTCGCTATCTGTGGGTGTGTACTTTTCAGGTCATTTTTTCCTTTAATAAATATATAGCCACTGCAACAGGGGCATTTACTGCCACCAGAACGAGTAGAGATAAGCGTATTCCATTCATAACCGCAGGTTCTGCACTTCCACCAAGCCTTGCTGTTTGCAAACGCCATAACTTCGGTAGGCTTCTTTTCATTCTTATCAGACCATTCGTCTGCAACTTCCGGGAACAGGGTTGCAAGGTCATTAAATCCTGCAAGCACTTTATTATGGGAGCAATACGGACAGCCTGTTTTGTTGATGGTTCTGCTCTTTACAGTGGCTATCCATTCGTGTCCTAATTTACATTTCCATATCACTTTCTTGTGTGAGCCGATAGATACCTCTGTCGGTTTGATTTCATTTTCCTCTGACCACTCTGAAGCTAATTCCGGCTTCAATGTACTTAAATCGTTAATGCCTGCAACTACTCTTGCACCGGAGCATATCGGGCATTTCTCGCCGTTGGAACGAGCCTTTACGCTTGTTTCCCATTCGTGACCGCAAGCACCTTTCCACCATACTTTCTTATTCGAGCCGAAAGTTATACTGTCCGGTGTCAGTGGTAAATTCTTTTCTGACCACTCTGCAATCAATTCTGGATGTACTGCCGCTAAGCTGTTACTCATATCAAAACCTCCACTTCCTCTGTGATTAAAGTATATGAGGTTTTGGCTTTACTTGACATAGGACCATAGTTTGCGAATGTAGGTAAAATTAAAAAGCCCTTTGAGAAAAGATTTTTCCTCTCTCAAAGGGCTTGGTAAACTGGAAGTTGTCAGCAACTTAATAGTTCATCTATATTTACTTTTCAACTGATACAATCCTAACTGCTGAAGCCATTCCACCGTCACCATATGTTGGATTTTTAATAAATCTATCTGCTGATTCACTCAGCTTCCAACCATTTTTAATTGAATGAATAATTTCATTTTCCCATACAAATAATCTTGCATTAGAAATAGCTTCAATATCAAGTAATACATTTGTGATATTATTACTATAACTAATCTTATGTTTTTCTATGATACAACACATAAGTTCAAGCCGCTTATCCATACTTTTTATATTTGCAGAAGCAGGAGCAGTTCGATAATTAATCAATGGTTTCTCAATAATTCCAATATGAGCGTCTGGTGAAGTTTCTAACATACTTAAAAAGAAATCCCAATCTTCAAAGCCTGAACGCATTGTTTCATCATACCCCTTACATTGTTCATAAAATTCCTTACGGAATATATGTGTTGCCGGACAACAATTATGAGATAAAAACGATACTATATTTCCACCCCTTCAACAAATTCCAATTTATCTTTTTCTTTCTAAAAATGGGCAATTCCGTAATGGAACTGCCCATATATCTTGAAAATTATGCGATCCTTGCGTTCTCCATCATCCAGTACAAACTTCAGAAGTTTTTTAGATTTCGGAACTGCTTCACACTCAAGAATCTTAACTGCACGGAAATCAGATTTTGCAAATGTATCGAAATCTACCATCTCTTCAAAGATTGGCTCAATTTTTACGTTGGAGAAATCAACTTTTGCTGTTTCTGCTGGAGCAACTTTTGCTGCCTGAGCTGCATTATTTGCCTCATTTTTTGCAGAACCTGTTGACTTCATCGTTGGGATTAATTGAACGATTCCTTCCACCCTTGTCCACTGAGCTCCGTCCTGAAATCGTCTTTGGTGTAGAAATATGCTTGACCGATTTTCTGTTTTCATCAGGTCTGTAGATAAAAGTATGATTCACACTGATAATGCGCTTTTCAAAATCCAGGTCATCCCATCGAAGACCGATGCATTCACCAATTCGCATTCCTGTTCCAAGAAGGACCGTTATAATAGGTACCCATCCTTGATATTCCCGATGGGCTTTTAAGTAATCCATAAAAGCTTTCTGCTGTGGAATCGTAAGCGCATGTCTCGGATTATCTTCCCAGATATGGCTCTTTTTGATTTCTGCCATTAATCCGTCTGTCGGATTTTGTCTGAGCAGTCCATCCCTTACAGCCATCTGGAATGTCGGATGCAACTGTGTATGTATACTATCCAGCGTATTTGCTTTCATTTCTTCATCCAGGATAATACGATAATAGAATTTTTTCACATCAGAATATTTGATCTTACCAATCAGTCTTTTTCCAAATGTTGGTCTGACAAAGTGATTATACATATAGAGATAATTCACTTTTGTTGATGGTTTCAAATCATATTTCTGTTCGATAAACCGATCATACAGTTCATTCAGCGTCATCCTGTCAGCCAGCTGCGGATTCAGTCCATCTTCTTTGTCGCGGATGATTTTTCTTTCTTTTGCTCTGAGTTCAACCAATGTTTTTGCGTAAACAGTTCGTCTATTTTTATCTAAATCTGTATAAGAATAAGAATAGCGACCGTCTTTTCTCTGACTCTCACCGGTTCGCAACACATACCCCCGGCTGTCTTTTCTTGATTTTGCCATCCTCTCACCTCACTAATCGTGAGGAGCATCTTAGCTGTGCTTATCCTGTCGGTATAATAGTTCCAATCCTTTCTTAAGCACCTGCCCTTTTGTAAGATCGTACTTTTCAGCATAAGCTTCCAATTGCTTCTGCTCAGCATTGGAGAAACGGATGGTGAAACGATAATTCATGGGGTCATCACTCTTTGGTCTTCCCATCTTTGCCATACTATTTCCTCCTTCCTTCGTACATAAAAAATATCTTTCATATATACAAAAGAAGGAGGGTG
>OGXI01001985.1_pt1 | contig 16144 bp, 18 predicted proteins | sample 1576221 | NCBI WGS metagenome assembly OGXI01 (sample SAMEA3541523, study PRJEB24748) | human gut metagenome | biome: human gut; feature: human-associated habitat; material: faeces | place: China | collected 2012
TACTTAATTCATTCCAAAACAGAGAATATATAATCAGAGAATCTAATAATCTCAACAATCTTTATTAACTAACTAACAAAACAAAAATTATATATTTTAAGAAAGAATTAAAAAATATGAGATAATCAAACAACATTATAAATAACAGATTTAAATTTTTATGGAGATAAACTTATTGCATTAAGAGACAATGTAGCTGGCGAAATATTTACAGCAGACAAGCTAAATTTTAAATATGAATCGGAAATAAAGAGAAATATCTTTGATGAACTGGCAGAAAATTTGTAAGAATCACAAAAATAGATTTTTAAAAATGTCAGCAAAAATGTAAAGCCTTATGTGAGGTAAAAAATAGTGTCAAATTTTAATTTTTGTTATCAATCAATAAAGCAAACACTAAAGTCATAAAATTGCAAAATAGATACCGTTTTTTACTTGTTAATTATATACCAGTTAAATTATGTTTATGAAATATTAACAAAAATGTTTGCGTTATTTTGTATAATATGTACAAATATCATAAAAAATAAAAATTAATTAGAATTGTACTATCTGTGGCAAAATCAGAGACAGATTTAAATTTAAAGAAGATAAGTCTATTGTAAAAGATTATAGACGTATAGTTGATATTTCGACTGGAAGATGGCATCAGGTAATGATAAGCGAAGAATTATATGAAAGGTATCATGATAAATTACCAGTATTCTCTGTAGAGGATAGTTTGAGAGAAGGATATGTAAACTTAAAACAAAAATGATAAATGAAAAGAGAATATATTAATAGGTACAAATGATTATTACAAACACAAACAATATCCAATCAATAACAAGACAAAAAAGAAAAATTTAAAGAGTAATTTATGAGCATAGCGAATAAATTACGAATAGTCTGTCTTGTTTAATATGTTGTTTATCTTAGTTCAGTTCAGTTCATGTGACAAAATGCACATGAAAATTTTCAAAATTTAAAAATTCATGTGCAAAAATGCACCTCTACTGAACGCTCGTAAGCTTGTCATTCCATCTTCTGTTTAATTCCAAAAAAGAGAATAATTTAATATCACACGAAAGGAGGATTTTTATTGAAACAGAAAACAGAATATTTTACACGATTTCCAAATGATTACATACAAGGAAATATTAAATCAAAATATGGAATCAGTAGAAAGTTTTATATTACATATATTCTTATTGATAAATACAGATCTTACGAAGATTACAGTTGGATTACAATTCGTAAAGTGTTAGATTTTTATGGATATAAAACTCACCGCAATAAACCAAAAGCATTTAAAGAAATTCTCGATGTATTAGAATACATGATTAATAACAAAATGATTGAAGTAAAACAAGACCTTGATTCTCTTGGGTATGATACTGGTATTGAAATTAAAATTATTCCTGACAATTTTGATTTTGGTAAAGATTTTTCAAGACTGACATCTTCTCAATTTGATTTTATTATGATGAATGAATCTTCAATTAACAGAGAGAATATATTAGTGGCTTTCCTATACATCAATTCTTACATATTTATGCGACAAAAGGATAAGAATGGGAATGAATTATTATCAGAACCACAGAAAAAACCTGAAGCATTTTTCAGAAGTATAGATACTATGTCAAAAGAATTATCTATGTCTAAGGATACAATTAATCAGTGTATCCAATATCTCACATCTTCTATTGGTGACAAAAAACCTCTTCTTATAAAAAAAGAAGTTGGTAGCGTTCAACCAGATCCAAAAAAACCACCAAAAAATGTTCCAAACATATATGTATTAAATAAACAAGGATATGAACAAGAAATTGAATGGGCTATTGCCAAGATGCTTGAAATTTATGAAGTAGACTCATTTGGTGAAATAAAAGGAGGTCATAAAAATTAATAATTATTATGTATACCGATTTATAAACAAAAACAACAAAATTGTGTATGTAGGTAGAACAACAAATTTAACAAGGCGTTATTTAAATCATCCTCATTTAACAGATGATATTAAAAGGATTGAATATATCGAATGTAAAACAGCAGCAGATATGGCATGGAAATAAATATATTATATAAACTTTTTTGCAAATGAATTTACAACAAATGATGCTGACTTATATCAAGGTGGTGTAACAGATTTACATCTAAATGATGAATGGAAATTGTATAATCGAAGTGCATCAAAATATATATTTGACAAAGAAAGAATAATCAATAATCAAAAATTGATAACAAATCCTGAATTGATTTCTAAAATTGATTTAATACATATTATTGATCATGACAAGTTAAATTCTATTGGAGAAGATAAATATGCTTTATCAAAAAAGTGGTTTTATGATGAGAATAAAAATCTTTTAGAAAAACTAGGAAAACATACAACAAATTATTTCCACAATATATGCAAAGCTAAATCGGCAGATTGTTTATGGACAACTTTTGATGAAACAAAATCATTAATCAAAAATCATTAATCAATGGTAAATGCTTTAGAAAAGGCTTTATATCGTTAAATAATGATGAAGACCTAACTGATAGAATATATCTAGCATTTTTATGTAATCTATTTTATCCAACAAATGACAATATAGAAGGCATAACAGAATCAAATTACGCCCTCTCGGAAATGCTTCAGTTTATATGGAGATCTGCTATTCGTGATGGAAAAGAAATTTGGATTTATATTCCAAGTATACGAATGAGAAATCTTCTCAAACAATGGATTAAAGAAAATTCAATTTGAATTTTAAAAAAACAGAGAATAATAAAATGTAATCTTCTACCACTTCTGTTCTCATTACTCTTCGTTTCAGAAGAAAACAATCAAATATAATTGCAAAAAACAAAAGCAACCAAAATGGATTGCAAAATAAAAAATACATAAAGAAAGGAATTAAAAATATTGAAACTAGATGAAATTATAACTAATACACATAACACTTTTGGAGGATATATCTATCCTTCTGACTTTTGCACAGAGCATCCAAGCGAAATATCATGGGCAAGTAGAATTGCTGCTGATTTAAGATTTGATGAACAATGTAAGAAAAATTATGAAACAAGCAAGAAAGATAAGAAACTTAAAAAGGAGGAAATATATGCTTAGATACGAAATTATAGGAAATGTTACTTTAAAAATCAATTTACATAATGGATATGCTGTAATTGCAATTGCAAAATGGGATAGAGAAACTGAAAAATATTTTGTTAGTTTCTATTTGCAGGACGTAAAACACAATATTAATCATTTTGACTTAATTGAAGATTGTGAAAATCTTGAATTTGATTCAGATATTAAATCAATTAAAACTGATATTACTTCTTTTGTTACTACTCTTCTTTCTGAAAATGCATTAGATAAATATATTGCTCGTTATGAATATGAACAGAAATGCTTTAAGATTGGAATTGTGGAAATGGAGGTTAAATAAATGTGCGAAATATGTAGATGCAGTCCTTGCACTCCCGGATGCCCTAATTACGAGCCACCTAAAACGAGCCAAAAATGTGACATTTGTGGAGAACATATTTGTGTTGGCGAAGAATATATAGAAAACTTTGATGGTGATTTGGCTCATTTTGAATGTTTAGGTTGTACTGAATCTGATTTAAATTGGTTAGGCTATAAAGTAAAGATTATGGAAAAGAATTGGAGGTAGAAATATGGATTTTAGAAAATATATGCCCTTCATAAGCAATTTGCCGAATGTTATTTATATACGATGGCTAGATAAGGAATAGTTCATAAAGAAATTTTGGACTTATTAAAAATATATAGGATGGTGATTTAATCTTACATGAGTGAATTTGGAATAAAAATAAAAAATATAGAGGCTGCTACTCTTTATGAATATAATAAAGGACTAAGAGAGCATTATGATTATAAAGATGCTATGTTTGTAAACAGTTTATTCAAAGATTTTATGTGTGACAATGGTTTAAAAGTTTGGAATGGTGAATTTACAAGAGATTTAATTTGTTTGGAATTTAATTTTGGGACAAGATCTTATGAAGACGAAATTAAACATATTAAAAAGATAGCTAAAAAGGCTCGTTTAGAATATAAAAAAGCAGCTAGTTCAAAAAGTAAAAAATTGACGGATATTCAATTTAATAAAAAGAATAAAATTATGCAATTGTATCGTTTTGCAAACAAACACAAAGATGAATATTTTCAATTGTCAGCAGATAATATTCGAGAAGAATTTTATAAAAACGGTGTTGATGTTGAATATATTACCAGAAAACGTTCAGGAGAAATAATCAAAAAAGAAGTAATACATTATAAGATGCTATATAGAAGTACTGGTAAAGCAAAAAAGGGTTCTTGTATGTTCATACGAGATAAATTATACAATAAAGCTTCTTCTTTCCTTAGAATGGGAATTAAACTTCCTAAAAAAAATGCAGATATAGTTGGAATCAATGCATACTCTCCTCTTATAAGTAGTGGTATTGTAGGTAAGGTTAAAATAAATCCTAAAAACATCTTAGTTTTAAAAGACGTAGATAGATTTTTTACTACAAAAGTTGTTTCTGTTGAAACTAATAAGAATAAGCGTTGTATCGCAAAAACTATTGAAAATTATAAATTAAAAAACACGTTATTTGATGGACAGGCATTAATTGATTCAAGTATTTTCCCTGATTGGGGAAATGGGTATGTTCTTTTACGTCATCATTTTTGTAAGATGGCTGCCTTTTGTAGTAATATTCAATTGTTTTTCCGTGATTATTTCGGCGAAGAATATTATACCGCCACAGTTGAAGATGTGTGGGGAAACAAACATTACGTAAAAGATATTGAATTAATTACTACTGACAATGCTATGAAATGGATTAAGTATAATGTTTCTTATGACTATTGGTGTAATAAAGTATATGAAAATGGCTGTATGTTTGGAATTGTTAAAACTGCCCATTGTAGTAAATTAGGAAATGTTCAGAGAATGAGTTATCAAATGGTTAACTCTTTAAATATTGATACTATGAATGAAGTTTGTAAAGAAAGTATTAAATATATTAATAAGTTAAAAACAGATGATGATTTCTTTTTAGATTATTTAAGAAAGAATATTAATTTTTCAAATGATTATGAGGTATTAATGGCTTTATGTAATCAAAATAAAGATTTTTTAAGAAGTTCATATTTTAGAGAACGAAAGAAAGCTATTATTATGAATTATGTTTTAAATTTTAAAAGCGGAAAGATAATTCAAAATGCAGATAATCTTGTTATTGTTGGTTCTCCTTATGCTATGCTTTTGTACGGAGCTACTGGAAATCCTGATATTGTTGATGAAGATGATACTTTTTCTGTTGAAGATTTAGCAATACAATGTTATACAAGTAGATTTGCAGATGATGAATATCTTGCAGAATTTCGAAGTCCGTTTAATGGGAAATATAATTTAGGATATTTACATAATATATATGACGAAAGGTTTAATAAGTATTTTAATTTTTGCGACCAGATTATTGCAATAAATATGAATGGTACAGATTTCCAAGATCGTAACAATGGATCAGATCAAGATTCTGATAGTATTTATACTACAAATCAACCTCAAATTGTTGACCATGCAAAAAAATGCCAAATGTTATACCCAACAATTGTAAATAATATTCCGAAAGATTCTAATATATATAATAATACTATGGAAGATTTTGCTAAACTTGATAATAAATTGGCAGCTTCACAATTAGACATTGGGGAATCAAGTAATTTAGCTCAACTCGCACAAACTTATGACTGTACTTTTGGAGATCAAAAATACAAAGACTATGTGTGCATTTTAAGTGTCTTGGCACAAATTGCAATAGATAGCGCAAAACGTTTATTTGATGTAGATGTTAGTTCTGAAATTAGACAAATCAAAAAGGATATGAATGTTAAAGAAAACAAATATCCTTCTTTTTGGAAAATAATTCATAGAGATTTTAAAGATAAAAACATAAATCACGATTTATTATGTCCTATGAATTATTTATACAATCTAAAGCTTGACCAATTTAGGTCAAATCAATCTACTATTCCAGTAGAGTATTTTTTCAAAAAATTTAAACTAGAAAAAAACAGAAAAACTTGCAAAAAGGTTGAAGATATAATTGAAACATACATTAATAAGTCATCAAGTAATTTTTGTTCTGATAATGAAGATGCATATTTTCTTTTAAAGATGGATTTTGATAATATGATTAATGATATTACAAGAATATATGTATCAGGAAATTATATTGGATTATTTAGTTGGTTAATTGATCGTGCCTTTTGTTTGTCAATTGCACAAAAGCAAAATCAATACAAATTAAAGTCCACTATAAAAAAAAGACGTTCAATTTTAATTAAGGCATTGTACAGTATAAATAGTGCAAATTTGCTAAAATGTTTTTCTAATAATTGTTGATTTTGCTCAAAAAATGGCTGTTTTTAGGGACACCTAGACAATTTTAGCCTCTGGAATTGCCCATTTTTAGGACATTTTTCACAAATTCGTTAAGTTGCATAATGAGGAGAAAGAACTTTTATTGTTTTAGTACCTCTCCGCTCATAAATGCAAATGCGGAATATAAATATGCAACAGCTGTTTAAAATAAAAAAAGTTGCCTATAGGGCATCAATTACATACTGCGTCCTTCAGGGACATTAATTGTGTACATTTCATGTTGTACTCTTCTTTCTTTTCGGTGACTGTACTATCGTTCTGATGGTATGGTCACCGATTTTTCTAAAGCTGGCGGCAGGCTGGAAGTCTGGGGATGGCTCATAACCATTCAGAGCGATGTTCGATTCATCGGCGTAGCAATTCGGTTGGCTTGACAACCATTAAGATAGCATATCGTGAGGTATGTAAAGATAGTCTTACACGCTATCGCTGTAGAAATACAGTCAATTCAAGCAAAACTGACATATCGGAGTCTCAAAAGGACTTGTTTCGTATTGGTAATGAAAGAATAAATCCTATGCGGAAATAGTATCGTGAAATAAGAGACAACAAGCACATTCAGGGGCGACCGCTGAGAATGTTGTTTTTGACCGCAAATCAAATAGTCCATGCAAACTTATGAAGATATGACGATGAATCAGGAGGATATATAGTCTGAGTGCTTATTACGCAATGGCGATATCCATTTATGTGAGTGAACTGGTAAAAGCCAAATTAGCTTATATGAACGTTTAGTAGGGATGATAACCGAAAGACTGATGGTGTGGAGTATTCTTATTCTCAAAAGGAATTGGAGCTTCTGGTGTTGCACATCATCTGTATGAACAACTTTCTATGTAGATTTAATACTAATTGGTTACAAATATTGATATATTTAAATGGAAAAAGCAATTTATTAAATAATAATTCTTATCAAATTATATAAATATTACAGCGAAAGTCAACATCTATGCGTATTGAAAGCGGTTTAATAGTGTAATCTTTATTAGATAATACACTCACTAAAAAGTCTCGCAAGGCTTTGAAGTGTTTGGTCGAATCTGCACAGTTCTCTTAGCGGAGATTTACGACAAGGCATTGTCGATGGAACGAGGAAATCAGAGTAAATACGTAGAAATAGAGCCCAGCCACTCTATAAACAAGGCAATCGTAGGAAATACTATATATGTGCATTGGCAATATATAGTGGATAACGAGAGAATACATAATGCTCGTAAAGATTTCTGAATGCACGTATAATCTCAGCGTATATAAAAATGTAAAAGTCTCGTGTTTTACACGGGATTTTTTATTTTGGCTAGTAGAACAATGGTAGTTCAACTCCCTGTTAAGGAGAAGGTTGTAGGTTCAAGTCCTACCTAGCCAGTTCTCTTCCACTCCTTGTGGAAAATATATTGTAAAGGATGTGAATTACAATAATTCAGATTAGTAAAAAAGAGGCTATGATTCTAAACAGAGATTATAAGATTCCATATAAGCGTGAAGGCGGAATTTCTCATTCTTCTCCTAGTAAATATAAGAAGAATCGAAAATATTATCTCTGTGAAAGAAATTATAACCTTCGTATGTTAAAGAAAATAAGAAATATATAATTGCCTATGAAAAACAGAATTAGTTATAAAGGATTTTTCATAGACAGGACAGAAAATGGTTATCGTATTTGTCGTCAAGAAGATATTGGTAAACATACTCACCTTAAAAATCTTAATCCTTCATATCAGCTTATTAATAATGTATTGTCTAATAAGATTCCTAAAAGATGTGGGATATATTATTTACAATCTCATATTAGATTGAGTTATGATGAAGACTATATAAAGAAAATAAACGATTATATTAAGGTGAAACAAGGTAAAACTAAACAAATGTATTTCAATCCCGGCAGAAAGCGTTCTGGTGGGAAATTTTAGTTGAGAAAGGAAATAAAAGGAATGTTTAAAGTAAAAGAAACAGAAGCAAAAACTACTCCAAGAAAGAAAAATTTGGAGTTAAAGAATATATCTGTAAAAGATTTAAAAATTGTAGATACAGATACTGGTGAAGATATTACAGAACAGGTTATAGCAGAAATCCCTAAAGATGTTGATGCTGTAGATTTCAAACTTACTTTTGAATTACCTGATAAAGAAACGGTTGAATCTACTGAAGACGAATAAGAAAGTGGGTGGACGTTATATACGATTTTGACAAAGAATTAGAAAAATACGGATTAACTTCTACTACTTATGAACAAGTATTAACAGAAATTTCTAATAAAATGTCTGGTCTTTCGGATATAGACTGGAAAGAACTTGTAGATAAATATGGTATTAAATGCCATTATGACAGTGTTAGAAAAGCTAGTCAGACTATCTTTGGTAATTATTTTGTAAGAGAGTATTTAAAATCTAAGAATATAACTGAAAAATCATTTACCCTTGATGACGCAAAAGAGATTCTTGGTGAACAGTATATTGTTAAACAGCAAATTCACAACGACAGATTAAAGTTAAATAAAATGAAACGAGATTTAGTTCCATGTCTTACTGTTGCTGATGAATTAAAACAGTATATGAAGGATAATGATTTTTCATTAAAGATACCTGAATATATGTATGAACCTATTGTGGATAATTCTAAATACACTATGGTGTGTCATATTACAGATTGGCATATAGGATATGTAATTAATAATTGTAATGGTAATTATTTCAATTGGGAAATTGCAAATGAACGAATTAACAAATATATATCTGAATGCAAAAAATATATAGATATGTATGGAATTAAGAAAATATTTGTAATATCAACCGGAGATATGATTGAGCAAGTATATATGCGAAACACCCAGGAACATAATTGTGAATTCTTACAATCTATGCAGATACACAAAGCAACAAAATTAATATATAGATTATTAGTTGCTTTGGCTGAAGAGTGTAATGTTGTTTATGGTGGCATAGCTGGCAACCATGACAGAATGTCTGGAGATAAAAAGAAAAGTTTTGAAGGTGATAATGCCAATGTGCTTATTACTGAACAGATTAAAGATTTGGTTGAAGTTAGTGGTTCAACTAGAATTTCTATATTAGAAACAAATTATTCTGATTCAGACATTAATATTATGATTTCGGGTTTATCCTGTAAATTTATACATGGTGATAAATATAAAAATGATAAAAGCAATTTTGCTAAAATCATTTCAAGTGATAATCAATTTTATGACTTAATTTTCAGTGGTCATTTACATAATTTTTCTGTTCAATCAGAAAATCATGGTCGTTATGTAATTTCTAGTGGATGTCTAAGCGGATTTAATGACTATTCTAAAAATTTCTTTTGTGCTACTTCTGCTTCACAAACAATTGTTATTTTAAAGGAAAATGAAGTGGAAATGATAAAAGATATTAAATTAAATTAAATTAAATAATATTGCAGTCCACCATTCGGTTTGGTTTGGCTAAGTAAGATATGCAGAAATATTCTTAACTGTAATGTGAATAAATATATAAAATAAATGGTTATGTGAGGGAGCGTACCCATCGTGGACGCTACTCTCTTTTTTATAATTCGGCAAAATAGTCGAAAATAAACAAAATATTAAGGAAATAAAAGGAGAAAATTTAAAATGACAAAAGACATATTATTAAAAGAAATTGCAAATAGAGTTGAAGGTGCTTCAAAGGCAGATATTAAGGTAATTCTTGATACTTTTGAAGATGTTGTTTTTGATACATTAAAGGCAGATTCAACTGAAAAGATTAAATTTGGAAAGCTTGGTACATTCTCAGTGAAGACAGTACCTGCAAAAGACGGTATAAGTGCTATTAACGGCAAGCCTTGGCATACAGATGCCCATAATGAAATAGCATTTAAGATGTCAAAAGCAAATAAAAATATTTAGTTTAGGTGGTGTTTTTAATTATGGAAACAATATATTTTGAAGATGCTTTAGACTTTGCCGTTAGTGTTGATTCTATGTATGAAAATGTATTAAATAAGGCAGATTTAGCCGATATATCTATTATTGCAAAGTATAAAGAAGCAAACGAAATCATTAAATCATTAATTAAAATTGGCGAATATGATATTTATTCTTTTGATAATTTTATCAATCCTAATCATTCACCTGAAGAATATAGTGATGAATATATTATTAGTATTATGAATAGCGAGCTACATGTTGAACCTTTTAAACAAGATGATGATTATATAGACGATGAATCAAAGTATATTTATGTATTAAGTAATTGTTCATCTAAAGTATTATCGCATTTAGAAAGTGACAATATATATGAAGTTGTTATAGTCGAAGAAGATTGCGATTGTGAAAATTGCAAACTATATTACGAGCCTATATCTTCTACTTCTACTTATTCTATTAATGATAAAACTGTTAGTAAAGAAGAATATGAAGATAAAATGGCTGAATTAGACGTTGCATTTCGTAAACATATAGACACTATATTGGATGATTACTCTGATTTTGTTAATGAGATGAACAATTGGAGAAAATTGTTTGAATGGTAAATTGATTTTTGGAGTGTGTAGTGTATGCTGCACACTCTTTTTGTATGACTTTATAGCTTAATGGTTAAAGCATCCAAGGTAAAACCGCAGACACCAGTGTGAAAGCCACTGACGGAATGGATATAGGTTCGAATCCTATTAAAGTCAATTTTCTATGTTTCTGTGGATGGAAACAGAGAATAAATATATGTGCTCATGATTAGTGTCTTAGTTGATTGTGGGATTTATGGAATGGGACTGTCAGAAGTCATGAACTGACAGAGTAGAGTCACCTACCTCTCTCCCATTCTATTTTTATGTATTGGAGTAGGTGAGAAAGTAGGGAAATTATGGGAAACAATAGAAACAACAGATTTAAAAATGCGGAAGAATGTACAGAATATTTAAAACAAATGAACTTTAATGATTTAACTTGTGTTGAATATGGTGGAAAATTTAAAGCAAAAAGTATTTTCCGTTGTAATAAAGATAAATATGAATGGGAATCAACATTAGACGCACTTATGCATTCCAAGTCAGTTGGATGTCCTATGTGTGGTAGGTCTACTAAAATAAATGGGATTGATGAAGTTAATAATTGGCTTAGTAAACATAATCGTAAAATTAAATGTATTTATTACGATGGTAAATCGGCAAGTAGTAATTCCAAATTTAGATGTACGATTGATGGATTTGAATGGAATGGAAAAGTAAGTAATATTAAATCAGGAAAAGGATGTCCAGTATGTGCAAGAGTTAAGAAAATCTCAGATATAGAAGAAGTAAATAGTTGGTTGAAAGAAAATGATAAGACATTCCAATGTATTGAATATTGTGGAAATATAAGAGATTTGAGTCTATTTAAGTGTGATATTTGTGGTAAATCATGGGAATCCAATTTTAATAACATAAAAAATGGAAACTGTTGTCCTCATTGTTCTGCTTCAAAAGGTGAAAAATATATTGAAAATATTTTAGACAAAAATAATATTCAATACCAAACTCAATATTGTTTTGATGATTGTAGGATGCAATTACCATTACCCTTTGACTTTGCAATATTTGACAATAATAATCTCATTGGTTTGTGTGAATATCAAGGAATACAGCACTATGAACCAATTGACTTTGCAGGTAAGGGTATTGAATGGGCTAATAACCTATTTAAAAGGAATCAGCTTAGTGACAATACTAAACGTACATATTGTAAAAATAACAACATACCATTATTAGAAATTCCATATTGGGAATTTAAAAATACCGAAACAATTTTATTAGATTTTATCAAAGAAGTAGCTTAGTTATCACTATTCTACTTCTTTTTGTTATGAAAGGAAGTGATTTAGTGGCACATGTAACAAGGGTAAAATATTTTACCAAGGATAAGGAAAAGTTTATAAATCCTGATAACTTGAAGAAATATAAGAAATATCTCCAATCAAATATTATTAAAAATCAGGACGTGAAAGATACTACATATAAAAGATACGAAGGATTGTTTCGTCATTTTCTTATGTGGTTAGGTGAAAACTATGGCGATTTAGATTTATATTCAGATGAGTTTATGGAGAATGCCGTTGATATTATGGAGAACTATATTATGTTCTGCCAAGAAACACTTCTGAATCATAAAAAGATTATTAACATGAAAATATCTGCCGTTAGTTCATTCTATATTTGGTCTATGAAGCGTGGCTTCGTTAAGTATCATCCTTTTGATGGTAAACTTGATAGAATGAAGAAAGCTAATGAGGAACATATCTTAAATTCGTATTTCCTTACAGAAGAACAAGTTCAGACAATCCGTAGAGAGTTATCTGAAAATGATAAGTATTCAATTCAAGATCAGATTTTATTTGAGGTAAGCTTCGATTCTGCTAACAGAATTGGTGCATTGTTAAGATTGCAGTTATCTAAACTTGATTTAGAGAATAACATGTTCGTAGATATAAGGGAGAAGGAAGGATACCGTACACAGGTGGTTTTCGGGGATGTTGCAAAAGAACTTATTCAAGAATGGCTCGAAATGCGAAAGAATGATTATGACCACTTGGAATGTGATTCATTGTTAATTACAAAATACAATGGAGAATATAAACCTATGGGTGATAGTGCAATCAGAGATAGAATGAAGAAATATGGCGAAATTATTGGAATTTCTGATTATAGACCTCATTGCCAGCGTAAGACTAGGCTAAATCTTGTATATGAAGAAACTGGTGATTTAGCATTAGCAGCCGAGCTTGCTAATCACCGTTCGACTGAAACCACTAGGGAGTTCTATTGCAGGAAACAAACTAAAGCAGAAGTTATGAACAAAATTAATGCTTTAAGAAGTAAAAATTCTGATGTTACTGACGAAAATACCAAATAATCTTCCGAAACCACTCAGATGTATGTAATTCGTGAAGATACTGAGGATGCCGATGAAGCTTTTGTCTAACACTTCGTTTAATTCCCTCTTGTATCACACAATATTATGTGTTACAATACAAATTAAGAAAAACAAGCAATTATCCGTTAGACGGTTTAAAGCCTATATGTGGTGTGTAGGCTAATAAATTTTATATCTATTAACACAAACTTAACCGCTAAGACTTATGGCGGTTATTTTTGTGCAACTTGTATTTTAATAATGCATATGTTACAATAAATATACAAACAATATTCATCAAGGAGGTGTTGTTATGGAAACAGCTTACAAAAAATTGGATATGTCAAAATTAAAATTTAGAAAACATAAAACAATTTCTACTTATGAAGCTTTAAAAGATGTGACACCTATTGAATGGAAAGGTACTGTTTATACAGGAGAAGAAAAAGTTATAATAAACAGACAAGGAATTAATTATGTGCAAAATAGGTGATATAATTATAGTTGATGAGTACAAAGACAATGGTAATGTTATCCCTTCTCATTCTTTTGTTGTCATAAATGATGAGAATGGCGAAATACAAGGATTATCTTATGATTTTGTAGCAAATGCATTATCATCTTTCAAAGGCAAAACACAAAAGAAACGAAAATTATCTTATCCTGGTAATTTTCCGATAACGCCTAATGATACGATTACAAATCCACATAATAATAAAAGTGGATATATCAAAAGTGATCAATTTTATTATTTTTCAAAAGACAAAATTTCTTATGAAGTTATTGGCTATATGAAACCAGAAATATTTAATTCTCTCATTGAATACATAGATAATTCTGATTTTGAGTTATTAGATATTGTTGATAATCTATAATAACATTTACATAAATAATCATCTCTAATGAGGTGGTTATTTTTCATTTCTGACAATTTCTGTCAAAATATTCCATGAATAAGAGAATAATATAATATAAGTCGCTTGCACTCTTATGAGAGTAAGGACGATTTATCAATTCATTGATAAATTTTTACAAACAGCGTTAATGTCGTCTCACGCTATATAAAGACAAGGTTTCGACTAGTTGTAGAAAGCAAAGCTACTCATTTCTTATACTAAAAGCTAAAGTAAGAAATATGATCGAAAATATTATTTTCAGCAGAAGCGGTATCTATATCAATTCTGTTCTTTTGTGATTCTCTGCGTTAATGAGAAACGATAAAGAAGCTATAATACAAAACTGCAATATCTTGTATTATAAAAACCTATGTCTAAGTTATATGAATTTTGCAGAATTCACATAAAGCATTGGATAAAACATCGGACAGGTTTGGCTTAGTGTCACCAATGCAACAATGAACAAAAATCTTTGGATTTTTACTTGTAGTCGTGTTTACACGAAAACTTGATTTTTTAATGTATCATAAAAGCAAGATAGTGATACGCTCTTACTTCCATCGAGTTGTAAGTATATGTTGACAATAAATGCTGTACTGCTATCAGTGTTTATTCGAGTATTTCAGAGGTATGTTTAACCCTAAAGCAGTGTAGCGGAAATGCGAAAGAAAAGCACTTGCAATTATGAGAAAAATCATTTGATTTTGCCAAGGAGATATGCTTATGTGTGTTGAAATTGGATTTTTTGACGGATAAGAGTCATTAAACCTTATCAATTGGTTTTTGCTCCGAAGACTGAAAATATGTGGAGAATAATCAATAAGCATGAATGAATTGTCTAACTTTCTATTCTAAATAACTGCATGTGTACAGTGCAATATCAGCTAGTTAGTGCTTTATGCTGAACAATGGGCTATCGCCAAGCGGTAAGGCACAGGACTTTGACTCCTGCATTCGCTGGTTCGAATCCAGCTAGCCCAGCTAGGGTTAGCAAATAAATAACTCATATAATTATGGGCCACTAGCTCAGATGGTAGAGCACTTGACTTTTAATCAAGTTGTCTGGGGTTCGATTCCCCAGTGGCTCACTGAAAGATGTAAGATTTTTCTTACATCTTTTTTTTTCGCCTAAATATGGTATAATTTACGTAAGATATTTGGACGAGGAGGGCACGATTATGAAACAAATTATAATTTCTGTAGGTAGAGAATTCGGCAGTGGAGGACATATTGTGGCTCAGAAATTAGCAGAGCATTATGACATTCCAATTTTTAACAAGGAATTATTGGAGGAGATGGCAAGAAAGGAAGGATATAGTGAGAAGGCGTTGGAGAAATACGATGAAAAGCCTGTAAACTTTGGATTTATGCCATTGCCATATGCAGGCGGAAATATTCCAATAGAGCAGGAGATTGCAATGAAGCAGTTTGAGTTTATTAAGAACAAGGCTGATGCAGGAGAGTCTTTTGTAATTGTTGGAAGATGTGCAGATGAGATTCTAGCTTACAATCCTAATCTTGTAAGTGTTTTTATAACAGGTGACCGTGAAAGTAAAATAGCAAGAGTTATGGACAGGGAAGGCTTAGACAGAAAGCAGGCAATAAACAAGATGAAGCGAATGGATAAAATTAGAAAGACATATCATAATTTTTATTGTAGAAATAAATGGGGCGATTCACGTGGATATGACATTTGTATTAATACAGGAAAGACAGATTTTGATACAGCAAAAAATATGGTTGTGGAGTGCGTGGATAAGTTGAAAGAGAGAAGTGAGTAAAGAGCCGGGAAAAGACGTAAAGGTAATTGCCCTATGGAAGTGAGATTAAACTTCTGTGGGGCAGTTTTTATGTAGAGAGTTGTTGAAATGAACAAATTAGATTATAGAGAAACTGCAAAGCTCAATATCGTGGGCTTTGATGTGAATGAGCTGTCCCCTGTGTACGAT
>OGXI01001993.1_pt1 | contig 16105 bp, 10 predicted proteins | sample 1576221 | NCBI WGS metagenome assembly OGXI01 (sample SAMEA3541523, study PRJEB24748) | human gut metagenome | biome: human gut; feature: human-associated habitat; material: faeces | place: China | collected 2012
GGCGGCGGCTATAGCGAAGACTTCGGTTCTGCCCGAAACCTTCTTCTTGGTACCATTACACTTGCAGTGTGCCTTCTCTGGAATGTCCTCAGCAAAGGGTATTTAAAACAGTTATCTGTACTGGCTGGACTGGTAGTAGGATACATAATTGCCATCTTTATGGGAAAAGTCGATCTTGGTTCTATCTTATCCGGTGGCCTTATCTCTCTGCCTCACCTACTTCCCGTAAAACCTGAATTCCATGCAGGAGCCATTGTTTCCACCTGTATTATCTTCCTGGTATCTGCGGCAGAGACCATCGGTGATACCTCTGCACTGGTTTCCTCCGGACTGGACCGTGAGATCGCCGGAAAAGAAATTTCCGGTTCTCTCGCCTGTGATGGTTATGCCTCCACAATCTCTTCTCTGTTCGGATGTCCTCCGGTAACATCCTTCTCACAGAATGTAGGACTAGTTGCCATGACAAAGGTTGTAAACCGTTTTACCATTATGACAGGAGCTGTATGTATGATCCTGGCCGGACTGCTGCCGCCTATCGGAAACTTTTTCGCCTCACTTCCGGATTCTGTTGTCGGCGGATGTACCATTATGATGTTTGGTTCTATCCTGACATCCGGTGTACAGATGATCGCTTCCTGCGGTTTTTCACAGAGAAATATCACTATTGTTTCTCTTTCTCTTGCTGTCGGAATCGGATTCACCACAGCAAGCGAGAGCGGGATCTGGAATATTTTCCCGTCGATCATACAGTCCGTTTTTGCGCAAAATGTAGTTGCTGTTGTATTTATCATCTCCATTGTTTTAAGCTGTATCCTGCCTGAAAACATGGACATTGAAAAAATCAAGGAATAGGAATGTAAAAATGTTTAAAATTCTCATTGCGGAAGATGACCGGGAACTCCGCCAGCTTTTCCAGCATGTCCTCTTAAAAAACGGTTATACAGTAAAAGGGGTCTCTGACGGGCAGGAAGCGCTGGATGCCCTGGAAAAAGATTACTACGATCTGATCATTTCAGACATAATGATGCCCAATATGGATGGCTATGAACTGGTCCGCTCACTCAGAGATGCCGGAGATTCCATTCCTGTACTTATGGTCACTGCCAAAGATGCTTTTGATGATATGCGTATGGGATTTCTGTCCGGTACCGATGATTATATGGTGAAACCGGTCAATATCAATGAACTGGTTTTGCGGGTAGGTGCACTTCTCCGCAGAGCACAGATGATCAATGAGCGGAAACAGCGAATCGGAGATACCATTTTGGAGTGCGATTCCCTGACGGTATCCACCTCCTCGGAAAGTATGGTACTTCCTCAGAAAGAATTCATGCTCTTATATAAGATGGTTTCCTTTCCGGGAAAAATCTTTACCCGGCAACAGCTTATGGACGATATCTGGGGATATGATTCCGCAAGTGATGCCCACACAGTAGATGTCCACATCGGAAGGCTTCGGGAACGCTTCCGCGATAATCCGGATTTTAAGATCATGACGATCCGTGGAGTCGGATATAAGGTGATAAAGGCATGAAAAAGAAACCCTTCATAAATTTAAGCATTCGTTTACGTTTTATCTTTATGATCATGTTGGAGCTTGTCTGTGTATCTCTGATATCCTGGCTTGTTATGGATGTACTGCATATTTCAGCTGTTCCGAACATTGTATGGATCATCCTGGCCAGCGTGGCCGCAGGGGGTGTCCTTAACAACTTTCTCAGTATCCGGTATTTCGGTCCTGTACTAAAGCTGAAAAAAGCCATGCAACAGGTTGCTGAAGGCGATTTTTCCGTCCGACTGGAAACTGAAAAGCAAATGAAGGAAATCCGGGATATTTATTCTAATTTCAATCTGATGGTCCAGGAACTGGAAGCAACGGAGATTCTGCAGACAGACTTTGTTTCCAATGTTTCCCACGAATTCAAAACTCCCATCAGTGCTATTGAGGGTTATGCAACTCTGCTGCAGGATGATGACATGCCTATATCAGAAGAGCAGGAGCAGTACATCAGCAAAATCCTTTTTAACACCAGAAGGCTTTCCCACCTGGCAGGAAATATCCTGCTGCTGTCCAAAATCGAACACCAGTCGATCCAGACCCGTCAGAATTGGTACCGTCTGGATGAACAGATCCGACAATCCATTGTTATGATGGAACCGAAATGGTCAGAAAAAGAAATTGAATTTGATGTGGACATGATGGATGTGGAGTATCTTGGAAACGAAAATCTCATCTGTCATGTATGGGACAATCTGCTTTCCAATGCTATCAAATTCAGTCCCTGTGGTGGTACGATCTATATCCGGATGATGCCGGAAGGAGAAAAGATCCGTTTTTCCATAGAAAACGAAGGCCCCCAGATCAGTGAATACTCCATGAAACATATTTTTGACAAATTTTACCAGGGCGACAGTTCCCATAAACAGGAAGGAAACGGTCTTGGACTTGCCCTTGTAAAACAGATCCTGAACCTGTGCAAGGGAACCGTTTCCGTGGAAAATATTCCCGGAAGCGGCTGTCGTTTTACTGTTATACTGTAAAACAAATACTTTACACATATCCATAAACCCAAAAAACAGCGGACACCTTATTTTTCATGAGGTTCTTCCGTTGTTTTTTATTTTATATAAACTTTTTCATAAACTTCAACAATTGTTGAGAAACAGTTGATGTTAAGTTGCAGATCATCTTTTAAAGTATAGAATAGTTATTTATGAAAAAATACAGGAGATATGGAATATGTTATTAAAAAAAGCACCTGCCTACCGGAAAGCAGAAAAGGAAGATTTTTCAATGATCCGGGAATTTATCCGAAGAAATTATAAAGACCGCTGGGAGTTTGAGGAAACACATACCGAAAAACGTCTGACCAGACTTTTCTTTTACACCTATATGATATACAGAGATAGCGTTACCGTGGCAACCTACCGTGATCAGGTAGTTGGGGTGCTCATTACCGGTAAAGACTCTCATGGCCATTTTGCCCCGGTTTTCCGTATGAAAAAAGGCTATCATTTCCTGCGCCTGAAATTTACTAAGGAAGGCAGGAAGAATCTGGAGCATTTTAACAAACTTCAGGATATGAAAAAACAATTGACTGTTTCCCCGGAGAAACCGACTCCCGGAAATATCCTCTTTCTTTATGTAAGCAAAGATTACCGCAGAAACGGAATCGGTACCGGGCTTCTCAAACAGATTTCAACAGAGAAGGATACGGATTATTCCATATATATGGACCAGCTGGATCAAAGAACATTTATGGAAAGTCATGGTTTCGTAAAGAAAAACGAGGTTTCTCAGATGCGGGAGCTGAACAAAAAACGTTTCCGGGAAAGTGTAGCTCTTTATAAAAAAGAACCGCATTGCGAAACACATTCATGAATTACGCAGGAGATAAATGGAAAATGAAAAAAATTGGTCTCCGCTCCCGTTTTGTCAACGATAGCGAGCACGTCGCCCTGTAAGTTCTTCACATAGTAATAGCTTGCCGTATCGTTGACCGTGAAGCCTACCGGCTCGTCGTTTGCGTCGTACAGAATTCTGACCGCATCGTTTCCAACCTTCTGCCCGACAAGCTTCGATTCATTCCAGAGGTATTCATACACGGTTGACGCGCCGCTTTGCGTGACTGTCTTTTTCGTGCGCAGGCCGTCCGCGTTGTACTGGTAAGCAACGTCCGTTCCGCTCTTGCTCATTGAGGCGAGCTGCCGCCCGGCCTCCCAGGTGAACGCCCAGCCATTGTAGCTCGTCGGGTTGCCCACGTTGTCATATTGAATTCGCTTTGCGTCGTAATACGTGAGCTGATCCTTCCATGTGCTGTCATACGAATACAGCCACGTCCGCTTTAAGAGCAGCGGCGTTCCCGTTGTGTATTTGTAATTTGTCCGGCTGACGAGGTTGCCGCCTTCGTTATATACATACACCACCGTCAGGTCCTGCACCTTATCATCCACGCGCGTGAGCTGGTTTGCAGCATCGTAATGGTAGGTATACAGGAGCGTTGAGCCGCCGTCGTTATTGACTTGATGCACGGTTTTGATATTGCCGTTGCCGTCATAGGTGTAGGAAAAATCCTTGGTTGCAGACGTGTTCGCGCCGGTTTTGATCGCGTTGCGCAGGATATTCACGCGGTCGCTCGTCTGCGCGGCGGAGGCGGACTTGTATTCATAGCTCGTGCTGACGCCGCCTGTCACCGCTGTGCCGTTTTTCGCAAGCACGCTCTTTTCCAGCGTGCGGCCGAAATAATCCGTCTTTTCCGAGAGGGCAGTGGCGGTTCCGGGGCTTGTGACCGTGCCGGATTTCACAGTCTGGCCTGTGGACTGCGTGTAGCTATCGTCGTTTGTTTTTCTGGTATAGGTTTTGCCAAAGGCGGTTTCCGTTACGCTCCCGTCATCCGCTGTAACGCTGGAGTAGACAAGGCTGTTATCGGAGAGCTTGCGCACCTCCATGCGGTCGCCGTCCAGCGTCGCCTTTGTCCCGGCAATATTGTCGGTGGCCGTTTTTACGTTGCCCTGCCGGTCATAGGTGTAGGTGAAGCGCCAGGCGCTATCCCCGCTATACTTGATGCCGGTGATATTCTGCTTGGCGTCGTATTGATAGGTGATGGCCTGGCCGTTGCCATAGGTGATGCTGTTGAGCTTGTTATGGTTTGTGCCTGTGCCGTAGGAATAGGTGACGAGGCTTTGGCTGCCAACCTTTACGCCGGTCTGATTGCCCCAGCTATCGTAGGTAAAATTGTAAGAAAATCCATTGTGCGTCACGCTCGAAAGCCTGTCGTTCTCATATCCATAGGCGGTGGACATCGTTTTGGAACCGACCTGCTGCGTCACCTTGGTCAGCGCCTGCATAGCGTTGTAGGAATACTGCACAGTATTGCCGTTGCCGTCCGTCTGGCTGTCGAGCTGGCCGTTCTTCTCGTTATAGCCATAGGATACCGTATCGCCTGCGGAATTCGTCGTGCTGGCCAAATAGTTGCCGGAGGCGGTGTAGGTATTGCGGGTTTCCATGCTTTTCGTGCCATCCGTCTGTGTGGAAACAGTCACATTGCCCTTCGCATCTTTTGTCTCTTTTGTGCCGCGCTTGCACTGTACGCAGGTGCAAGCATCCTTGCTCGCGCAGCGGCAGGAGCAATCCGCCTCCTCGCAGCCCTCGCAGGTGCAGTGCGCCTCCTCTGTGCCGGAGCCGCTGTCGGAGGATTCGGCCTGCGCTTCCTCTTTATAAAGTTGGACGCCATCATACATCACGGAGCCCATCTGACGGTCATAGGAGAGATAGAGATCCACAAAGGCGGTATCCTGATCCAGCGTAAATGACTTCTGCATATACTGCCAATTTTGCGTATTCGTATTGTAATCGATCCGGCCAAGTGTTTCAATATCGTTCCCTTCGCCGTCATCCGTCTGTACGCGGAACGCACAGCTTCTGCCCGAAGCCAGCGGCAGGCCGTCCGTTACCTTTGCCCATGCGCCAAATCGGAACGTATCGCCAGCCTTGCCGTTAATGAAAACGCGCTGGATCAGGCAAGGCTGCGTGGTAATGGAACCGGTATGGCGATAAACGCTGTTATCGAGTGTGCTTGCACGCTGGTTGTTATTTGTGTCAGCAGCCACCGCGCCTGTGGGGATGACCTGCCAGGATTCTGCCCCAAAGGTAAAGTCCGGATTTTCCACATAGTTATAAGCAGCGGCTTTAGCCGTTTTTTCGAGCTGATATGCGTCGGCATAGATCGCGCCGGCGGAATTATCCATGCGGACGTGGCAGCGCAGCTTTGTTGCGTTTACGGGAACCGTCAGTGTCGTCTCCAGCCGCACCCATTTCCCTTTTGTATCTTTCACCTTGGCACTGGAGGTTTCCTTGAGCCAGGTGCTGCCGTTCCATGCCTGCAACGAAACCCGCGCGCCGTCTCCCGTTAGGGCCTGTGGGAGGTTAATCCAAGCTGAAAGCGTATAGGTTTCTCCCGCTTTGATATTGGTATAATCTTGGTGCAGTGTAACCGTTCCCAACGTATCCCGTGCAACACGGTAACAATAAGCGCCAGCTTGGGCGTAAAGCCCGCTGCGGAAACGGACATGCGTATTATCGCCTGAATAAACCGACCAGTTATAGGCATTCTCTTCAAAGCTATGGTTTTTGATATAATTCATGCTGGTTGGCTGCGTTTCGGAAACATTGGAAAGGATATTGTGTTTTTTTCCCTCTATTTCTTCCGTCTTATAGGTTGCATATACATAATCGCCTGTTTCGCCGTCCATGGAGCAGACCGTCCGGCCATATTCGTCAAACTGTTTGATTTCCACGTTGCCGAGACTGTCCGTAAACCTGCGCTGGAACATACCGTCATAGGTCATATCCAACCATGCGCCATCCGCATAGCTTCCATTAGATTGATATGCCCGCTCAATAATGCGCAGCTTGCCCTGGTTATCAAACCTCGCTTCCATCTGGTTGTTATCGACGTCGGTGAGCGTCATACCGAGCCCATAATCATACTTGACGGTTTTGCCGTCTGGGTAGGTCACGCTCTTGAGCACGGAGCCAAAAATATTGCTGTTATTTTCATAGGTGACCTGATAGGGGACGTTGTTGCCTGCGTCATCCTTTACAGTGATCGCATTTCCATCTGCGTCAAAGCACTGAATGGATTGTAGCTGTTTTTTCGTTAAGATACTTGTTGCATCTTTATAAGTAAAGCGGTATTCTCGGCCTACGCCGTCGATCAATTTTTCTATATAACTCCCATTGTATAGAATAGAAATCGCATTAGATGGCTGGCTCGCGTCGGCCATTCTCACCATATAGCCGCTTGAGTTGAATTGTAAGATATGATTTTCGTTATCCGTAATCTCTATTTCCGCTAAATGTGCGCCATAATTAGAAGTCACGGTTTTGGGCATCCAAAGGGCTGTGCCCGTGTCTCCAACATAATTCGTCGTCTCCTCGATCCATTTCACCTTCGTGTGGGCTTCATTTTCTTCCGCGGAAGCAATATAGCTTATTTGTTTACCTTGGCCGTTTTTATAGGAAATCCGGGGCTTTGCGTCCGCACTGTCGCTCACATAATGAATGTTCTGGTTATAGTTCATATTCCAGGAGGAACCGATTATGAGCTGGATCGGGAGCACACTGATAAAATTACAGTAATCTTTGATCTGTACCGGCATCACATTTCCACCCAGACCGATATCTTCACGTTCAATGCAGATATTGCTAGAAAAATCGTTGACATACATTGTGCCCGCCCTGCCGACAGACTGCGTGTGGTAGTCGTACCGGTCGTCAATTCCCTGATTGCCAGCGTAATCAATTTCAAGCGTTGGCTGGTAATCGCTATTATTCTGATCGTTTGAAGATATGACGCTTAAATCTGTGTTGACAGACTCATCCAACGCTTTAAGAAGCAGACCATAATAGGAGATATCCGAGCCGCTCGGCGCACAAAACTTTGTCACATCCAACACGATGTGCTGCATAGCGCTGGACGCATTGATTGTTACATAATCCATCGGGGAGGGATGGAATGACGGCTGCGCATGATGAGTAACCGCCGCAGGATCCCAAGTCTGCGTGATTCCATATACCGCAAGCTTCGCAGCGGTGCTTCCCAAATTCTTACCATATAGATTCAGCCGGGCAGAGGTAACTCCGCTGCTGACAATATACTGGCTTTGTGGAAATAAGAATGCCCGCGCAATTGTTCCGCCGCCTTTAATTTTTAATTCCGTGGCACTCTGATAGTTCGCTGTTGGCAGGGATGAGATCGTATAGGTATCGTCATCCGGCGTTTCGCTTTCTTCTTCCGCAGCAGCTAGAAGTGACATTTCCGCCTCGACGACCGGATCTAATACAACCGGATAGGCGCGTTCATTTGCGTGCAGCCATTCTGTAGACGGTGTATAACGCAAAAGATAGGTATCCTTTTGCTGAGAAAGGGAAACCTGTATCTCCTCGGAGTGTGCGCCGTTCGCATCATACATATATGGAGCGGGGAGTGTGAAAACCGGAATACCGTCCGCATCGGCAAAGGTGATCTCGCCCGTATTTGATAATTTGGCTTTTAGTTTTGGGGCATAAACCTGATATTCATAGACAGCGTCCTCCTTCGGCTTCTTCTTGAATATTATATTCTCTTTCACCGATTGAGGAAGCACTGTGTATTCTAAATCCACATCGGTCTGAATGTTTTGATAGGTGATAGTCGCTTGTCTTTCTGATAAATTAGAGCGTTTTTGGGCTTCGCTGAGTTTTTTGCGAAGCTCTTTTTCTTCTTTGGTTTTTGCTTTTATTTTTGCTTTAAAAGCCTTCTTCGAGGAATGGATCATGTTAAACGAAAGGGTATATCCCCGATTGGTAATCGCAATCGCTTCATCATCGGAAAGCTCGCTTGGAAATGACGCTTGAAAATAGTTTTCCCTATTTGCGAAAACCATTTTTTCTTCCCCGGGTTGCTCTTCTAGGGTATTATCAATTTCTTCCCATACTCCATCTTTTAAGTAATGAAGCGGTTCATCTGCTATGAGTGCTGTATAAGTACCATCGGTTCTTCGAAAGATTTTGGCATTTGCACTGCGTTCCTGCTCAACCTCATAAAGAATGCCCGATTCGTTTCCGACATTGGATTCTTGTGCTTGTGTGGTTTGCGCCTGTGCTTGCCGTTGGACGCCATCTGCAATTGCCTGAGCGGGCAAGATTTCAGCAATTAGTAGGATTGCCAACGCCATAGAAATGATCCGCAATACTTTTTTCATTTCAACATCTCCTCAATTGTTACGTTTGAGAGAACCCCTCTCATTCTATATAACGTAAAAAGAGACCAAAACGTTGCACTAAAAGTTATAAAAAATTATACTGAACACACATTTTGTAGAAATGCACTAACATAATTCTGAATTCATGTTCAATTTGCAAGACAGTATTATCTACTATTGGGATATATTAAAAAAATCAAAACCATTAGTAAACTAGTGGTTTGCACAGACCCCAGAGGGGGCACTGAAAAATATCATCGCATCGCTCGCCCTGCAACTGGTAAATCAGTTATACTTGTCTGGTTTAAAGCTTACAACGATTCTCAGGTTTTTGTATATTTCCTCTTGTGAAATTTTTTCTGGAGGAAAAATCCGTTTCTTTTGATTTACTACTCGCTTCCATTAATTTATTTGCCAAGGCTTTTTTACCTACTCCCGGTAGAACCGGGGGGCTCATGCTGAAAGCGACAAAAAACAAAATGGGCGCCGAAAAATCGGCGCCCATTTTGCAAAATGAGGGAAAAAGGAGAGAAAAAATGAAAAAGTAGAAATATTAGAACCCTCTTTCGAGGGGATCGTAAGCGAAAAGCGCTTGTATTTAACTTGGTTTTAGTATACCTGCAAAATGTTACGATTTTGTGTGCAAAAATAAAAGATTATGAGAAAAGCGGATGACAAAAGTATGACAAAGCCGAAAAACAGGAAAATAGAATGTATTGCATTCGGCGCGCCAAGGGATTATAATAAGACAAGCACGTAAGTAAAGGAGGAATACCAAATGGCGCAGATTGATAAAAATATGACCGTTGGCGATATTTTGGATCTGGATCGTGAAACGGCTGTTTATTTTTTGAATATGGGCATGCATTGCCTCGGATGCCCTGCCTCCCGCGGCGAAACCGTGGAGCAGGCCTGTATGGTGCATGGCGTAGACGCCGACGCGCTGGTGAAGGAGATCAACGCGTATCTTGCCGGTAAGGAATAAGTTCCAAACTGCCCGGTGCAAAAAAGATGGCCATAGGCAGCAAGGCTTTGAAACCGCCCGACGTTTGCCGGGCGGTTTTTCCTTGTATCATGAGGCTCCTAGTTTTTGGATTTATACGGAAGACAATAAAAGGAGGCGGCGAAATGCATGTGTTTCCTCTGAACCGGCCCCTTTGCCCTCGGCTCCAAATGGTAGCGGATTTTGTGCGGGATGGCGCCGCCGTTGCCGATATCGGCACGGATCACGCCTATCTGCCCGTGGCATTGGTTCTTTCCGGCAAATGCCCTCGCGCGGTTGTGTCCGATCTGCGTGAAATGCCGCTGGAAAATGCGCGTCAGGCAATCCGGCGCTATCATTTAGAGGATCGGATCGTCGCCTGCCTGTCGGATGGGCTTGACGAAATTGCTCCGGATTGGGCGCAGGATATTGTCATTGCCGGGATGGGCGGCGAATTGATTGCAGCCATCCTTGCGCGTGCGCCCTGGCTGCGAAATGAGGGGAAGCGGCTGATCCTCCAGCCGATGACGCACGCGGAGGATGTGCGCCGGTTTCTCTATAAAAATGGGTTTTCAATTTTAAAGGAAAACGCCGTGCAGGATGGCTCCCATTTCTATATTGCCCTGTGCGCGCAATATACGGGGGCGCCCACAGCTTGTTCACCCGGCCTTCCGTATTTGGGCAGGCTGCCGGAGTGCCATAGCGAAGCAGCGCTTATCTATTTGAACAGGCAGCATCAGCGCCTGCTCACCCGCGTAGAGGCTTTGCGCAGGTCGCGCCGGTCGCAGCAAGAATGCGCCCGGCTGGAAGCGGCGGCCGCCGAGATAGGCGGGGCAATGCGTAAAATGGCAGAACCAGTGATTGGATCAATGGAATAAACGCTCTGTAAGGGGCTTTGTCAATGACCAGCGAAAGGAACGGGTTTGGCAGAATGCTTTGTGTAAAGGATTTTTATGATTATTTCAATACAATCGCGCCCTTTGACCGGCAGGAAAGCTGGGATAATAGCGGCCTACTGGTGGGAGATCCGAAGCAGCGGGTGGATACGCTCGCCGTTGCTCTCGATATGACGCCAGAGGCGGTTCAAATGGCGCGGGAGGCCGGCGCGCAGCTGTTTATTAGCCATCATCCAGTGATCTTTCATGCGCAAAAGCAATTTTTGGCGCAAGAGCCCGTTTATTTGCTTGCACAGGCAGGGATGAGCGCAGTTTGTGCGCATACCAGCCTGGATGTGGCGCAAGGCGGCGTAAATGATGTGTTAGCGGAGAAGCTGGGGTTATCCGCCGTGGAGGCGGTTCCCGCCCAAGAAGGAGCGCCCCTGCTGCGGATTGGCAGCGTAGAGCCCATGGATGCGCAGGCGCTTGCAGGCTCTGTCAGCCGCCGTTTGCACGCGGCGGTCCGGATGGCTGCGGCCAACAAAGGGAGGGAAATCACCCGTGTAGCAGTTTGCGGCGGCGCGGGCGCCGATTTGATGGCAGATGCACAGGCGGCAGGCGCGGATGCTTATGTGACCGGCGACGCAAGCCATCACGAATTTTTGGCGGCGCAGCAGAGAGGGCTTACGCTGCTTGCGGCGGGGCATTATGAAACAGAGAATCCTATAGTTGACGTGCTGGCGCGTAAGCTATCCGCCCGGTTTCCTGGCATCCGTGTGGTGCGCATCCGGCAGGAGAATCCGGTGACATGGATTCAATTTGATGGCAAGGAGTCATTGTAATGGCGCTTGATGGAATTTTTTTGCATTTTTTAAAACAGGAAATCGAGCGCGAGGCGCTCGGCGCCCGGGTGGAAAAGGTCAGCCAGCCTTCCCGGGAGGAGCTGGTGCTCTCGCTGCGCAGCCGGGCGGGCGCAGGCTCCCATACCGGGGCCTTGAAGCTGCTGCTCAGCGTGCGCTCCAATAGCCCGCGGCTGCATTTTACGAACTATGCGCCGGATAACCCGCAGAAGCCGCCGATGCTCTGCATGCTCCTGCGAAAAACGCTCGTTGGCGCAGTGCTCACCGGCTTGCGTCAGGTGGGGCTGGACCGCGTGTTATTTCTCGATTTCGACGCGAGCAACGAGATTGGCGACCGGGTGCATCCGAGCCTGTGCATCGAGATCATGGCGCGCCACAGCAACATTATCCTGTTGAATGAAAACGGTGTTGTGGTCGATGCGGTCAAACGGATTGACGCCACGAAATCTTCCGTCCGCGAGATTTTGCCTGGCACGCCTTATGAGTTGCCGCCCGCTCAAGAAAAGGGGAATTTCCTGGAGGAGCGAGCGGAGGATGCTTATAGGCGAATCCTGCTGGAGGGGGATACGCGCCTTTCCACGGCGCTGTTGCATTCCCTACAGGGTGTTTCGCCCATCGTTTGCCGGGAGCTTGCGTTCCGCACGGCAGGGGAGGATCTTCCCGTTTCTTCTTTGGATTTGCAGCAGAAGCAGGCGCTGACGCAGGAGCTGGAGGCGCTATGCACACGGGTGCGGGAAGGCCGGGCGGAGCCGGAGATGGTGCTCGATCAGGAGAAAAAGCCTGTTGATTTTGCGTTTTTTTCCATTCGTCAATATGGTGCGCTAATGCGGACTCGTGCGTATACGGCGCTCTCCCCGCTGCTCGATGATTTTTACACGGAGCGCGACCGTGCGGAACGCACTAAACAGCGGGCGCAGGATTTATTTCGCCTGGTTACGAGCACCATGGAGCGCATTACGCGCCGCCTCAACGCGCAGCGCGCTGAGCTTGCAGCCAGCGAGGACCGGGAAGCGCTGCGCATTCGCGCGGAGCTGATCAATGCCTACCAATATGCGCTGGAAAAGGGCGCTCCGTTTTATGAAGTGGAAAATTATTATGATGGCAACCGCCTTTTGCGCATCCCGGCGGACCCTGCCCTGTCGCCCGCGCACAATGCGCAAAAGTATTATAAAGAATACCGCAAGGCGCAGACGGCTCAGAAGGTGCTTACCGGGCAGATTGCCGCCGGCGAACAGGAGCTGCAATATATGGAGAGCGTGTTTGACGCGCTGAGCCGCTCCCAATCGGAGCGGGAGCTGTTGGAGATTCGGGAGGAGCTTGCGTCAAGCGGTTATCTGAAAATCAGGCGGGGCGCAAACGGCGCAAAACAAAAAGCCCCCAAAGCGCTGCCGCCGATGGAATTTTGCACGGATGACGGCTTTACTGTGCTAGTCGGCCGCAATAATGTGCAGAACGATAAGCTCTCGTTAAAAACGGCAGCAAAAGAGAATTTATGGCTGCATACCAAAAACATCCCTGGCTCGCATGTGATTCTGGTTACCGGCGGGCGGGAGCCGAGCGAGCAGGCGCTCCTTCAGGCCGCCCAGCTTGCCGCATGGTTCAGCCGGGCGCGGGAATCCTCCTCCGTGCCGGTGGATTATACGCCGGTGCGCATGCTGCGAAAGCCGCAGGGCGCGCGGCCCGGCAAAGTGATTTATGATACTTACCGGACGGTCAGCGTTCGTCCCTCCGGGGAGCTGGCGCAGCGTCTGCAAAAGGGAAAAGAACATTTGTAACGGATTGTAATTTTTTAGGCCCGTTTTATGCGAATAAGGCATGAAACGGGTCTTTTTTGTAAAAAAAGAGCCCTTTAATTTGTCTATTACTACAAATTTGTAACAAAAGGGTTACAATTTTGTAATCGCGTGCTATAATAACAAAAGGTTCCAATGAGCATGTCACCGGATCTGCTCAACAAGTTGGATTGTGCCTATCTTATCACATGGATCAAACAGATTTTTTAGGAGGCATTCCGCATGGATATTGTTACGAGGGAATATTCCTTTCCATCGGTTACCGGCCTTTCCGATATTTATGCGAAGAGCTGGGCTCCCTCGGAGGAGAGGGAGGTAACCGCTGTGATTCAGATTTTGCACGGCATGGCGGAACATATCGCACGATATGATGCGTTTGCATCCTATCTATGCGGGCAGGGTTTTGCTGTGTTTGCAAATGACCATGTAGGGCATGGTAAAAGCGCGAAAAGCGACGAGGAGCTGGGCTATTTTGGCGAGGAAAACGGCTGGAAGGCCTTTGCCCGGGATGCAAAGCAGGTAACAGATCTGGCGCGCAAGGCATACCCCGGGCGGCCCATCCTTATTTTTGGGCACAGCATGGGCTCCTTTGCCGCCCGCTATTATACAGAGCTCTATGGCAATGAGATCAGCGGCGCCATTTATTGCGGCACAAGCGGCGAAAACCCAGCGGCCGGGATTGCGGTGGGCCTCGCTTCCTTTGTGGCGAAGCGCCGTGGCAGCCGTTACCGCAGCGAATTCATCAACCGCCTCGCCTTTGGCAGCTATAATAAAAAATGCGATTCGCCGCGCACGGCTTTCGACTGGCTGACAAAAGAGGAGGAGATCGTTGATCGCTATCTTCAAGATCCCTGGTGCGGTTTCTTATTTACCGCGGCGGGTTACCGCGATTTGTCCTTTTGGACATTGTGCGTTCTACGCAAGTCTTCATTCCAGAAAGCTAAAAGTGATGATGTTATAAGAAATAGCTTTTTCCATCCGATGCTTGTATTATTATTCAGTTGGCATGGAAAATGCATAGCTTTTTTCAGGACATTTAATTTACAACAGTAGAGAGTTTGAGTTTTTGTTGCCTATATCATTGAGTTTCTAAGGATATATGCTGTTAGGTGTGGAAAGGTTTAGCTTAATAAAAAAACAAAAGCGTTGGATGAGGGGTTGTAACACAGTAAAAAATATTAATGAAAATGGAGAAAAAGAATGGGACAGGAGAAACTACTAATTAGACAAGAGAATTTTGGATATTTGTTATACAGTATTCCTATGAAATGCTATTATACAGTAAAAAATAATGGTGAATTTATAGTAAGTACTGTATTAAACAATCTGCGGAATGGAAAAGATGTTTTTGAACAAATTGATGCCCAGTATTTGTCAGAATTAAAGAAAGTTGGATTTGATAATAATATTCGAGTGCTTGATCATCGCAATAAAGTTTCCAGACAATTATTTGCACCATTAGAGTATTATTTTGATTTCTCTAATAAGTGCAATCTTAGATGTCCACATTGCTATAACAGCAAACATTTGGGAAAGATAACAATGCCTGAAGAAAGTGTATCTGCGATTATTGATGAAATGTATGATCTTGGGGTAATGAGATTGCATTTGGCAGGCGGCGAACCAACGATAGAGAAAAAAGGAATTGCGAATTATCTTTCAACAGCTAAAAAGCATAACATTGTAACATCTATGGCAACCAATGGTACATTATTAACTGATGAGATGTGTGAGATACTTCTTGGAAATGATATGTTTGCAATAAGTATAAGTCTTGATGGATATGATGAGGAAACAAATAATAAAAGACGTGGAGAAGGTTTCTTTTCAGTAACTGTTGACGGTGTTAGGCGCCTTATTAAGAAAAGAGATGAGATGGGAAAGAAGACGGAAATATGTTTGAAGCCCATTTATGAGTATAATACTTCGTTAAATTTTTTTGATAGGATGACAGAGTTTGCTATCAGTCTTGGTGTTGATAAAATAAAGTTTTCTAATCCGGAGAGATCTGTAAATCATGAATTGGGATACTATGGAAAGCATATCGAACCATATTATGAGAAATTGAATTATATTTCAGAATTGCAGGTAAAATATAAAGGAAAGATTGCGATACTTAATGTTACTAATCCGATAGAAGGTTGCTTTGCTATTGGATTAAAAGAAATGAGGGGATGTATTGGAGGACAGGAACTTCTTACAATAAATCCTGATGGTAGAATTACTCCATGTTTAATGAATGATACAGAACTCGGTGATTATTTTGACTACAGGAGCATTAATAAATTTCTTTTGACTTCTAAGGCTTTAACAAATTATATTAGTTCTATTCAATATGAACCATGCTTTGACTGTGAAGCATATTCTATGTGCAGAGGTGGTTGCCAAGTTAGAAAGAGGGTGGAATATGGCAAGATACAGTTTAAAGATCCATATTGTCCGATGGAATATAATAAAGCAGAGTTAAAGAAACTATATGAGATTGATTCAGATATTTTTGATTGTGTGTGTGTAAGCCATTCATTATAGAAATTATATATTAAAGTTGATAAATAAATGAAAGGCAACGTGATGACCAATTTGATTTTAGTAAGGCATGGAGAATCTGAAGGAAATAAGATGAGAATTATTCAAGGGAAAATGAATATTTTTTCGTTAACACAAGAAGGAAGACGACAAGTAAAAGAGAGTACTCTTTCTAATATTAAATTGCTAAAAGAAATTAATGGCGTATATTCAAGTAGTATGATGAGAGCAATCGAGACAGCAAAGATTGTTATCAAGACAGCTGGCATAGAGCAAGAGGTTCAAAGCATGGAAATTCTTGATGAGATGGACCCCGGAGTGCTT
>OGXI01001996.1_pt1 | contig 16084 bp, 11 predicted proteins | sample 1576221 | NCBI WGS metagenome assembly OGXI01 (sample SAMEA3541523, study PRJEB24748) | human gut metagenome | biome: human gut; feature: human-associated habitat; material: faeces | place: China | collected 2012
AGAAGGCGGCTGTCGCGGGGGATGTGGAAGCGCAGCGCAATCTGGGGATTATGCTCTCGACGGGAAAGGGTGTGACGGGCGGCAAGCCGGATTTTGCGGAAGCGGCACGCTGGTACGGTCTGGCAGCGAAGAAGGGGGATGCGAAGGCGCAGTATGGGCTGGGCATTTTGTATGCGAAGGGGCAGGGGGTGCCTGTCGATCAGGAAAAGGCGCTGATTCTGTATCGCATGGCGGCGACTCAGGGGCTGACGACGGCGGAGTATGCCGTCGGGCTGGCGTATGCGTATGGACGGGGGACGGCACAAAATGATGTGAAGGCGGCCGACTGGTTTGAAAAGGCGGCGCAGCAGGGGGTGGTGCGTGCGCAATATAATCTCGCTCTGATGCTGGAGGCGGGTCGCGGTCGGCCTGTGGATACGGTGGCGGCGAGCAAGTGGTTTTTGATGGCGGCGGAGAAGGGTTTGCGGGAGGCGCAATACAATATGGGGTATCACTATGCCGAGGGGAAAGGGGTGCCACGCGATCAGGGCAAGGCGGTGTTCTGGTATGAAAAGGCGGCTGCTGCCGGGGATGTGAAGGCCCAGTACAATCTGGGGATGCTGTATCTGAATGGGGTCAATGGCAAGGCGGATGACGAAAAGGCTGCTTTTTTCTACCGGATGGCGGCCGGGGCGGGATATGGCCCGGCGATGTACCGGCTGGCGGTGTTGTATGAGGAAGGCCGTGGGGTAAAGCAGAGTTATCAGCTGGCGGGGGAATGGTATGAGCGGGCGGATCTGGCGGCGAAAGTGAAGATTGACGAGGCGATGAAAAAGAATCCGCATCCGTTTGTGCAACGGGTTCTGCAGGTGCCGGATGATTTGAATCAATCTTCAGATAAATTGCCGGGACATTAGCTTTGGTGGGGGTTTGCGACGTTTTGGTTCATTTTTTCTGTCCAGAATACCGGCCCGGGCCGTTTAATGAAATAGTTTCCGATTTTTATCAAATGTTTGTGCAAATGCCTGTTGTAGCATCCAGTAAACAAGGATTTGTTTTGATTGTTTAATTTGATGTTATTTCAACAGGAAGGAAGTTCTTATGCGTACTTGCACTCGTGGATTGTTACTTGTTGCTGGCCTGGCATTGGCAGGTTCCGCTTTCGCCGCTACTGGCGTTGTCGAAGAAGCTCCAGTCCAGCAGGGTTATGGCACCGGCCCTTACGGTGGTTATGGCCCGATTGGACCAGCGACTTCTCCAGCTGTCGTGGTTCCTTATCTGGCTCCTAATGGCACGACTGTTTATCCGATCATGATGAGCAAAAGCTCTGTGAAACCGGGTCCAAACAGCACGGTCAAGGTCAATTATCGTGGCTGGCTGGCCGATGGCACTGAATTCGACAGTTCGTACTCCCGTGGCCAACCGGCGGTTTTTGAACTGAACAAGACGATTTCCTGCTGGCAGCAGGGTCTGCAGACTGTTCCGGTCGGCAGCAAGGTGAAACTGGTTTGCCCTCCGGCTACGGCTTATGGCGCCAATCAGGTCGGCAATATTCCACCTAACAGCACCTTGACGTATGAAGTGGAATTGCTGGAAGTGATGAACTGATTCGTTCTGTCTTTCACGGAAAATGGCGCAATGATGCGCCATTTTTTTTGTCTTCACTTTCCTGAAGCCTTTTTTCGCGCGGGATATGAAAAAGGGGTCTTCCATTTTTCAAAAAAGGCGTGTTATGTGGCTGATGTGGCAGGATGGAAATGGACTTGTACAGGTTTCAGGGACAAATGCCTTGTCCCGTTACCGAGCTGGCCGGCATCGTTGTCGCCCCAGCTCCAGACGGTGCCGTCTTTTTTCAGTGCGAGGGCATGATGGGGGCCGGACGCGATTTCGACAGCGTCGGAAAGTATCCGCACCGGTGTCGTCCAGTTCCGGCTTGTTTTTCCCGTCACCGGCCCGATGCCATATGCCCAGACGCTACCGTCATTTTTGAGGATCAGGATGGATTCGTCGCCAAGGGCGATGTCGGCGACGTTGTCGATGAATTCGATTTTGACGGGCAAGGTTTTGGAGGGAAGTTCCTGTGTCGGTTTGCCGGGCAGCATGGCGTTGGCGCTTCCCCATGTCCAGAGGGTGCCGTCTTCGGTGACGGCGAAGCTGGCGTTGTTGCGGGTCGCGAGTTTGACGATGAAGCGCCCTTCAAGCGGGGAAAGGTCGGCCTTGTACGGGTGGGTTTGTCTTTGTGTTGAACCGGTTGCCAGTGCGCCGGAGGTGTTTTCTCCCCAGACCCAGAGGCTGCGGTCTTCGCGCTGGGCCAGTGTATGAGTGGCGGATGAGCTGACGAGCTTGACGAGGTCCATGACTTTTTCCGGGTCGATCAGGGCGCCGTCCATTTCTTTTCCGGGGTCTCCCGATGTGCGGGACGGGTTGTTCATGCCCCATGTCCACAGGGAGCTGTGGCTGTCGATGGCGTATGGGGTGTCGTGTCCGGCGTCCACGGTTTTGATGTCGGTCATGATAGGCATGGGCTCGATGATGGGGGATTCGGAAAGGATACCCATTTGCCCGTGGCGGGTGTCGCCCCATCCGAAGAGGGTGCCGTCGATGGCGATGTAAAACGAGGTGGCGGATGTGTCACCTGCGGAAACCGTCATGACGCTGTCTGCGACTTTGACCGGGATGGCTGTTTCCCTGTTTTTGAATTTGGCGTCTCCCCATGCCCAGAGTTGTCCAACGGAGTCGATGTAGAGGCTGTGATGGGCACCGGCGGCGAGGTGATGTCCGTTTTCAGCGGTGGCGAAATGATGCCGTGTGCCGGACGGCCTGATGTTGGCTTGTCGCACCAGAACGACGATGGCGATCAGGCAGGCGATTGTAAACGTGATGGTAAGAAGCCGGTTACGCATGGGGATGCACCTGATTTGTTGGAAACCTGTTCATTAAAAAACAATTTAATGAAGGATAAGGCATTTTTCGGTTTTTTTGTCTGTTTTTGGGAACGTTTTGAATATTTTTTTACTGACAGTAAAAAATGATGGGGGTGCCGTCACGAAGGATGGCCTCTTTTGAGACGGTGACCGTTTTGTATTTCAGTATTTGATACAGGCTAAAAGGGCGATGTTGCGGGGACGGTTTTCGCTGGCCGTGGGGACTGAACGGGAGGCGTCGAAATTGATTTCGTAGTAATTGCTGCCCTGGCTCGATTGGGCACTGTATGGGGATTTTTGTGAGACACTCGTCCATTGCAAGGCGGATTGGTAGTTCATGACGCTGTCTGAATTCTGTGGGCCTGCGTAACGAAGTTGACCGGTGACGTTTCTGATGGCATCTCCCTGAATGCTGCCAAACGCCCGTTCGCAATCGATATTGCGGCCGTTATCCCATCCCCGTATGAATTCGCCGCGCAAATCCGGCAGGGTAAAGGTCGTCGTTCCATCTCCTTCGCCAAATGTCGTGCCGATGGCGGTGAAAAGGGCTGGATAATCCGTTCTCTGGATGATGGCACCATCCGCTTTCAGGTATCCGGCAGGCGGGGCGGTCATGGCAAAAAAGGCAATGGTGCCTGTCGGGACGCCGTTTTTCGCGATTTCGTTTTTGAGTTCATTTTTTATGACGTCCACTCGGGTCATGATGGTTTCAAGCGTTTCGGAAATGGCGTTTTCAACGGTCAGACTGTCCGGTTTTTTGTCGATTCTGGCATTCAGTCCGGCCAGATCGATGCCGAGTGAGTGTCGTGCCGCTTCCTTGTCGGTACTGTCGTAACCGAAAAGTTCATTCAGGTAGTCATGTAATTTTCCGAGTGCATCTTTCATTTCTCCGGTAGTGGTGTGGGGTTTTTTGCTGCCGGAGAGCAGGTTTTTTTCAGGTAATTTCGTCATGGGATTCTCCATAAAAAAAGACCTCCCCGACAAGGGAGAGGCCTGAAAACAAAAAAAGAGCGCAAAAGCGCCCGTCGCAACCAGTTTATGACGGTTTTTCTTTTCGGTCAGCTATTGGCATGATTTTTCCACTGCCGGCAGTGGAACAGGTGATAAAAAAAATTGCACGATACAAGACTGATGTGGCAAGAAAATAATATAAGTTTTTTTATGATTATTTCCTTTTCTGATCAAAAAATGGTTTTCAATTATGATGATTGAACACGTCTGATCATTTTCAGTATGTCCTCCGATGCATCATGCGGTACAAGTTGCACGTCGGGATGGGATTGCTGAAAGACACGGAAAACTTCATCAGCAAATGCCTGACCGATATCGTCAACGCCCTCAAAATCAAGTATGACTTTTTTAAAACCTTCGAAACGTGCAACCAGTCGTTTTGCCTGTGAACGTGAAATTAATTTATCGTCAAGTCTGGCAAGCCGGACAGGAACAACTGTTTTATTAAAGCTTAGTTCATCAGGATCGAGAGTATATTGGTTGAAAATTTCTTTTGTCGTTCTTTGACTGTCAAGCGATATGTTCATGAAGACAAAAGTGCCTTTCCGGTCATATGTTTTCATGAGCTTATTTTCCATCAGAAAATCGAAAGGCAATTTAATATCGTGGCTATAGTCCAGCCCGTTTGCTTTAATGATAAAAACATCAAACATTCTTGATGTGAAGAAAATGCCTTCTCCTGAATGATTGGCGCTATCTGTAGTCAGTTTGCCTTTTGACAATTCCAGCATGGCCAGCCTTTTGTCGGGAAGGTTCAGTTCACTCCTGATTTTTTCAAATATCCCTATTCCATCGTCACCTACCATCATGGAAAGTTCTTTCGCATTTTTTTCAATGCTGACAGTAACGAAATTTCCACAAGAATGATCGTGAGCATTATTCAACATTTCTGTAAAACCATGATGAACAATGTCGCGGATATTCGGTGGTAAATCAAAGTAAGGTGCAAAATCCAGGGTCCATTTCATATCTTCGTCCACTTCTTCTCGTGGATAGATATGAAAGATGGATCGTGTCGTACCAAGGCTATAGATCGGTTTTCGAGGAGATCCTGACAGGATTATTCTGTCGTCAGCGACCAATTGCTTCACTATTCGCGAAGCGACAGGGCGTGAAAGATTGAATTCTTTGGCAAATGTGTTGATAAATCCGTTTACAGGACCTTTGATTAACTGACTGCATACCCACGATTGCATCAGGAGATCAGCGTTTTTCGTTTTCATAGTCGTTCCTGTTCGTTTTTATGTCAATTTTGTCTTCTTTTATGTCAATATTCACTTAATTATAAGTTAATTTCAAAACATATTTAAGTTAATTTTATTCACATTAATTTCTTTATCTTTGATTTTTATGAATGACTTCAGTTTTTATTGATCGATCCCATTAATTGTTTACATGGCCAAAACGTGATTTCAAAATAAAAGAGCGCAAAATCGCCCGTCGCACACAGTTTATGACGGTTTTTCTTTTCGGTCAGTTGTGGCGTCTGGTTTTTATCACGCTATGGGCTGTGGAGAGGGGAACCGGATGGTTCGTTTCTGTTTCCCGGCACTGAGGGGGAAGTTCCCATAAAGGCGATTGGCCGGTTCACTGATTGATGCGGAGGTTTCCGGTTCGGCGTTCTGTTTCTTGCAGGGCATGTGTTTTATTCGTATTTTGAACAAGTTGTTTAATTTAATGTGATCAAGGTTTGATATAATATGATCAGGCTTAACTTGATCAAACGATATATGTTCTGGTAAGCACTTATGGGTAGCAATAATACGGACGTTGAAAACGAACAGCCTGTCTGGGAAAGGGATGAATTTCGTCGCCAGTTCGGCGAGGGATGTCCTGTCGCAATGGATGCGCTGAATGTCGGTTTTTTCAGTTGTCTGCCGAATGAAGACCTGACTTTTATGTGGGGCAATGCCTGTTTTTTTGCCGGTACCGGCTATTCAAAAGACGAATTCCTTTATCGCTTCAATAATCTGCGCCAGTTTCTGGCTCCTTTTCCGGATGATTTTTCCTTAATCAAAGGCGAATTGTCGCGCGTCGGGAAAAAGCCCGGTGCGGGTTTCGTATTGACGGTACGCCTGCCGAAAAGAAGTGAGGGGGAGGTGAGGGTCCGGTTTTCGGCAACGGTGGTGATGGATGAGGAAAAGGGGTGTTCGCTTCTTCAGGTTGTCCTGACCGATATCACCGGACTGTTTGACGAGAAGGAAGAGGCGGTTCGACTGAAGGAACAAAAGCTGGATTATTTCCGGTGGATGATGGATGAGTATGCCGGGAATGTGTATATCAGCGATATGGATAACTATCAGTTGCTGTATGTGAATCCGAAGTCGTGCGAGACGCTGGGTGTGGAGAAAAAGGATATTCTGGGCAAAAAGTGTTATGAGGTGATCCAGAAGAGAACGTCTCCGTGTCCTTTTTGCACGAATCCACAGTTGCTGAAAACGGAGTGTTATAACTGGGAGTTTTTCAATCCGGTTCTGGACAGGAAGTTCATGATCAAGGACCGGATGATTGAATGGCAGGGGCGACGCGCGCGTATTGAGCTCTCTTACGATATGTTCAGTACGGAGTACAAGCTGGCGAAGAAGGACCAGGAGCGACAAGCGCAAATCCAGTCGATTATCCGTTCGATACCGGGCGGTTTCGCGCGGCTGGATGCACGGGATTTCAGTACGGTGCTGTGGTATGAGGCGCGTTTTCTGGAGATCATCGGTTATACGGCAGAACAGTTTGAAACGGAACTGGGGTCACAGTGCCGTTATGTTCATCCGGACGATATGCAGCGTCTGATGTCTATTCTGAAGGAAATCAAGGCTTCCGGGGAAAATTTCGTGACGGAATGCCGGATCATTACCCGAAGCGGCGAGACGAAAATCCTGATTTTGACCCTGTATTACACCAGTGCGGAAGAAAGCATCGATGGCATTCCTTCTTTTTACAGTGTCGGGGTGGATGTCACGAAGGACAGGAGGGAGCAGGCCCGGCAACGCAAGGCGCTGGAGGAAGCGTACGAGGCGGCCCGCATTGCAAACGATGCCAAGACGAATTTTCTTTCCTCGATGTCGCACGATATCCGTACGCCGATGAATGCGATTATCGGGATGTCGACGATTGCGCAGGCAAATATGGCTTCGCCGGAAAGGGTTCAGGATTGTCTGGACAAGATTCACGTCTCGAGCCGGCATTTGCTGAATCTGGTGAACGAGATTCTGGACATGTCCAAGATCGAGAGCGGCAAGGTCGATCTGGTTTCCGAGGTGGTTTCGCTGCCGCAGCTGGTGGGCGATGTACTGGCTATGTGTCAGCCACTTGTTTCGGGAAAGAAGCAGGAACTGAATGTGAGTGCCTCACTCGTGCGGCATGAGAAGGTGATTTCGGACGGGGGCGCTTGCAGCAGATTTTCATGAATCTGCTTTCCAATGCGATCAAATATACTCCGCAGGGGGGAACGATCGGACTCAGGATTTCCGAGCTGCCGTCTCCGGTCAGAAATACAGGACAGTATGAGTTTGTGTTTTCCGATAACGGGATCGGTATGACGCCGGAGTTCCTCACCCATATTTTCGAGCCGTTTTCACGTGACAGGAATAATCTGATCAACGAGATTCAGGGAACTGGCCTGGGTCTGGCGATTACGAATAATATTGTCCGTATGATGAACGGGACGATCGAGGTCGAAAGTGAATTGGGCAAGGGAAGTCGGTTTATCGTGACGGTTTCCCTCGAGCTTTTTGACGAGGTGGAAGAGACGGATGTCGAGTTGACGGGTTTGCCGGTTCTGGTGGTGGACAATGACCGGGCGGTCTGTGAAAGCGCGGCGTCGCTGTTGACGGAGTTGGGGATGCGCGGCTACTGGGTGTTGTCGGGGTCGGAAGCGGTTTTGCGTGTTATCGGGGCGCATGAGAGCGGGAACGATTTTTTTGCGGTGATTCTGGACTGGAAGATGCCGGATATGGATGCGCTGGCAACGGTCAGGGCGATCCGCCAATATGTAGGAACCGATGTTCCGATTATCATTATTTCCGCTTATGACTATTCCGATATCGAGGATGAGTTCATGAAGGCGGGGGCGAATGCATTTATTACCAAGCCGCTTTTCAAATCCAGGATGCTGCATGTGTTTCAGGTATTTTGCCAGAGCCGGGATATGAAGATGATGGCCACCCCGGAAAAGAAAGAACGGGTTTCGTCTCTGGCGGGCAAGCGGATTCTTCTGGTTGAAGATAACGATTTGAACCGTGAAATCGCCACCGAACTGCTCCAGATGCATGAACTCTTTATCGATGAGGCTGAAAACGGGCAGCTTGCACTGGAAAAATTCAGGGATTCCATGCCGGGAGATTATGACTGTATCCTGATGGATGTCCAGATGCCGGTAATGGATGGCTATGAGGCTACCCGGGCTATCCGTGCACTGGAACGCAAGGATGCGAAAACGATTCCGATTCTTGCCCTGTCGGCGAACGTTTTTGCCACCGATCTCGGCAAGGCACATGGGGCAGGCATGAACGAGCATATTTCAAAGCCGATCGATATCGGCCATCTGATCGATGTTTTGCAGAAGTGGATAGGGTGACTGGATTTTGTTCCGATGGACAGGTTAACAGTCATTCATGACCGGCTGGGCGATCCGGTCGATGTTCTTTACGCCCATTTTTTTCAGATGGGTTTTCATGATGGCGAAGGTCTTGTTTAAAATCCGGCTGAACAGACAGGCGAAAAGATGGCCGTTTTTTGCATCAAGGGCTTCTGCCAGTTCTTTCGAACTTCTATTCCAGTCGATGGTCAGTTCTGCATGCGGAATGGCACTTCCGTTCAGTAATAAAAGGGTGAGTTTGCTGGTGATCTCCCGAATGGATGCCAGCGGACAGTAACGGACGATGCCTTGCAGGCATGTCGCCGTGATGGCAGAGATGGCGATGTTCGGTTCCGCTATTGTGGCGGCTTGACGGAGTTTGTCAGTCAACTCTTCCGGAAAGTGGGGGAACGAATAGCTGATGAAGGGTTCGCTGGTCATGGCGAACAGTTGGTAGGCTTCCAGGAAAGTCCGGAGGTTGTTGCCCAGTATTATCGCTTTCAGACTGACGGACAGATGGGTGTTTTCAGTGGAAACGACACGTGTGCCGACTCCATTGACAGTTTTTGCCACGCCCAGCTTGTTCAGGAGGGCAATTGTCCTGCGGATGGTAATGGGAGAGACGTGATAAATGTTGGCCAGTATGGCGCCATTGGGCAGAAGGGTTCCGGCAGGGTGGGTGCCGTCGTTTATTTTTCGTACCAGATCAATGGCGATCATGTCGCAATATCGCGTGCGGCCTTTCTGGGGAGACCACGAAAAGTTTTCCTGTATGGTCCGGTCGGCTGGCAGTGTGGCCAGATACTGTTCGGCAGTGATGTGGAATGGGTCTGTCAGGGCTTCGAGCCCTTTTTTCGCTTCGGCCATTTTGCCGTTTTTGCAATTCTCGAGGCATGTCCGATAATCGTTTACCAGACGGTTCAGGTAAGTTTTTTCTTCCTCTTCGGTGAAGGAAACATGAAAAATATCGAGAAAAGCGCTTTCGACAAAGGCGTTGATGTCGTGATACAAACCATGTAGCGTCTGGTTTCCCAGTGCCGAGAGGGAGTTGTCGAAGAGCCGGTATTGCGTTCTCCATTGCTCGATCCGGTTGTTTTCAGGAAGAGGATTTTCCAGTTCCTTCTCCAGATCCATATGGTACATTCCCTGTAGGTTGATGGCAGGTGAAAACAGCCGCAGGCTATGGCTCAGGTCGATCAGGGAAAGGATGCGTTTTTTGAAGGTATCGCTTTCGAGATAGTTTTCATACGGTTTTTTCAGGACAAGCGTTTCCTTGCCACGGCCTACCTTGATCAGGCCTTCCTTTTCGAGCGCCTTCAGGGCTCGTTGCGCAGGCCCGTAGGAAACGTTAAACAGTCTCGCGATTTCCTGTGCAGGAGGAAACCGGTTTCCTTTGCTGTAAAACCCCGACTGGATTTGTGCGGCGAGGTTACGATAGATGTTTTGTTCCAGACTGTTTGAGTTAGGCATGTTGTTTGGCCGGGCATGGATACTGCCGATTATTATGCTTGTGGTAACATAAAAATACCATACTCAAAAAAGGGTCGGCAACTTCTCGCCGACTACCCCAGCTGTTGTCAGCAGTGTGTTTGCGGAAGAAGGTTTGCCGGTTCATCGTTTCGGAAACTGCACCTGAACGGGGATAGCGCTGCGCCGGGTCGTTCCGTCGCCCAGCTGGCCTTCACGATTGTCGCCCCATGCCCAGACAGTTCCATCTTTTTTGAGAACGAGGGAATGCAAATCGCCTGCCGCGATTTCGCTGGCCTGATCCATGACTTGATGGGGAGCCTTGTCTGCGTAAATGGTGGAGGAATGGGCGGCCGAACCGTAACCGGAAGCCCAGACGGAGCCGTCTTTTTTCAGGTAAAGCTCGTGATATTGGCCTAAAGCGATATCGGCCACATTGTCGATGTTGGTCACCCGTGTGGGAACCAGATGAGGCGGATCGAGACACTCGGCCTGATTGATGTTGAATTCACCGGCATACCATACAGTCCCGTCATCGGCAACGATATAGGACTCGCCCCATCGGACAGCGATTTTGGTGACTTTGCGTTGCCCGAGTGGCTGGAGTTTGACCTTGACGGGGTTGACGTGTTTGGTCCGGTTGCCGATACCCAAAGCACCGCACTGGTTGTCACCCCATGCCCATAACGTGCCGTCTTTCTGGAGGGCGAGCGTGTGATAGTTGGTTGAACTGACCTGAACCACGTCGTTCATGACTTTGCGGGGAATAAGGGTATCCTTGCGTCCAGCATCGCCACGCTGTGCTCCCCAATGGCCCCATACCCAGAGGGAATGGTCCGGTTTGATGGCGAATATGCTGCCATCACCGTTCACAGCGATGGCATGGCTCAGAATTTCCCGGGGAATATCGATGAAAGCCGAATTCATTCGATCGTCTTTCGGAAAAAGACGCAGTTGCCCGGCAATGGTATTTCCCCAACCCCAGAGCGATCCATCCTGTTTAATGACGAATGTCGTGTTACTGTCGAAGTTGGAGTGGGCTGAACGCCCTTCTTTCATGGCAATGGACGGGATCAATTCATTACTGACCCCGTCAAGACTGGACCCTCCCCAAACCCAGACGTTTCCGGTGGAATCGATATAGAGACTGTGTACAAGACCGCCAGACAGATGTTTATTCTGTAGCGGTTGTGCTGCCAAAGCATAAACACCCCATATCAGGCCAGACAGGAAAAATCCAAGTTTGAGAAGAAATATTTTCATCATTTTTAAAAATCAGTTATTACCCCATAAATACTTGTATTCTTTCTTGAATCTGCCCGCTTTCCAGCCCTGACCTGAATCCTTATATCGCTGACTCTGCTCGTACCATTGTTTTCCAGCCGTACCCCAGTCGTTTCGGAGGATGGACTGGTGACTGTCGGGATGATTTTTGATCCAGCCTTGTCCTTCATTATAATAACGGGGAAAAATAATGGTCTGTTGAGGAGACGTCATTTCATGGAATAAAGGCCATATTCAATTTACTATCGCAAGAATAGGGGGGAATTATAAAAAAACAAAGTGATATATTCATCATTAAGATATATTTTTTTAAAAATGAAAAATAATAATTCCTTAAGACTGGTTGAGGAATTCCTTTTTCCTGTTTGCAACGATCAAAAAAACTGTGTCAATGTTCTTCTTGAAATACCTGCTTTTGTTTCACAAGACGGAAGAGATATATAAATTGTGAAAAAGATATATACTGATTAAAACCGTTAGATGAGGTTCGTGTGTTATGAGAATGTTATTAAAATTTTTTGCTTTAGTCGCAGGATTAATCTTTTTTATTTATGGTCATGCTGCTGATGTTGACATGAATATGATCCGGGATTGCAAACAGGTGGCAGGGAAACTGGAAAAACAGAACAGGAAATTTCCAATGATAAATGACTCGTCAATCACACCCCTTTACACATGGCGCGCATCGGTTTGCGAAACGCCACCGTCAGGAAAAGGGGTTGTTACCGCTTTATGTGATGCCCAGACAGCCAATGGCACGCATGTTTTCTTTTGGGAGAAGAAAAGCAATCACTCTTTTATGCGGGATTTCCTTACTTGCCGATAGTAAAATATTGCTCTCGATAAGTAAATTATGACTACATTATTTTTTGTTTTCACAGATTCTGCCGTTTTATTTGAATTGTCTGATCCGATATTGATCTAGTTTTGATTTAAACCCGGACCTTCCCATCGGCCGCCCCATTTTCCTTTATGAGAAGTTCCAAATCTGGCAGCGTCAAAAATCATTTGTGATGAATAAGGGTTATATCCATTTTCATGCTGAATGACTGATCCCATGAGTTTTTTAAGACATTCAGGATTACCAAGGTTCAATTTCTCATGAATACCTGCATTTAATTGTCTTGAAACAGCGTTCATGTATGCTGTGGTATTGTTTTCATTCACTGGCGCATATTTACTAATTATTTTATAAATCGTATCCTCACCTGCATTGGCATATCTTTTCAATTGAACCGCAAGTGCACGTAATCCGTCTTCGGGTTTTTTGAATACAGCAAACCTGCCTGTTCCACCGTCTTCTCTTGTCGCGCCTGAATTTTTCCACATTCCGACAAAATCCAGATTTCCCGGATTATTGTTTCTGATTCCACGGGGTAATTTATTACTTTTCAGCGGTCTTTGTGCCTGTGGTGCCGGTAACGGTATGTTGCCATAATCGGGTGAAGTTTGCTGTGAGGAATCGGAAAAACCGGTAGTTTTTCCTGTGTCTTCAGTTTGTCCATCAGATCCTTTTGACCCGGGATACCCATACACTTCCCGGATATCGTCTTCCGTGGCGGCATTGTTGAACTGGCCGAAGGCCTGATTGATGGTATTCATGACGTTTTCTACTAAAGAGGTGGTATGGGCGGTGTCGCCAGTACCGGCCGTTTCTGATGGGCGTGAAGTGGTGTTTTCGGGTTGGGTGGGCACCTGTGCCGGTCTGCGGACAGCTTGCTGTCTTTGAACAGGTTGCGACCTGACCGGAGACGGTGTGGCTTGACCTTGTGCCGGTGCAGCCGGTTCTTCCCTGATGGGGGCTGGAGAGGTCTGGCCCGACAGTCTGAAATCCGGAGAAGGGTTTTGATAAGGAGGTCTGCGTTCTCCGAAAATGTGTTCAAGTACCTGCCGCCCGAACGCCTTTGTATCCAGTGGAGGCTGTGAATTTTGTCCTTTTTCCACCTGTTGCCCGGCTTGTCCCATTTGTCCATAAGGGGCATTTGTATCCGGGACAAAGGGCTTTTGCCTGCTGGCAGGAGGATTGACGCCTTCTCCCCCGACATCAAACGGACGACCTTTGTATAAATCTGTCATGTCTGAGCCAGGCGGATCAGGCCTGGCCTGTTCTCCTTCAAACGTCGTACTCAAACCCGCCTGTGCCTGTCTTTCCCTGCGGGCCTTCTCTTCATAATACGAAGGCGTCCGGAAAAACGGGGTATGCGTGTCTTCAGGGTCGGGCAGTTTGTCGGTCAGGCCGAGTTTATACATATGGTAGGCCGCAATGTTCTTGCGGTCGGGGGAATATTTCGGCAGGCCATCGTCGTCGATTTCCATGCCGAAGGGGTTGTTTGGGTTCATAAAAAGTTCCTTTCGTTTAGGGGCAGGCTGTTTAATGCCTGCGGTTAATAAGTATAAAAGTGAAACGCTTCAATTACTTATACACCCGTTTCATGGCTCTTCCGGACATTTGTGGCACATTTGTGAAGACTTCAGCTTTTTATGGTCTGGTTTGCCTCTTTTTTTGTGTCGTGTCGTTCAGGCAGGTTGGGGGCGTATCTGAAATGTCGTGGATAGACAGATGAGGGGTATGCTTTGAATGGCGGTTTTTTCAGCAGTTTCCGGCAATCGGGGGTATTATGCTGACATGTTGAAAGTGTGCCGGATAAGTTGCTGTTTTCCCGGGTACTGTTCCGTTAAACAGGCTGTACGTCAGGAGAGTCATGGGCGTTTTTGAAGATTCTGTTTTTTAGCGCTTGTTTTATGTTTATTCCCTGATTTTTATGGGGTTTTTCTGTTTGATCGCAAGGTCTTTTTTTGCGGGTGCGATAGTCTGGATGACCCGAAGCCGGGTATGCCGGTGACGGGTTTGTTTTGCCGGAAGCGGTTTGCTTGAACTGTGTGGTAAAAATGATCTTGACATCAGACCGTCATATGCTCATTCTGTAATGTGATCCACAGTGTTTTTTTTACGGGCGCAAGGCATGTCTGAAACAATGTTGGCTGTTCTGGGATTTCCTGATCTGGATGAGCTTTTGCCGATGGCACGGCTGTTTCTGGTGTCTTCTTTGCTGGCCGGGTGTTGTGTGGGGTCGATGAGCTTGTTTAGGGGCGGTTTCTTTTCGGGCAGAGGTGCCCAGGGGAACGTCGTCATGCCGAGGGATAAAATGGATTGGAATTTGGGTCGTGTTCGTCAGGGGACGCTGGCTGTGGTCGGTTGCCTGTTTCTGGCGAATGCCGCGTGGGCGAACGATTATTCCGACGGCATGCAGTTCTATCAGGACAAGGATTACGAGAAAGCTTTTTCTTCTTTCCAGAAGGCGGCCGACAAGGGCAATGCGGCGGCGCAATCCGCACTGGCTGCCCTGTACTATAACGGGGAAGGGGTGGAGGAAGATGAGGCCGCTGCTGCGTTGTGGTATTCGCGCGCTGCCGAACATGGCCGAACGGATGCGCAGTTTGCGCTTGGCGAGATGTTCGAAGCCGGCGAAGGGGTCAAACGCGATTATAAAAAAGCGGCTTTCTGGTATAAAAAGGCGGCGGACAAGGGCCATTTGATGGCTGCCACGAAGCTGGGCATCCTCTATATGGAAGGTCGCGGAGTCAAGCAAGATGACGCGAAAGCGGCTGCATTGCTTTCTCATGCCGCCAAACGGGGCATTGCGTTGGCGCAGTCGAATCTCGGTGTTTTGTATGCGAGCGGGCGCGGGGTTGAATCCAGTCCGAAACGGGCGCTGGAGTGGTACAAGAAGGCGGCTGTTCAGGGAAATTCACAAGCCCAGTTTTCGCTCGGCAATATGTATGAGGACGGCTCTGGTGTTGAAAAGAATCTGGCGGTAGCGGCCGCCTGGTATCAGAAGTCGGCCGAACAGGGGAATGCCGAGGCCCAGAATAATCTGGGACGCCTTTATATGGAAGGCGGCGAGTTTGAGGGGCGTGAAGACGAAGCGTTTATGTGGTTCTCCCGTGCGGCCGATCAGGGGTATGCCGAGGCGCAAACGAATCTGGGTGTCTTGTATTCCTATGGGCTTGGTGTGGACAAGGATTTGTCCAAGGCGTTTTACTGGTATCAGCAGGCGGCTGAAAAGGGGCAGGCTGAAGGGGCTTTTTTCCTGGCTGAGGCGTATTACAAGGGGGAAGGTGTTCACCGGGACGACAAACAGGCGGTTTTCTGGTATCAGAAAGCGGCGAAGCTGGGTGTCCCAGAAAGTCAGGACAGGCTTGGGTTGATGCTGACGAACGGGGTCGGCGTCAAACAGGATTACAAGCAGGCATATAGCTGGTTCAGGAAGGCGGCCCGTCAGGGGTATGCCGAATCCCAGAACAATCTGGGGGTCTTGTATGCCCGTGGACTCGGGGTCGAAAAGGATTACAAACAGGCCGTGGCCTGGTATCGCAAGGCGGTGATGCAGAATCTGCCTCAGGCGCAGTTCAATCTGGGAACGATGTATTTGCAGGGGCATGGTGTCAAACAGGATGTCAAACAGGCCAGACACTGGTTTACGAAGGCGGCAGCGCAGGGGTTGCCGGAAGCGCAGAGAAGTCTGGACAGGATGCCGAAAAACGGGCAGACCATCAATACGGATCTCTCGACCTGATTTTCGGTATGGATATATTGGTTTTGTGTCGGGCATGACAGGTTTTCTGTCGTGCCTTTTTTGTTGGTGTAAACGGATGGGTCTGGTGCCTGAATCGGCCGGATGAACCAATAGGGTGATGGTTGGGCATGTTTTTTTGTTTTCGGCAGTCAGCTGATGTCAAAACAGGGTGACAGGAGAAGGACAGGGATGAAGATGTCGGGTTTCAGATTTGCGTTGGGGGTGTCGGTATGTCTGTTGACGGTATGGGTTCCAGCGACGTCTATGGC
>OGXI01001997.1_pt1 | contig 16076 bp, 12 predicted proteins | sample 1576221 | NCBI WGS metagenome assembly OGXI01 (sample SAMEA3541523, study PRJEB24748) | human gut metagenome | biome: human gut; feature: human-associated habitat; material: faeces | place: China | collected 2012
ACCAGCGTAGTATTCCGGAAAAACAAATATTTTGCATTTCCTATCATCACCAGCTTGTTCTGCATATACAGCGGTAAACCGGCAAAAAGAATCACCAGATACCCATAAACCAGCATACTCACGGTCTCTTTTGTATTTTGTTCCTGTTTCTTCATAGCTTACATTATCCTTCAGACTGAAAAACAAGGCACCCCTCATTGACTGAAGAGTGCCTTATATTTCCCGGTTATTTCATTTCCTTACGGTTACTTATTTGCCGTAACGCATCTGCAGGTACAGAGGACCATACCATTCGATAGCATTGTCTTCTGCCTTACCGGCAGGGATGGTTACCGTATACTCGTTGCCTTCGAAGGTGTACTCCAGCTCCAGAGCTACAGTCTGCTTCTTGTACAGAGCCTGCATGATATCGTTGGGCAGAGCATTGATGTTCTTGTCTCTGCTGATCTTAACGGTAGCACCGTCCTTGGCATTAGCGATCTCGCTTGCCACATTGTCACGATATCTTCCAAATGCGTTGTCAGTACCTTCTGCTGTTGCGGTATTATTAGCTTCTGCAATAGCAAAAGTGGAGAAGTGATTTACAGTAAAGGTCAAAGTGTTTGCGGAAGCATTGTAAATAGGCTTGATTTCTTCCAGTCCACCATTTACAAAGTGGAAAATCACTGCCTTATTACCATCTACACCTGCAGGAGTCTCAATGGTAACTGCTACGGGAATAGGCAGAGATTCAACTGAATAAGTACCAGCCTTCAGGCTGATTTCTACATATACGGGAGTAGAAGTTACTGCGTATGTAGAAGAAGTAATCTCAGGTGTAGCCGCCGGTGCTTCTACACTCAGTGTTGTGTCAGGAGCAACAAATGCTGCACCAACAATGCCTACAGCCTTTACAGCGCCGGAGTTAGCAAGAGTAGTATCCTTAATTCCCTTTGCCTTTTTGTATGCTGCTTCGATGGCTGCAACATCATTAACAGTATCCTGTCCTGCATTCATTGCTTCCTTCAGATCCTGAGAACCGATCTTTATCAAAGCAACTGCCGCATTATCTGCAGATGCCGCATCAGTAATCTTGGATGCATCAATAGCATCTACCGCATTCTTTACCTCTTCTACCGGTTTGGTGCTCGGTGCAGGGGTCGGTGTAACCACCGTATTATTCTCACTTGCTACAGATACGGTTGACAGTGCACTGCTGCCGTAAGGAATTGCAAATACTGCGAATGCAATGGCTGCGGCAATGATTAATTTCTTTTTCATTATCTCATTCCTCCTAAGTATAATGTTATGGATTTTATTTTTACCGCTATTTAGTATACCCCCCCCCGTTATATTGTCAATCCTATTTCTTCCTATTTTTTCCTTTTTTTCTCATTTTCCATGTGCAAAAAAAGCATGCCTTTCCGCCCCCCTAAAAACGGGCATCACAGACATGCTTTTTCTGCTTTTTATTCATTTTTCTTATTGGAGTGCTCTTTCAGTTCTTCCAGAGCTTCCTTGAACTTCTCGGAACTCATGGTTGGATTGGAACGGATCATGTCACGCTGGAAGAAATCTCTTAAGCTGCTGACATTCTCTCTGTCTGCCACGCTTCTGGTGTACTTCTGCCGCAACTCGGCGACCTCGTTCTTCACGCTCTCCAAATACTGATTGGGAGATTTCTGTGCGGAAGTGCGGAAGCTCTCCAGCTTGCCCTCAATGTTGGACTTCAGGTCCTCCACTCTGGTGGTAATACTTGCAGTAAAGTCTTCCTTCTTCTGTGCCAGGCTATCACTGAAGCCTTCCCTGCGGTTCTCCAGATCTTCACTGGTCACAGCAATAATAACATCCAGCCGTTTCTGGATCCGCAGCATATCTTCTTTTGCCTTCTCCATCTTCTCCAGTACATCCCGCAGATCCAGGGCTGCCTTGAAGGATAATGCGAAATCCGCACCGATCAGCGCCGTCAGCACCAGTGTCACCGGAGTGAGGATGCTGTCCGGAATAGACAATACCAGATGTTCAATGGGCTTATGGATAACCTCCGTCATCAGGATCGTCAGACCTCCCCATGCCAGCGAGGACCCCAGGCAGATATGTCCCTGGAAATTGAACTTATTCTTGGAATAGTCCCAGTATCTGACTTTAAATAATGCCTCCATAGTCACGCCTGTGACATACTCCAGCACCGTGGCCCCAATACATCCGGCGATGTAGACCATCACCAGATTATCCTGAAACGGCATGGACACCACCAGCATCATGATGGCTCCACTTCCATACAGCGGCAGAAACGGTCCGCGGCAGAAACCACGGTTGACCAGCTTCCTGCTTTTCAGGGATACATAGGTGGATTCAAAACACCAGCCGAAAAAGCAATAAAAATAAAAGAAAAATAGCCATTGGATCGCAGTATAATGATACACTGTTTAACCTCCTTCACGTCTTCGTTTTTTCCTTACGAGCAAGGTAACTGTCATCTCATGACCGAACCGCTACGGATATACCTCAGCCTCTATGGCAAGCTTCCCCTTCCTCGTGGCATGGGGTTCTCCACTTATGCGGAATTTACCGTAACCTCTGGCATTTACCACATCCCCCGCCTCCAGGGGCTTGGAATTATTTTCACACAGCCTGCCGTTCACATATACCTTTCCCACCCGGAACAGCTCCAGGCAGTCACTTCTGGATTTATTATATACCTTGGAAATGACAGCATCAACACGTGGACTTGCCACCTGAATGACCTGACGCACCGGTTCTTCCCGCGGTACTTCTGCCGCCGCATCCACCACCTCACACTTCACGTGGGTGTGGCGGATCTGCTCCAGATTGTCACAGATAAATTCTGCAATGGTATCCAGACAGAATAAAAATGCCTCGCCCTCTCCCGGCAGGATATCACCGATGGTGCTGCGTTCAATACCCAGGTTCATCAGTGCCCCCAGATAATCCCTGTGGGACAGCTTGTCTGCAAATTTCGCGGATAGAGGTCTGATCCGGATACAGCAGATAGGAAAGGGCTGTTCATAGCCCAGCTCCGCCTCACTGCCGAAGCGAAGGAGCTTCCGCTCTGCCTCTTCCCTGCCGCCGTATAAGGTGATCCCTGCGAACTTCACTTCCCGTTCCACCTGCCACAGGGCATCCTGCTCCGCCAGTCCTAAGAATCCGGTAAATGTGTACTGGTTCTGGTTGTAGGATTTGTCTGCCAGTTCACGGATCCGGTTTTTCAGCTGTTGTATTTCTTTTTCATTTTCCACGGACATTCCCGTACATCCTTCCTACTGTTCTCACTTTGCTTTTGCAAATATTACACTGTACACATTATCCCAGTGCCACATCCAACATCATCATCAATGCAAAACCAATCGCAAAGGCAATGGTTCCCAGGTTGGAATGCTCTCCCTCACTGGCTTCCGGAATCAGTTCCTCCACGACCACATAGATCATGGCACCTGCGGCAAATGCCAGCATATACGGAAGGATCGGTGTCACAATGCTTGCCAGTGCAATGGCCAGAATCGCTCCCACCGGTTCCACTGCTCCCGACAATACGCCTAAGGCAAAGGACTTTCCTCTCTTATTTCCTTCACTCCGAAGAGGCAGGGAAATAATGGCTCCCTCCGGGAAATTCTGAATGGCGATACCGATGGCCAGCGTCAGGGCTCCCGCCATCGTAACAGTTCCGTCCCCGTTTAACACTCCGGCGAAAATAGCACCACACGCCGCACCTTCGGGAAAATTGTGAATGGTCACCGCCAGCATCAGCATGGCTGTGCGGTTCAGACTGCTCTTATGGCCTTCCGGTGCATCGCTTCCCACATGCAGATGGGGTACCATGCTATCGATGAACAACAAAAAAACAATACCGATCAGGAATCCGATCACTGCGGGAAGAAATGCAAGCTTCCCCATCTCTTCGCACATATCCATGGCCGGTATCAGCAAAGACCACACCGAAGCTGCCACCATGACACCGGCAGCGAATCCGGTAAATATTCTCTGAATATTGCCGCCAATCTGGTTTTTCAGGAAAAACACGCAGGCTGCCCCTGCAGTCGTTCCCAGAAACGGAATCAGAAGACCGGCTACAATGCTTAAATTCATGAAACACTCTCCTTTCTTTTATTATTTTATGTAACTCGCAGCAAGATGGTATCTTGTCTGCCTTTTCAAATCATTTTTACTAAAATCCCGCCAGATCGTTGCCCAGGACGGCATACATCAGGAAATTCACACCACACACCAGATGGTAGCAGAATACCGCGATCTCGCCCACGACGAAGATCACCTTCCAGCTCTTCCACCACTCCCTGATATTCCGCACCATGACGATCAACGTCATCAGGAAGACAAAGAACATGCCGTGCATATAGCCCCAGGAAAAGTTGGCATGCATCATGCGGAATCCTTTTTCATAGAAGATCAGGAACATTACTGTACCCATAAGATAATTCAGCCATGCAAACCAGTAATATCTGTTGGACTTTATATTTTTGAAATCAAATACCAGATTCAGGAAAAGTACGCCGATGGGCAATGCCATTCCCATGATAATACTTAAAGGAATGCTTTTGGAATAATTGCTCCATACTTTGGCAAAGCCGATGGCGATGCCTGTCTCCTCTCCCATGGCATTCGTCCCGGTGAAAATTCCGGAAAACTGGTACAGCAGGGCAATTCCCGTGGGGATCATGGTCACACACAGGCAGAAGGCATTGCGAAAACTTTTTCCTCTGCTTACGATCAGCTGGATCAGGAGGATCAGACCGATCAGAGACACCACTACCATCGTATAGCTTGGTTTGGTCATGGTGGTCAGCAGAAGGCTGACTGCGAAGAGAACGCAGTTCTTCCACTGAAAATCCTTCTGATATTCCGACAGCACCTTCACCGTCTCAAAAAAGCAGATAATCGCAAAAGGTCTGGTGGCCAGATAAGTGGCATTCCAGAAAGGATTCGGCGTATAAATCCCCATACAGCGATACGCATAATCAAAGCCGAAAAAAGCTGTATTCTTGGGAGAATACAGGTTAGAAAGCAAAAATAGCGAAAAGACAAGCAGGGTCACAAGAATGTCCGTCATAGCCTGTCTTCCCTGAGTTAAGTCATCATAATGACTTACTTTCCGGATCTCCCGGTTCATATAATATTTTGTGATCACTACCGCTGCCAGATTGAACAGCGCGGTGGTGATGGCCATGGCCGCTTTCGCTCCGATCAGCCAGGCGGAAAGTCTGGCTGTCCAGAACAGGATCGGATAGGGAAACTCATAATTTCCCGCAATACCTGCCACCTTATTCACATAGTCCGGCATATCCGACTGAAAGCCCGGCACCTGATAGCACTCCATCCAAAACAGATATAACATAACCCCGGTATACAAAAACAGCAGGAAAAGAAATGTCACTTTTCCTGCCATTGTCTCCCGCAGGCCGCTCTTTATGGGATTCTTTTTCATAGAGCCGATCCTTTCTAGTTGAAACTGATCACGGGATCTTTGGGAGCCTTTGCCTTCTCCACACTGATGGCATGGAGTACAGGGCCCTCTCCCTTATAGTCTGCAAAGTATTCTCTGGCAACCTTCGCTGTCACTTTGACCCATTCCCTCTGCTTCAGGTCTTTCGTGCCTGCAAACTCACAGGCATAGCCCAGAAATGCCATATCTTCCGCACAGCAGGTCATTGCCATGCGTCCCGGTACGAAATAGCCATCGGGATATTCCTCGGGCTTCAGTACCATGGCCAGAAACTGGATATTTTTGCCTTCATAGCGCTCCAGATGATCCATGGAATCCAGATACCAGATGCCATAGCCCTGGTTGTCCAGTACAATAGGATCCTGATTCAGATCGTAGGGCAGATCCTCCTCGAAGATCTCATCGATCTCACCGTTGGAATCCTCGAAGATCACATCTGCGGAAGGATTCACCGCTTTGATGTTGCGCTTGTATACATTCAGATCCTTGATACCGTCGCAACGGTTGAAAATGATCATCTCGGACTTACGGATCATCTCTGCCAGCAGAGATTTCATATTTGTGTAGTACATAGGGAAGGTGGAGCCGTCAATGGTCGTGATCTGCTGCTCTACTTTCCAGTACCAGGGAAGCGTCATGTTCTTACAATTCCACATACCGTTATACTCGATGATGATACGGGCGGGCTTGTACTGCTTCTCCAGCTCGATCAGATGATTCGGAGTAAACTCCTCTTCCTCTTCGATCAATACGACATCCGTATGACTCTTTTTTAATAAAGCGGGATCGTATTCATTCTCGCCCTCTTCACAGAGGATGAGCAGTGTCTTTCCTTTGATCTGGAAATACGGCTGTCCCAGTGTAAATGTGATAAATTCTGTCTTACCGCTCTCCAGAAAACCATTTATGATATAGACTGGTTTCGTCATAATTCATACCTTTCTCTTTCTTATCCTGCTGCCTGTAAAATCCGTTCCGGCAATTTATTTACGGAACAGTTCTGCCAGCTTGTCCTCGTCCAGTTTGGAACCGATGACACAGATCTTACCGGTAACTTCCGGCTTACCGCTTCTGATGTCATGCTCTTCGGGAACATAATCATAATATACCCAGGTTCCGTCGGGAGCGGGTACCATACCCTTGGCACGCAGGATCGCACCGTACTCCCCGCTGTCCAGAGCAGTAAGGATCTTCTCGATGTCCTCTGCGCTGTAGGTGTTGGGTGTCTCGATCCCCCAACTGGTGAATACTTCGTCTGCGTGATGGTGATGATGGTGGTGGTCATGATCATGATCGTGGCAGCCGCAGGTGCAGTTCTCGTCATGCTCATGATGATGCTCATGGTCATGGTCTTCATCATGGTCATGATGATGGTGATGCTCATGCTCGTCTTCATCATCGTCGTCATCGTGGTGATGTCCACAGCAGCACTCATGGTCGTGGTCATCCTCGTCATGGTCGTGATGGTGATGATGCTCATGCTCACAGCACTCATCCTCATCGTGATCGTCATGGATATGCTCCAGCATTTCCTTCATCATATCTTCCAGCTTGTCAGCGCCTTCGATGGTCTTCAGTACTTCCCTGCCATCCAGCTGATCAAGAGGAGTGGTGATAATGGTAGCCTTGTCGTTATGCTCACGAATCATCTCCACGCAGGCATTCAGCTTTGCCTGATCCACTTTGTCGGTTCTGCTTAAGATAATGGTTCCGGCGTACTCGATCTGGTTGCTGAAGAATTCGCCGAAGTTCTTCATATACATCTTGCACTTGGATGCATCTACTACTGCTACCGCACTGTTGATCTCCACATCCAGATCTCCTGCCACGTTCTCCACAGCCTTCAGGACATCGGACAGCTTGCCGACACCGGAGGGCTCGATCAGAATACGCTCGGGAGCATAAGTGCTGATAACTTCCTTCAGGGAAGTACCGAAATCACCTACCAGAGAGCAGCAGATACAGCCGGAGTTCATCTCTTTGATCTCGATACCGGCCTCTTTTAAGAAACCGCCGTCGATACCGATCTCACCAAACTCATTCTCGATCAGAACGGTCTTGCTGCCGTCCAGAGCTTCTTTTAACAGCTTCTTGATCAGGGTGGTCTTACCGGCACCCAGGAATCCGGATACTACATCTATTTTCGTCATTGTTTTTTCCTCCAATCTGAGTCTAAGACCCATCCTTTTTATTTTCTATCATATTTACAGTATTGTCAATAAAACGATTATTAAATTTTTATCAACTAAGCCATAATGTTCGTCAGACACTGTGCGGATGCTCGCATACGCAGCTGTGCTACGGTCTCTCCGTCTCGATCATGCTGTAAGGCACCACGGCCACTTTTCCCTCTTCATCACCGCCACACAGGATTCCTACGAACACACCGTCCTCCGTAAAGGCTCCGCCTCCTGACATTCCGGGAGCGATCAGTCCCTGCAGCAGAAGCATATACTGGTCAAAATCCTCCACATAGATCCAGGGATCCACCACGAAAGCATAGACCGGCAGCCCACTCTCCCCTCCGTACATCCATACATCGTCATATTCCTTCAGTGCATCGAATACTTCCCGATCCGTCTGCACCGGCAGACAGACCTTCCATGCTTCCTCTGACAGTTCCGCCTTGTCCACCCACAGGAAAGCCAGATCGCAGCTGTCCACTGTCTCCACGCCGGTGGCAGCCACCTGTGTTCCGTCCGGAAATGTCACCCGGGCCTCTCCGGTATCGTCCGCCAGTACGTGCCCTGCCGTTGCGATCAGAATCCTGTTTTCCTCTTCATCATAGATCACACCGCTGCCCTGCCGCTCTCCCGTCTGAATTCCCACCAGGGATTTCATTACCTTAAAATCATTCTCCGTCAGTTTCTGCTCTGTCTGCACCGGCAGTTCCACAAATTCCATTCCTGCGTCAGCCTGTCCCATGCCACTGTTTTCTTCCGAAACCTTCTGGCCTGCGGTCTCCGTGGAGACATTTTCCTCACTCCCACCGTTTTCCCCGCAGCCGGCGAAAAGTAACAGGCAGCTCAGTATCATAGTGATCCCTTTTATCCGCATTCTCTCTTTTTTCTCCATGACTTCTCCATAGTTTCTCCGTGAAACATGCTCTGCATTGCAGTCGCTTATAACAGAAAACGGACCGCATCCGCAGTCCGCATTTTTCTCAAAAGGTGTAAGCAAAAAATAAGCCGAGTTCTGTATATGACGATCATCTATCTAGTACGACTGTCACCAGCCGCATCAAGCGACCTACCTGAAAGCAGACCGGGCCGGTCTATAGCTCTCTGTTTGGTCTTGCTTCGGATGGGGTTTACATGGCTCCGTCTGTTACCAGCCGGACGGTAGTCTCTTACACTGCCTTTCCACCCTTACCGGCCAAAAGCCGGCGGTATATCTCTGTTGCACTAGCCTTGGAGTCACCTCCACCAGACGTTATCTGGCATCCTGCCCTGTGAAGCCCGGACTTTCCTCACCTGCATAAAGCAGCCGCGATCATCTATCTTACTTACACCTGTTCGATTATATCTTTTTCTTCCGGAAAAAGCAATATTTTTCTGCCAGACGTATGATTTCCCCATATCCCAGTGCTGCCAGCGGGAACATCATCATGTAATAGGCATACATATACCTGGCCTTTGCTTCCCAGAAAATACTGAACAAAAAGCCCCCGATCACAGCCACTGCCAACAGATGCTGTGTGATCTCACTGTCTTTTCGGACACAGAAGATAAAGTAAAACAGACACCCCAGATAGATAATGAACTGTAAACGATCTGCCATCCTCACCACACTGTCAAACAGATCTCCACTCAGCCGGTCTTCCAGTGCCGCCAGTTTCTCATGGTACACATCCCCGTGGTTAAAGTTGAAATACAGTGACTGATAGGTCGGGACATTCCACTGGGACAGAAGTTTTCCCTGATAAAAACCTCTCAGATACCCCGGCTGTGCTTTCATGGCCTGCATGCGCTCCTGCATCATCTCCCGGTAGATCTGATCGCTCTGCTCTGTATTACAGTCCGTTGCATAATATTGTGCCCAGCAATCGCTGTAATACCAACCGTACCGGCCACCGATCTCTTCCATTCCCAGATACAGGTAAGCCGATGTGGGCAATCCCCGGGAATGCTCCATTCCAGATCTCATCTCATACATTTTATAGATTCCCTGATAGCACAAGAGTGGCAGTGCCAACGCCAGCACCAGTGAAATCAACAGGCGTCTGTCCCATTTTGAGAATATCCGTACCGCGCCGACCATGCAATATGCCACCACCAGGACCAGTGTGTTCTTACGCAGCAGAGTTCCCAGTGTAAGAGCTGTCACAATGCCCACCAGTGATCCCGTTTTTCCATATTTGATATATCGGACCAGCATCCATGCGGAAAACAGGGAACAGAATACCCAAGGAATCTCTCCGTAGACCCAGCTGGTATAAAAGACAGATGCCATACAGCTGCCCGCAAGCAGTGTCCCCATGGTCACCACCGCAAGTCTGCCGGAAACTTCCTTCAGAATGCCGTAAATGCAATAGATACCCGCCACGTTCAGAAGTACGAACACTATCTGGATCACATGATAATCCGCCTCTCCAAGAATCCGGAACAGCATCTCTTCCATGGCCGCCGGTCCCAACTGATGAGCATACAGACCGCAATAATGATCCGGAGCCAGCGTCCCATAGTCACCCTGTATAAAATCTATGGCCGCACCAATAACCGATGCCTGATCTGCACTCGGCACTCTGTCTGCCGCCAGAACCCAGCACAATCCTGCGATTCCCTGCCAAAGCATGCCGAGCGTTACGGCAATTCTTTTACACCAGATGGTGATTTTGTCACCGGCCTTTTTTTCCACTGCCGTCAGAACTGCATACAATAGCAATATCAGCGCTGCTGCCGCCAGATTCCGTATTACGGAATCCGGAATCTCCACCAGATCTTCATGACCTGCCACCGGAAGCATATACTGCAGGGTACGCATGGCATACCATACAAGGAACAGAAGGATCAGGCTGCCCATGATCCGGATCACCCAGTTTGCTGTCTGCTTTACTATCGATTTTATCTTTGGTAAACGACTCTCCACAGGTATTCTCCTTTTCTTACTGTAGAGTAAACTATTCAGCACCACATTCGCAAAATCGCATCTCCGACGCTTCCTTTTTGCTCATGTGGTTACTTCGTCGCATCAATTCTGCCGCACAGTCTTACGAATGCAAGCATTCGACGCCTGTCAGGTAGATTTGCGCCGGTAGCCGTGTAAACTATTCAGCACCACATTCGCAAAATCGCATCTGACGATGCTTACTTTTTGCTCATGTGGTTACTTCGTCGCATCAATCTGCCGCACAGTCTTACGAATGCAGGCATTCGACGCCTGTCAGCAGAATTGCGCTACTCTGAATAGTTTACACATTGAAGCAGCTTCCACCCACAAATTCTCTGCACAGAGAATTATTGGGAAGGCTTTCACTGGTCACACCCAGGAAATACTCCAGGAACTTAAGCAGTCTCTTGGCTTCGTAATATTCCGGTTCTCCCTTATCGATCTGGAACAATAACGGCTCTGCGAACTGCTTTAACACTGCCAGTTCATAGATCAGGACGGAATTAAACATGGCATCCGCATCCTCCTGGAACGGAAAAATATTCTGTTCCTCTCCCCGGCGCACGGAAGCCCACATATCGATGGTGCGTCTCGCATCCGCACCTCTGGTCCTCGCATCTCTGACCATACGGCGGAGAAGTCTTCCGTCCGTAGTCGGGATCCGGTTATGCTCATCAATATTGATATTGGTCAATGCACTGATATAGATCTTGTATTTACTCTCCTCGGGAAGTGCATAAGATGTCTTCTCATTCAGACCGTGGATACCTTCGATCACCAGAATATCATCCGGTCCCAGTTGTTTGAAATTGCCCTTATATTCCCGCTTTCCGGTCTTGAAGTTAAAGGAAGGCAGTTCCACACGTTCACCGGCTAACAATCTGCACATGTCGTCATTGAACTGCTTTACATCAATCGCTTCCAGACATTCGAAATTGTAATCACCGTTCTCATCCCTTGGCGTGAATTCTCTGTTCACGAAATAGTCATCCAGTGCAATGGGATGCGGTGTTTTCCCCAGGGTCTTCAACTGAATGGATAATCTGTGGGAAAAACTGGTCTTGCCGGAAGAAGAGGGTCCGGCGATCATGACAAATTTCACGCCGCCCCTGTCTACGATGCTCTTGGCAATCTCGCCGATCTTACGCTCCTGCTGCGCTTCCTGTACCAGGATCAGTTCACTCAGCGACCCACGGCAGATCTGATCATTCAGATCACCTACGGTCTCAATACCGATCTCCTTTCCCCATTCCTCAGATTCTTTCAACGTCCGGAATAACAGCTTTCTCTCTTGAAACGGCTTAACATGTGTAGGATCTTTTTTATCCGGCAACAGCAGCATAAATCCATCCTCATACGCTATGACATCGAACCACTTTACATAGCCGGCATTGGGCAGCATATAGCCGTAATAATAATCGTAATAACCGTCCATTTCATAAATATTTACGAAAGAGCCTCTGCGGTAACGGAACAGCTTTTCCTTATCCTTCATCCCCTCTTTCCGAAACAGTTCCATGGCATTATCCAGGGAATAGGATCTCTTCAGAAAAGGTGTCTTTGCCTCCACCAGCTCCCGCATCCGGTTACGGATCTTTGCAGCATTTTCTTCCGTCGCATTGATCTTCCCTTTTGGAGAGATGTAGGAGCCGTTGCCGATGGCAAATTCCACACGACAGCTCTGGGCCGCCTCTCTGCCGTAGACATCAAATACCGCTTTCAAAAACAGCATTGTGGCAGAACGCACATAAGTCTTGTTGCCCACATCATCCTTCAAGGTAAAAAAGGTAACCTCGCAATCCCTTGTCAGTTTCTTGAACAATTCTCTGATCTTGCCGTCTCTGGCTGCCAGTGCGATCAGATTCTCATACTCCTGCTGATAATCGTTGGCCACATCCTCGTAAGTGGCTCCCTGAGGATATTGTCTCTCTTCCCCGTTTATCTTCACTGTGATCATTTTTCTCACCCTGTCCTTCTGTAATCTGCTTTTACAGGTCTTATTGCCTAAATACAATCCGCTTCCTTGCCATTATCATACCAATCCAGTGCACGGGTAATCAGGGTGATCTCGTCTGCGATCTCCTGTCTGCGGCATATGGTTCTGGGATTGTCCGCATCTGCCTTTTGCTCCATGCGTCCCACGATCTGCTTTCGCTCGGTCAGCATCCATTCCAGATACTCCCGAAGTATCCGGTCTCTGCGGGATAAAAGCAGCGGGCCGAACTTTTCCGCCAGTCCGGGATCCAGACCTTCCGTCTTCCAGGAGTCCCCGACCTTCTGCCGTACCGCATCGTCCGTCATCGCACCCAGCCAGCGCACCTTCATCATAAAATAATATTTTCCTTCTTCGTAGATGATATTCTCATCCAGCAGAAGATATCCCTCATCCATCAGGAATGTCCGAAAATGCGGGATCTCCGACTGTGGCTGCAGGATCAGCTCTGCAAATCCCTGTGCCTGTTCTCTTCCTTCGGTAAGAATCTTCTCCATGAGAGGTCCGCCCATGCCGGCACAGATCATCCCGTTCGCCTCTCCGGTCTTCAGGCCGTGCAGACCGTCGGAAAGTCTGGTCTCTATCCTGTCCTGCAGACCGTATTCCCGGATATGCTCTCTGGCACGCTCCAGGGGCCCTGACCGCACATCCATGGCGATCACCCGTGGGGAGAGCCCCTTCTGCACGAGATAGACCGATACAAAACCATGGTCACACCCCACATCTGTTATCACAGTGCCGGGAGTGACCATGTCTGTTAAAGCCTGCATTCGATTGGATAATATAACTTCCGCCATTAATCCAGATAATCCTTCAGCTTGCGGCTGCGGCTGGGATGACGCAGTTTGCGCAATGCCTTTGCTTCGATCTGACGGATACGTTCACGGGTAACGTTGAATTCCTTACCTACTTCCTCCAGAGTACGGGCCCGTCCGTCATCCAGACCGAAACGGAGTCTCAGTACTTTCTGTTCTCTCTCTGTCAGAGTACCCAGCACTTCCACCAGCTGTTCCTTCAGCAGGGTAAATGCTGCAGCATCGGAAGGAACCGGTACATTATCATCCTGAATGAAGTCGCCTAAATGGCTGTCTTCCTCTTCACCGATAGGAGTCTCCAGGGATACGGGCTCCTGGCTGATCTTTAAGATCTCACGCACTCTGTCTACCGGCATGTTCATCTCTTCCGCGATCTCTTCGGGGGTCGGTTCTCTTCCCAGCTCCTGCAGCAGCTGTCTGCTCACGCGGATCAGTTTGTTGATGGTCTCTACCATATGCACCGGGATACGGATGGTTCTCGCCTGATCGGCGATCGCTCTGGTGATGGCCTGACGGATCCACCAGGTCGCATAGGTGGAGAACTTATATCCTTTACGATAATCGAATTTCTCTACAGCTTTAATCAGACCCAGGTTACCTTCCTGGATCAGGTCTAAGAACAGCATTCCACGGCCTACATATCTCTTGGCAATACTGACTACCAGACGTAAGTTGGCCTCTGCCAGACGCTTTTTCGCTTCCTGGTCGCCCTCTTCCATTCTCTGGGCCAGTTCGATCTCTTCCTCAGCACTTAACAGGGGCACCTTGCCGATCTCCTTTAAGTACATACGGACAGGATCCTCAATGCTGACGCCTTCCGGTACGGACAGGTCGATGTTCTCCACATCCACTTCGTCCTCATCGGTCAGAATGATCTCTTCGTCATCCACATCATCGTCATCGGTAATACGCAGCACATCTACGTTGTTCTGGTCCAGATACTCCAGAACCTTCTCCATCTGTTCCTCTTCCAGAGGCATGTCCGCAAAGAAGTCACTGATTTCCTGATACTCCAGCACATTCTTTTTCTTTTTCGCCATATTCAGGAGCTCTTTTATCTTCTCCGCAAATTTTGCCTGTGTGTTTTCATCCATTTTCGTGGTTCCATCCTTTCATTGCCATTATTTATAGCCATATTTCGTATTTTTTATAACTGTCCCGAGCCGCAAACCCTATTATTCCAGAGAAATGCGGGCTCTTTGTAATTCTTCCAGTGCTTTTTTGCCTTCCACCGCTTTTTTGACCGCGTTGACATCTGTACCCAGCTGCGCCATATAGTACTGGTAGCTGTTGCGTTTGACTGACACCAGAATGTCATGGAAAGCTCTTTCTCTCTCCTGCTTCGTGGACAATTCGGGGAGCGTTGTATGAAACAGCTCCGCTGCCTGCCTCTGCTCCTCTTCATCCTCAAACATGCTGATGATCCCCGCCGGCTGAAACTGTCCGTTGTCCAGCTCTGCAAACATCTTCTCCGCCACCTTGCGATACAATTCCTCCGTGAAATCCTCCAGAGAAATGTACTTACGTACAATCGTATACAGAGAAGGATCATCTCCGATCCAGGTGATCAGCAGTCTCTGGGACTTCCGTCCGCTCTCCGAAGGATCGCTCTTGTTCTGCACTCCGCTGCGGGGACGGGGAATCGGTCTGGCGATTCCCGTCTGGGAAGCATATCCTATGACCATTTTGCGCAGATCATCGGGACGGATCATATATTTTTCGGCAATGGCCTGCAAATAATTCTCCCGCTCCAGATCTTCCGAAAATTCGCACAGTTTCTGTGCGATCTCCCGGTGGAACTTCGTCCGCTGTTCCGGATCACTCTGATCGTATTGTTCACTCAGGATACGGATCTCGAAGTAGAAACTGTTCTCCGCCTGATCGATTCTCTCCTGAAAAGCCTCTTTCCCCAGATTCTTGATAAATTCATCCGGGTCCTTATAAGGACGCATATTGATGACTTTACCGGTAAGCCCGGCCTCCCTGAGAATACCGATGCCCCGGCGTATGGCTCCGGAAGGAGTTGGCGTTGTAAACCCATCCTTCGATGTAACAGATCACAGTCTGGTTACAGGTATTATCACAGAAAAGGGTATTGCTTATGAGCCGTTCAAAGAATCCTTCGAGAAGATGGGGATCAAACCTGTAGAGAAATACGTAGATAAAAAATAAAACAGGAACCCTATGAACAGGGCCGCTGCGAAACAGATGAAAATCTATGAAGCAGCGGCTTCTTTTTGGTGCTGAATGGAGTAAATTTCTATAGTAGATTCCTATAGAATAATAATTTCTTATAGAAAAAGCAGGTTCCGGAGAACCTGCCATTCAAGGCGTTGCAAATTATGACTGCATTTGTTCTGATCTGAAATGCCTGATATCAGTAATATCTGATATTGTTTTTGTCCAGGAAATCCTTCCATTCAGGGGAAAATTCCGTATCCATGACAATACCATCCAGCTCTGACAGAGGTGCCACGCTGGTAAAAGAAACCTTATCCAGTTTGGAGTGGTCTACTACAAGATATTTCTGTTTGGCATGGGAGAGTGCCAGATGATGGATCACTGCGGAAGTATCACTGGTGTCCGTGATGCCGAATTCGATATCGACACTTCTGCAGGAGATAAAGGCCTTATCGAAGAAATACTGTTTCAGGCTGCGGTGTGTACTGCTTCCTTCGAAACTTTTGGTCCTGTGGGAACT
>OGXI01002002.1_pt1 | contig 16052 bp, 14 predicted proteins | sample 1576221 | NCBI WGS metagenome assembly OGXI01 (sample SAMEA3541523, study PRJEB24748) | human gut metagenome | biome: human gut; feature: human-associated habitat; material: faeces | place: China | collected 2012
AACCGTCATCTCTTTGGTGCGGACATCCAGCGCTTCGCTTTCCGGCGGCTGGCAGCAAACTTGCACCTGCAAAATGCCCTGGCAACTGGCCTGCCCGGTCTGCATGGTCAGGCTGGTCAGGGTAAAGCTGCCGCCGATATCCAGGATGGACTCCCCTGTGCCCGGCAGCGGCAGGTTGATCTCACTGGTCAGGGCCTTTTCCTCGGCGGCCACGCGGGTCAGGCCGGATAGCTCTTGTGTGCGCTGCTCAATGCCGCAATCGGCCAGCGAGGTCAGCAGCTCGCAATTCCTGACCATCAGCGCTGCGGCACACAGGATGTACGCCCCGCGCAGGTCGATGCGGTGCTCACTGACGGCGCGGCAGTTGCAGTATTCCTGCTCGCCCCAGACTTGGGCCGGGCCTTCGGCAAAGGCAGCGTCCGGGAGCTCGACCGATTTTTCAAAGGCAAATTTCTGCTCGGTGCGGTACAGGCGGCAGCCGGGCTCATCGCTTTGATAATACACGGTGCAGCGCAGATACCCCTCGCAGTGCCAGCGCCCGCTAGCTACCCGGTTTTGCAGCACCACCGGCTGCATCAGGCATTTGACGATCTTAAAAACAGCCGGCTGATAATCCGGGATCAAAATTTCCGTTTCCACCGGCAGTTCCTGCCGTGTCTCCCACCGCCCGCCGTATGCTGCAAGGGTGTCCTTAAACACCTTCAGTTCCATGCTGGTTACCCCTTTCCGTTTGGTATTCTTGTGCATGTATATGCGGCAGGGTAAAAAAATAGCCCCTGCTCAACGGGCAGAGGCATAGGATATTTTACACTTTGAAAGCTGCGCGGAGCAGCCAGCGCAGCGCGCGGGGACAACGTACCACCACTACATGCACGGCTTACACCTCCCTTCCCTGGGATTTACTGTATAAACCATACTATGGCAGCAGTGCGGGATGTGTGCCTTTAATCGGCGCGGGTCAGCACAACGATGCCATGGCCTGCCTGGCAGCGCAGGGTAACGGTGGGTTCTACAAACTCGTTGCTGACACCAAGAGGAAAATCCGGCACGAGTTCTGCACCGTGCAGGGGGTAATACGCCCCCTCAATGTCCACGCCGATCAGCTTACCATCCCACGGGAACACCGAGAGATACTGCCATTCGCCGCGCTGCAAGGTAAGGTCTTTGCCGGGGACAAGATAATGGATCTCGCTGGCGGTATCTGCCAGCACTACGTCCACGCCATGCTCAGCTAAAAACAGGCCAGTGGAAAGGTTGGCAATCGTATGCTCCAGCCGGGCACCGCCCAAGGCGCCCAGCATGGTGACCTGGGTATAGCCGTTTTCCAGAAGCCATTTGGCGGCGTAGTGGGTGTCGGTGTCATCTTTGACGTGTGGCAGCACAATGGTATCGCTGTCGGTATCAGGCTGCGGGGCAGAATCAAAATCCCCCACGATCAGATTCGGGCGCACACCCAGGCAATCGGAATTGCGGTAGCCGGCATCGCAGGCTACTACAAAGCTGCCGGGGCGGCAGTAGCGCTTCATAGCTGCATCGACCGGCACGGCCGAAAGCAGGATCGCGTGTTTCATTATTTTTCCCATTCTTTCCTGGCGCTGGCTTCCTCGTACATGGCAAGGTAGCTGGCATAGCGCGTTTTGCTGATTTTGCCTTCCTCAACTGCCTGTCGCACCGCGCAGTCGGTCTCGGCACGGTGCGAGCAGCCGGTGAAGCGGCACTGCCCAAAGTAAGGCCCAAACTCCGGGAAGGTGTGCTGGATGTCCTCTTTGGGGATGCGGCAGAGCTTCTGGGCTTCCAGGCTGGCAAAGCCCGGCGTGTCGGCCAAACGGCCGCCGCAGATTTCAAATATCTCCACCTCGCGGGTGGTATGGCGGCCGCGGCCCAGCTTTTGGCTGATGGAGCCGGTCTCCCGCTGCAATTCAGGCGCCAGAGCGTTCAGCAGTGTAGACTTACCCACGCCAGAGTTGCCGCAGAAAGCACAGAGATGATCTTTGATCTGCGCCTTGATCTCGTCAAGGCCCTCGCCGGTCTCGTAGTTCAGCTGCACCAGCGGGATGCCACTGGTTTTGTAGGCCTGCACCAGCGTATCCGCCGCGCCAAGGTCAGCCTTGGTCACGACCAGAATCGGCTGTACATCTTTATAAATGGCAGCCGCCGCCAGCTGGTCCAGCACCAGGGTACTGGGCACAGGCTGCACGGTGCTTGCCACAATGAACAGCACATCCAAATTTGCAATAGGCGGGCGCACAAACACGTTTTTGCGAGGCCTGATCTCGTCGATGACCGTACCGTCCGGGGAAAGCTCTACCCAATCGCCTGCCACCGGTTTGATGCCGCTTTTGCGGAAGATACCGCGCGCCTTGCATTCTTTGATGCCATCCGGCGTTTTTACGTAGTAAAAGCCGCCGATGCCTTTTGTGATATAGTTCATAGCGTTCCCCATCAAAGCGGGTTGCCCTGAGCGTCGCACTGCTGGCCGTTCTCATTCCACATCGTGCCATCGGTCAGCTGGTGAATCTGGTGTGTACCGTCTGCGCTGGGCCACCAGCTTTCTTCAATAGTGCTGTCACCTTCATCGCCGTTGCCGGTATCCGTCGGCGTTTCGACGACTTCAGGCACACCGGTGGAGACCACCAGCGTGATAGCCGATGTGATGCGGGCATCGGAACCGGCGGCCGGGCTCTGGCTCAAAACGGTACCGGCTGGCTGTTCGCTGGCCTGCTCGACCACGCGGACCGAGAACTTGCCCTTGATCTCGTTGCGGGCATCTTCGAGCATACGACCGGTCAGGCTGGGCACAGGCTGGGTCTTGTTCTTGTCCTGGCGGCTGACGTAGACGATGACCATCGAGTCACCGGTGACGGTCTCACCGGCAGCAGGCTGGGTGTAGATGACCGCGCCGGGGGCGACGGTGGCGTCCACCATCGGCTTTTTGGTTACGCGCAGGCCCATGTCTTTCAGGGTCTGCTCGGCATCCTCAGCCACCATGTTTTTCGTCTCGGGGATCGTAATATACTGGGTGCCCAGGCTCACGGTCAAGGTGATCTTCTGGCCCTCCTTGACAGTACGGCCGGCCTTGGGGTTCTGCTTGACGATGGTGCCGGCGGGCTCGTCGGAATATTCTTCCTCTTTCTGCAATTTCAGCAGAGAGTTATACTCCGAAGCGCGGAACTCATCCTCGGTCATGCCGATGAAGCTGATGAGGGTGACGTCGTTACGGTTGGAGAAAAGCAGGTTGCTGGAGTTGGTGAAGATCAAATAGATCAAGATAGCGGCACCGATGACAAAGGCAACCGCCATGCCAAAGAAAATGGGCAGCAGAGAGAAAGGCTTCTGGCCTTTTTTCTTCTTATTCTTTTTGCCGCGGCCGGGGTTCTGGGTGCCCACACGACGGGCTTCTCCGGTGCGGATATTGCTGCCGGACTTAGCCGCTGCCTTGGTTCCAGCCGCCGATTTTGCGGCAGGTTTTGTGCTGTTTACCACGCGGTTGATATTCCTTTCCGGGTTGTCCTGGGTGTTGCGGTACTCATACGCAAAGCGGGCCGAGGGGTTGCGTTTGAAAGCCTCGATGGCTTCCAGCATTTCCTGGGCGCTCTGGTAGCGGTTGGCCGGGTCCTTTTCCATGGCTTTTTCGGTGATCTGGCACAGGGCTTCAGGCACATTGGGGGCCACCTGCGCCAAAGGCTTGGCCTTATCGGAGATTTGCATGATGGCGATGGACACAGCACCATCGCCGTCAAAAGGCAGCTTGCCGGAGAGCATCTCGTACAGCATAACGCCCACTGAGTAGATGTCGGTGCGGGCGTCGGTCTTATCGCCCTTGGCCTGCTCGGGGCTGATATAATGCACCGAGCCAATGGCCTTATCGCTGACGGTCTGGCTCTGCGCACGGGAGAAGCGCGCAATGCCGAAGTCCATCATTTTAATCGATCCGTCTGCCAGCAGCATGATGTTCTGCGGCTTTACATCGCGGTGAATGATGCCCTTGGAGTGGGCGTGCTGCAAAGCGCTGAGCACCTGGGTGGCAAAGTGTACAGTTTCTTTCCAGGTCAGGGCGCCACCGCGCTGCTTAAGGTACTCCTTCAGCGTGATGCCGTCCACATACTCCATCACGATGTATTGTAAACGGTCGGTTACGGATACATCGTAAACCTTTACGATGTTGGGGTGATTCAAGATGGAAATAGCCTTGGACTCGTTTTTGAAGCGGCGGACCAGCTCCTCGTTATCCAGGAATTCCTCTTTCAATACCTTAACGGCGATGGCATTGCCGGTCCTGGTATCGGTGCCGCGGTAGACGTTGGCCATGCCGCCCATGCCGACCAGACTTTCGATCTGATACCGTCCGTCCAGCCGTTTTCCAATGAGATTATCCATGATTGACCTCCGTAATTTCCACGCCCATCAGCAGCACGGTGATGTTATCCTGCCCACCGGCCTGCAAAGCTCTATCTACTAAGATGCTGGGGGCCTCAAAGAACGGGACTTCCCGCAGCACCAGTGCAATCTCTTCATCCGAGATCATGTTGGTCAGGCCATCACTGCACAGCAGCAAAATGTCGCCGGCTTCGATCTCGCAGCGGTTATATTCCGGCACGATATTGGCCGAAACGCCCAACGCCCGGGTGATTAGGTTCTTTTTGGGGTGCTGGGCCGCCTGCTCCCGAGTGATCTTACCGCTGTCCACCAACTGCTGAACCATTGAGTGGTCCCGCGTGATCTGACGCATCTCGCCCTCGTGGAAAAGATACGCGCGGGAGTCGCCCGCATGGACCACATGCGCCAGCCCCCCGCCGGCATACACACAAACGCCGGTCGTACCCATGCCCATCATCTCAGGGTCCGAGGTAGCTTTTTCATACACGGCGCGGTTGGTAATATCAAACCCGCGCATGATAAAGCTTTTCTCGCCGCCCGGCTGCAGGGAGCGCATCTGACGGGCAAAATACTGCTGCATCGTATCGGTGGCAATGTGCGCGGCGATACGCCCGCCATTGACGCCACCCATACCATCGCAGACAATGCCCCAGGCGGTACCGCCCGGCAGCTGCTGCGCGCAGTAGTTATCCTGGTTTTCCTGGCGGCAGCTGCCGATGTCAGTAATTGCGGCAATCTTCATTCAGGTTGGTTCCTTTCCGTAGTTTTCAGCAATTTTCGGCTTGCTGGGCATCCTCGCGGCGCAGCTGGCCGCAAGCGGCACTGATGTCCGTGCCCAAGCGGCGGCGCACCGTGGCGTTCACGCCCAGGCTTTCCAGCTTTTGCTGGAAGCGGTGCACGTTGGCGTCGTCCGTAGCAGAGTACGGGCTGCCGTCCACGGGGTTGATGGGAATCAGGTTCACATGGGCGCCCATGCCTTTAATAAGGTTGGCCAGCTTTTGGGCCATCTCATCGCTGTCGTTGACGCCGCGCACCATCGAATACTCAAAGCTGATGCGGCGGCCGGTCTCCTTCTGGTAGCGGCGGCAGGCCGGGATCAGCTGCTCCAGCGGGAACGCATCGTTGACGGGCATCATGCCGGAGCGGGTCACGTTATCCGGCGCATGCAGCGAGACCGAAAGCGTCAGCTGCAAATGGCGCTTGGCCAGCTCGTCGATCTTGGGCACCAGGCCGCAGGTGGACAGGCTGATGTTGCGCATGCCGATGTTGACACCCTCCGGACAGGAGATGATCTCCAAAAAGTCCATCACATTGTTAAAATTGTGCAGCGGTTCACCGATGCCCATTAAAACGATGTGAGAGACCCGTTCTCCGGAGTCCTTCTGTGCGGTGTAAATTTCTGAGGCAATCTCGCCCGCGGTCAAATCCCGCACGCGGCCTGCCTGGGTAGAGGCGCAGAAGCGGCAGCCCATGGCGCAGCCCACCTGGGTGGACACGCAGACCGTGTTGCCATACTTGTAGCGCATCAAAACCGTCTCGATGCAGTTGCCGTCGGCCAATTGCAGCAGATATTTGACCGTACCGTCCTTGGATTGCTGGCGGCGGCGGATGGTGGGCGCTGCGATGGTGCAATTTTCCGCAAGTTGTGCCAGCAGAGTCTTGGGCTGGTCGGTCATCTGGGAAAAATCCGTCACAAGCTTCTGGTGCAGCCATTTAAAAATCTGCTTGGCGCGGAATTTCGGCTGGCCCAGGCTGACAAGATACGCGGTCAGCGCGTCCAGCGTAAAATCGGATAAGCAAATCTTCGTTGCTTCGCTCATGCTGCGTTCCTCCCTTCTTTACTATTATAAACGATCATTGTGTACTTTCTGTTTCCAAAATAGCGGCAAAAAATCCGTCAGTGGCCGTTTTATGCGGCAAAAACAGTGTGCCATATTCGCCCTGCTGCATGCCAGGCAGTTGCAAGGCGGGGACAGCCACGTGGAAACGCGGGTTATTTTCGAGGAAAGTTTTCACCTGTTCCTCGTTTTCGTCACGATTGACTGTACAGGTAGAATACACCAATCGGCCGTTTTCGGCAAGTAAATCTGCGCCATTTTGCAGGATCTTCTGCTGGCTTAGCAGCAAATTCTCTATCCCGTCCAAATCTTTATAGCGAATGTCCGGCTTTTTGGCTATGACGCCCAAACCCGAACACGGCACATCGCACAGGATACGGTCGAATTTGCCCCAATCGCTGCGGAGCTGGGCAGCGTCGTTCTGCACGGCTTCGGCACAGGTGACACCGCAGCGGGCAAAGGCTTTGCGCAGCAGCGGCACGCGGGATTCCACATACTCGCCGCTGATTAGTTTCCCTTGATTCTGCATGCACTCGGCCAGCGTCAGGCTTTTGCCTCCGGGCGCGGCACAAAGGTCCGCTACTTTCTGGCCAGGCTGTGCCCCCACACAGAGGGCAGCAAACTGGCTGGCCAAGCCCTGCACGTGGAAAAGCCCCTTGGCAAAGGCCCGGCTTGCGGCGGGCGAGCCGTTGAACTCCACCAGCAGCGCATGGGGCCATGGGCCGGGCCGGACACTGTGGCCCTCGGTGTGCAGCAAATCGGTCAGCTCTTCGTCGGTGGTGCGCAGGGTGTTGACGCGAATGGCCGTAGCCGGGCGCTCATAAAATACGCCGGCCATGGCGAAGGCTTCTTCACCGTACTGGTTATACAGCAGCTTTGCCACCGCGGGTGACAGGCAGTAATAGGTGCCCAAGCGCTGCAGTGGGTTGGTAAAATCGTCCTCGTGTACCTCGGTTACAACGGCCTTGCGCAGTACGGCATTGACCATACCGGCGGCGCTGCTTTTGCCGAGGGCTTTCGTCAGTCGGACGGATTCATTCACCGCCGCCGACATGGGCACCTGCATATACTTGGCCTGGGCCAACCCGCTGCGTAGCACGGCACGCACCGGGGCGTCCAGTTTGGCGACCGGCTTTTTGGTGTAGCGGTCAATTGTATAGTCTAGCAGCGGCAGGCGCTCCAGCGTGGTGTAAAAGATGCGGGCCGCAAAGGCGGCGTCGCGGGTGTTCATGGGCGGGTCACACTTTTTTAGTTCGGCATCCAGCACCAGGTTGGCGTAACCGGCCTGTTCCTGGTGGATCAATGCCTTCACGGCCAGGCGGCGGGGCGTCACAGGCGGTCCCCCGCTTTTAAGCGCCTACCGGCGGCCCAGGCGGTGCCAGCCATCGGCTTGCCGCCCTCAGGCGTAACGGTCAGCAGAGCCACTGCGCCGTTTGCGGCGGCAATGGTCAAGGGCTTAAGGGCCAGCACGGTGCCGGGGGCCGCATTCTGCGGGTTCTCCGCCAGGCGGCTTTCCTGTACCTTGATGCGCTTGCCCTCATGCGCAAACCAAGCCACCGGCCAGGGGTTCATACCACGCACCCAGTTGTGGATGTGGGCTGCGTCTTCGGTGAAATGGAACTGTGCCATCTCCTTGGTCAGCGGCGGGGCCAGCGTGGCCTGGGCGTCATCCTGCTTTTGGAGTTTCAGCTCGCCGGCGGGGATCTTTTCCAGCGCCGTGACCAGTGTTTTGGCACCGACAGCGCTGACGCGGTCAAACAGCTCACCGCTGGTCTCCTCGGGGTCGATGTCAACTGGCTCGACCATCAGCACGTCACCGGTGTCCAGCCCTTCGTCCAGCTGCATGATGGAAACGCCGGTCCCGGAGTCACCGTTGAGCACCGCCCACTGGATAGGTGCCGAGCCGCGGTATTTGGGTAGCAGCGACACATGCAGGTTGATGCAGCCGTACTTGGCTGCATGCAACAGCTGCGGCGGGATGATGCAGCCGTAGGCCACCACCACGATGATCTCCGGGGCCAGCTCCTGGATGATGTCATCCGAAGAGCCGTCCCGCAAAGTGCGGGGCTGATAGACCGGGATTCCACGCTCCACCGCCAGCTGTTTGACCGGCGGGGCCGTCAGGATCTGCTTGCGGCCCACCGGCTTATCGCGGCGGGTAAATACCGCGCAGACCTCGTGCCCGGCGTCCAGCAGGGCTTGCAGGCTGGCAGCGGCAATATCCGGGGTGCCCATGAACAGGATACGCATGATATCAGTCCTCGTTTTCTTCGGGGTAATCGTCTTCGTAGAAATGCTCGGCCAGGTCCATGATGGTAATGCCGTCCAGATGGTTGTTCTCGTGCTGGATGCAGCGGGCCAGCATATCGTCAGCCTCCATCTCAAACCACTCACCGTGGCGGTCCTGGGCCTTTACTTTGACATGCTTGGAGCGCTTGATAGCGCCGTTATGGCCGGGGAAAGACAGGCACCCCTCGTACAGTTCCACCTGCTCATCGCTCAGCTCAAGGATCTCTGGGTTGATGAACTCGATGAACTTGTACTCGTAATTAGCGGGGACCTCCTCGGGCAGGTCACGGTCATCCAGGCAGATGAACAGGCGGCGCATCATGCCCACCTGCGGGCCAGCCAGCCCCAGGCCGTTGGCGGCGATCAGGGTCTCTTTCATATCGTCCAGCAGGGTGCCGAGGCGGTCATCAAATTTCGTGACGGGGCGGCAGACTTTTTTCAGAATCGGGTCTCCGTCCTGTACAATGGTGCGAAGTGCCATGGGTAATACCTCCAAAATTGTTTTCAATACGTTCTATTTTATAAATCACCGTCGGAGTTGAAATCCACGATCACGGACGCTTTCTGCGGCATTTTTTCTTTGGCGTAAGCATCCAACGTTTCACGCAAAAGGGTGCGGAACGCGGTATCGTTGCGGCATTTCAACGTCAGCTTATAACGGAATTTTCCGTTAAGCATCGTAATGTTCATGGGGGCCGGGCCTAAGATGCGCAGCGGCAGGCCGGGGCGCTGGGCGGCACGTTCCGCCAACAGCGAGCCGAAACGCTGGGCCGCGATGAGCACGGCCCCCTCCTGCGCCCCCACAAAGCCAATAACGCAAAACGCGCAGAACGGCGGATACAGGCCAAACTTACGGAAGGTGATTTCCTCGCGGTAGTAAGCCTCGTAATCCTGGGCGGCGGCCAGCTGTAAAACGGGGTGGTCCGGCACGGTTGTTTGTATCAGCGCGCGGCCGGGCAGTGCAGCGCGGCCGCCGCGGCCGATGACCTGCGTGACCAGGCTGAACACGCTCTCGTAGGCGCGGAAGCCCTGCCCGAACAGCAGTGAGTCGATGCCCAGCACACCGACGAGTGTAACTTTTTCAAAGTCCAGCCCCTTGGCCACCATCTGGGTGCCAAGCAGGATGTCGTACTCGTGCCGGGCAAACTGGGCCAGCATCGTTTCGTGGGCGTTTTTTTTGCCGGTAGAGTCCTGGTCCATCCGCAAAATGCGGGCACTGGGCAGAAGTTCCGCCAGTTCTTCCTCAACGCGCTGGGTGCCGAAGCCGCTGTAGTGGATCTTGCCGCCGCACTCGGGGCAGAGCGTCGGCAGCGGATGCACCGTTTGGCCGCAGTGGTGGCACATCAGCGCCTGCTGGGGTTTGTGGTAGACCAGCGGCACACTGCAGTTGGGGCATTTCAGCACATGGCCACAATCGGTGCACATGCCGATGGTGCGGTAGCCCCGGCGATTTAAGAGCAGGATGCTCTGTTCCCCATTATCGAGATTTTCCTGCAGCTCGCGTGCCAGGCGGCGGCTGACCTCCCGGGGGTTGCCTGCCGTCAGCTCGGCGCGCATATCGATGAAATCCACGCTGGGCAGCGGGCAGCCGCCGTAGCGCTGGGTGAGGGTAACAAGTTTCAGTTTGCCGCTTTGGGCGGCGTGGTAGGTCTCGGTCAACGGTGTGGCCGAGGCAAAGACCAGCAGGGCGTTTTCCATGACAGCGCGCTTTTTGGCGATGTCGTGGGCATCGTAGCGGGGGGCAGATTCACTCTGGTAGGTGTGTTCCTGCTCCTCATCCACGATGATAAGCCCTAAATTATGCAGTGGCGAGAAGACCGCGCTACGGGTGCCGACCACGATGTCGGCATTTCCCTGCTGGATCATCCGCCACTGGAGCAGCCGCTCGGTGTTGTTGAGTGCCGAGTGCTGTACCGCCAGGCGGCTGCCAAAGGTGGATTTTAAGCGGCGGATCATCTGCGGTGTTAAGCTGATCTCCGGCACCAACACCAAGGCGCGGCGGCCCAGTTCCAGCGTGCGTTCGATGAGCTTTAAAAATACCACCGTTTTACCGCTGCCGGTCACACCGTGCAGCAGCGCTGCGTGGGGCTTGTCGTCCTCCAAATCCGGCAGCAGCGTCGCAAAGGCTTTCTGCTGTTCTTCGGAGAGGGTCAGTGGCTGCGGGTCGAACGGAATGTCCGCGAAAAGATCCAGCGACTTATCCTGCTCGGCCACCGTGAGCACGCCCTTTTTGCAAAGGGTGTCCAGCGTTGCCTTGGAGATGCCCGCCTCATCCAGCTGGCGGGCTGTCTTGGGGCCGGTGCTCAGCGCTTCCATCGCCGCCAGCTGACGCGGACCAGGCTTCGGCTTGGCGGGCAGCTCCCCTGCCAGCGTGTAAAGTCGCTCGGTCGAGCGGGACAGCCGGTTCTGCATCACGGGGTGGCCGTTTTCCACGGCAGCACGGTACTGGGCACCGTATGGGATAACCGCCTTGACGGCCTCGAACCAGGTACAGAAGGTGCGATCTTTCAAAAATCGCACCAGTTCCAGCAGGTCCGGCGTCAGCCGAGCTTCCGCCGGGGCGGCATCGTACAGCGTTTTCAGCTTTTGGGTGTCGGCGTCCTCCGGCAGCGCCGCTACCGAGAGCACCACCGCCATCCGGGGCTTGTTTCCCAGACCAAAGGGCACTAACACCATGCTGCCGGGCCAAACTTTATCGTTTAACCGCGGCGGGATGCAGTAGGAATACAGTTTATCAAAGTGGATCGTCGCATCATCTACCGCCGCCTGGGCAATCTGCAAACTCATTCGGCAGCGCCGTGCTTAAGCTTGAACTGGATGATGGAGTAGATGCTCTCAGCGCAGCTGTCGACCTCGACATTGACCACATGCTCGTCGTAGTTGACGGAGTTGGCAATCTCGGTCTCGGCACGCTTTAAGCGGCGCTGGATGGTCTCCTCATTTTCCGTGCCGCGGTTGCGCAGGCGGCGCTCCAGTTCTTCCATATCCGGGGGCAGCACAAAGATCGTGGTGGCACCGGGGTACATTTTTTTGATGTTGCCTGCGCCTTCGACCTCGATGACCAGAATCACCGGGATGCCCAGTGCCATGCGGCCCTCAATCTCGCTGCGCAGGGTACCGTAGTAATTTTCGCAGTATTTGGTGTGCTCGACAATCTGGTCATGGGCCAGATGATCCTCGAAATCAGCTACCGTCATGAAATGGTAGTTGATGCCGTCCTTCTCGCCCTCACGCGGGGTGCGGGTGGTGGCGGAGACGGTGTGCTGGATCTCCGGGTGTTTTTTCAGCAGGCTTGCCACGACGGTGTCCTTGCCGGTGCCGGACGGGCCAGAGACAACAAACAGATACTTTTCACCTTTCATACTCTATACTCCCTTTCAGCTTTCTTCTTCCTGGGCAAAGCGGCCGGTAATACTTTCCAGCGGGATGCCGGACAAAATTATGTGATCCGAGTCCATGATAAGCACCGCCTGGGTCCTGCGGCCGTAGGAAGCATCGATCAAAGCGCCCTTCTCGCGGGCATCCTGCACCATGCGCTTGATAGGTGCCGAATCCGGGCTGACGATGCCAATGACGCGGTCTGCATTGACCATATTGCCAAAGCCGATATTGATCAGTTTCATGGGTGCCCCCGCTTACTCAATGTTCTGGATCTGTTCGCGAATCTTCTCAATCTCGGATTTCAGCTCCACCACCAGGCGGGTGATGGCTACATCCTGGCACTTGGAGCCGATGGTATTAGACTCACGGTTCAACTCCTGGGTCAAAAAGTCCAGCTTACGGCCGATGGGCTCATCCAGGGCCAAGATCTCGCGGTACTGGGCCACATGGCTGTGCAGGCGGACGGTCTCCTCATCGATAGCGGTCTTATCGGCAAAGATGGCGGCCTCAGTAACAAGGCGGCTTTCGTCGATGTTGCGGTCGCCCAGCAGTTCCTGCAGGCGGGCGTAGAGCTTATCGCTGTAAGCCTGCACGCGGCCTGCGCTGTTTTCCTCGATCTGGCCGACCAGCGTCTCAATGGTATCGAGGCGGCCCGCCACATCCTCTTTCAGCTTTTCGCCCTCGACGGCGCGCATAGCCACAAAGGCATCCACGGCCTTTTCAGCCACCGACTGCACATCTTGCCAGAGTTCTTCCTCGTTGGTGGGGGCAGCAGTCTGGGTCAGCACATCGGGGAAACGCGAAAGCATACCAACGGAGACATCGTTTTTCAGGTCCATCCGCTCCACCATCTCGTTCAGGGCGGCGCGGTAGCCCTCGGCCAGCTGCCAGTTGACCGACACCACGGTATCGGCGGCGGTGACCGTCTGGATGGAAAGGCTTAATTCCACCTTGCCGCGGCTGACCCTGGAAGCCACCAGCTTTTTCAGCTTGTCTTCCAGAAACGCGCAGGAGCGCGGCAATCGGGAAGAATACTCAAAGAAACGCGCATTGACGCTGCGCAGTTCCACCTTGATGTCACGCCCGTGCAGCAGTGCGCCGGCGCGGCCGTAGCCTGTCATGCTCAAAACCATATCCTACACCTCATACCTTCGGATTCCTGTGCCAGATGCACAAACACATATATTGTATATTGTACTATTTTTACAGCCAAGATGCAAGAAAATCCGAATAAAAAACTGCACGTCCGCAGAGTTTTCACGCTTTACGGGTGTGCAGTTTTCATTGCTATGTACAAACAGGATTATTCGTCGTCGTCCTCGTCCATGATGCGACCGATGCCCTTGCGGTAGAACGGCTCACTGCCGCGCATGCCCTGCTGACCCAGCGGAGAGATGGACGTGGTGATGTTCAGGTCGATCTTCTTCTCGCGGCCCATCAGATAGGGGCGTGCTGCCTTGGCAACGGCGGCAAACAACTTGTCATCCTTGGGGCCGTCCAGCACCAGCAGATAGCTCTTGGCCTCATCGTTGATGATCATGATCTGCAGGTAGGCAGAGCCGACGCCGGGAGCCTGAGCCAGCACTTCGCAGATAGGGTCGGCCAGCTCGTCCGGCAGAACGCTGGGTTCCACGATGGTAACCTTGTCACCCGGCTTGATCTGGGTGACAGCGGCGCGCTGTTGGGCCAGGGCCTTGGCGATTTCGTCCTTCTGCTTTTTGACGGACTCGATCAGTGGCTTCTCCAGGCGCAGGCTGTTCTCGCCGGGGTTGATGACTATACCGGAGGCATCTGGGTTCTTCGAGACCATATTGGCGAAATCATCAAAGCGCAGCATGATAACCTGGCGGCCCTGCTCCGGGTTCTTCTGCCATGCATGTACAGCGTCCCAATCACTGAAGCCCAGGTAGTAGTGTTTACCCTCGGGGCTGTTGACCATGATGAGGTTGATTTTGGTGTTGGGGGGCAGCTGCACGCGGCCATCCGGGCCGGGCGTAGGGGCAGACTGACCCTGCAGGTCAAAGTTGGCCGGTGCCAGCAGCGGAGAGCGCACCAGCTCGTTGAGAACGGCATTGAGGTTTTTGGGGTTGTTTTCGGCTTTCAGCGCTACGATGGCATCTTTCAGCTTCGGGTTGAACGCCGGTGCTTTGGGTTGATTCTGGTCAGGCATGGTTTTCTCCTCACTTTAATTTTATCGTGTTGATCGCTTCACGCAGGTAGGAGACGCCCACCAGCTTGAGGTCCGGGAACTGGGCCGAATCGATCATTTTTAAATTGTGCTTGGGTACGATGGCTGTATCAAAGCCCACGCGCTGGGCTTCCCGCAGGCGGGTCTCCAGGTGCGTCACGCTGCGCACTTCCCCGCCCAGGCCCACTTCGCCGATAGCGATGGTCTTTTCACCCACCGGCAGGTCCAAAAAGCTGGATGCCATCGCAATACAGACCGGCAGGTCGCAGGCGGTCTCGTCCAGCTTCAGGCCTCCAATGATGTTAACATACACGTCCTGGCTGGAGAAGTTATACCCCGCGCGCTTTTCCAGTACCGCCAGCAGCAGGTACATGCGGTTATAGTCAAAGCCGCTGGCCGTCCGCCGGGGGCTGGGAAAACTGGTCTTGGTGGCCAACGCCTGTACTTCACTGAGCACCGGGCGGGTGCCTTCCATCACGCAGGCCACGCAGGTACCGCTGATTCCCAGAGGACGGCCCTCCAGCATGACCTGGGAGGGGTTCTCGATCTGGGCAAGGCCGCGGCCGGTCATATCGAACATACCGATTTCGTTGGTGGAGCCATAGCGGTTTTTGACCGCGCGCAGTACGCGGTACGGCAGGGTCTTGTCACCCTCAAAGTACAGCACCGTATCCACGATATGCTCCATGACTTTGGGGCCTGCGATGGCGCCATCCTTGTTGACGTGGCCCACGATGAAGGTGGGAATTTCCAGCGTTTTGGCTACATTTAAAAAGCGGGCCGAGCTTTCCTTGACCTGGCTGACTGTGCCAGCCGAAGAGGAAATATCGGTGCAGCGCATCGTCTGGATGGAGTCGATGACCACGAGGTCCGGCTTCATAGATTCGATCAGACCGCAGATCTCGTCCACGTCGCTTTCTGCCACCAGCGAGATGTTGTCCTCGGGCACGTTCAGACGTACAGCGCGGAGTTTGATCTGCCGCACCGATTCCTCGCCCGTGACATAGAGCACGTTTTTGGTTTTGCTGACCTCGCCGCAAAGCTGCAGCAAAATCGTGGATTTGCCGATGCCCGGCTCGCCGCCGATGAGCGTAACGCTGCCGATGACGATGCCGCCGCCCAGTACGCGGTCCAGCTCACTGATGCCGGTGACGATGCGGCTTTTCTCCTCGGTGGTGCTGATGTTTTTCAGCTTTTGGGGCGTCAGGCTCGTCTGACCGGTCACGCGGACGGGGGCTGCGGCGCGGGAACTGCTTTTGGTCGGTTCCGCCACTACATCCTCGGTCATCGTATTCCACGCCCCGCAGGAGGGGCAGCGGCCCATCCACCGGGGGCTGGTCTCGCCGCACTGGTTGCAGACGTAGATCGTTTTCAGCTTATCTTTAGGCATGGGGTTCCTCCGGCTACAAATTCAACAACTGCCCTTATTATATCCCAAATCTGCAATGGGGGCAAGTAATCTGCGTAATTCCTGTAAAAAGGGCCGCCGCCCCGGGAACTTACGGTGTCTCCGGCGGCAGCGGCCTGCTTTATTGCGTATTATAGGGTCACTTTGTGGTAGACCTTTTTACCCTTTTTAATGACAACACCCTTGTTCAACGCTTCGACGGTCAGGGCAGCCTTCGGGTCGGTGACTTTCTCGCCATCCACCAGAACACCACCCTGCTGGACCAGCTGGCGGGCCTCACGGTTCGAGCCGCACAGGCCAGCGGCGACCATGGCAGCCAGCAGACCGACGGTGCCGTCCTTAACGAGGGAGGCATCCAGCTGGGTGGCGGGCATGTTCTCGTGGTCAGCATCACCACTGAACAGGCCGCGGGCAGTGGCCTGGGCCTTCTCGGCTTCTTCCTCGCCGTGAACCATCTTGGTCAGCTCGTAGGCCAGGATCTCCTTGGCCTTGTTGAGCTGCTCACCTTCCCAGTGATCCATCTCATCGATCTGCTCCAGCGGCAGGAAGGTCAGCATGCGGATGCACTTGA
>OGXI01002009.1_pt1 | contig 16006 bp, 16 predicted proteins | sample 1576221 | NCBI WGS metagenome assembly OGXI01 (sample SAMEA3541523, study PRJEB24748) | human gut metagenome | biome: human gut; feature: human-associated habitat; material: faeces | place: China | collected 2012
GCGGCCTGCCCTCAGGCCGCCGCGGGCGTGTATAGGTGTAGGATGATTTCGGGCCGAAGAACGTATGGGAATGGAACCTAGACGTATGAGTGCAGAGGAAAAAGATGCCCTTTTAAAAGCTTTTCATCCGGATTATCGAGAAGAAGCATTTGAAGAAATTAAAATTGTGATGATCTCGCAAATTTTCTTTTTAGTATGGAAGAATTGGAATACCAGAAATATCTGGATGCTATAGATGAATTGCTGCAGTCAGATATTTTTATTCCGTTTAGCCATGTTACCTTTTATGAACAGATCAGAAAAGTATATGAAAAAGGGAAAATTAAAGATTTCAAATTAAGCCATGAGGTTATATTAAAGCTAAGAAAACAAGCAGTCAGACAATATATTGGTAATAAAAGATTGCATTATATTCTTCTAATTAAGAAAATTTTGAAATTAAATAGAAAGTGAGACGATATGCGTATTATCTTTGCTGTACACACATATTACCCGGCTCATAATGGAGTACAGGCCATCACACAATATATGGCAGAGGGATTAGCCAAACTGCATCATGAGATTATGGTGATTTCAGAAAAAAAGAATGGATTTGTGGAACAGGAAGAACATAATGGGATATCAATATATAGAATAGGTGTGAAACAAAAGGGGTTTAAGTTTTATGGGGATAAAGACAAATTCTTTGAACTTATTAGAGCGTATGCTCCGGATGCTTTTGTAGCTGTTTGTACACAGTCATGGCCTTTCGACTGGATGATATCTGAACTTGATAATATAAAATGTGTTAAAGTATTATATACGCATGGATTTACAGCATATATGCAGCATTATCCAATTTGGTCAGATCTCGTCCATCTACATCTCAGGGCGTTTCGGTATCACTGGTATTGGAAGAAATATTATCATAGGGCATTTCGATACATGAAAAAATACGATGTTGTTGTGCATCTGTCAGCCGGAAATTCTTCTGTAGCATATGCGGATAAACATGGTCTCAGCAATGGAGTTATTATAGAAAATGCAGTAGAAGACAGTTTTTTTGAAAACAGTGTATTACTGGATAACGGGCATTTTAAATGTGATAAAAATGTTAGATTTATTTATGTGGCTAATTATGATAGTAATAAAAATCAAAAAGAACTGTTGAGGGCATTCTATTCATCTGCAATACCTGGGAGTACAATAACTTTTATTGGAGGAACAGACAATCAGTACTACAAGGAATTAGTAGAAGAAAACGAAAATTTGAAAAAGACGGGTCAGCAAATATGTGTAAATATTTTATATGGGATTCCGAGGAAAGAAATTAGTACTTATTTAAGTGATTCAGATATATTTGTATGTACAAGTAAACATGAGGAATATCCGGTAATGCTTTGCGAAGCGGCTGCAAAGGGATTGGCTGTTATTTCATCGAATGTAGGGCATGCAAGAGAAATGGATGGGTGTATAGTTGCAGAAAGCATAGAGGAATTCATAGATGCTATGCGTTATTTAGCCCAAAATCCAGATATAAGATATAATAATGGAAAAAAACTACGCCAATATGCGGAACTGCATTGCAGGAGGCAGGATAAAATCAGGCAATTTAATGATGTGATAGAAAATACAGTTTACAAGAGGATTAAAGAATGCTAAATAAATTGAATTATATATTTTCCAAAAAACAGAAAATGAAATTGGTTTTCATATTGATATTGATTATAATTGGCAGCTTCATGGAATTAATGGGGGTTACCGTATTTTTGCCATTTGTTGATATTATTATGGATCCAACAGTTATAGAGACTAATGAAACATTGGCTTTTTTTTATTCCCTGTTCAAATTTGGTGAAATAAAACAATTTATAGTCTTTCTTGCTATTATGATAGCACTTGTATACATTGTTAAGGCAATATATTTGTCATTAATGCAAAATACCATTTTGAAGTTTTCCTATAATATGAGAATGAATATGGCAACACGTTTGTTAACAACATATATAAGTGAGCCATATACATTTCATCTAAATAAGAATTCTGCGGAGATTCAGAGGAGTCTTCAGATCGATACAAATCAGTTTATGTTGTTAGTTAATGCAGCTTTACAATTATTGGCAGAGATTGCGGTATGTATCGTATTGGGCGCTTATTTGTTCCATACGAGTCATTCAATGACTGTTGTGGTTGTGGGACTTTTAGCAATATGTGTAGGGGGATATTTTGTTCTTTCTAAAAAAGTTTCTCTCAAGCTAGGACAGCAAAATCAGGAGTATAATGGGAAACTAATTCAGTGGATTAATCAGTCTTTTGGTGGAATTAAAGAAGTAAAAATTTTAGAAAGAGAAAATTATTTTGTTTCGAAATATAAAGAAAACTATGTAAAGCTGATAAAAGGGGCCAGAATTAACGAATTACTGGTTGCTATACCTAAATATATAATCGAGACAGTATGTATTAGTGGCTTGTTGCTTGCTATCATTATTAAGCTGTATTTTGGACAGAGAGATGATACGGCTTTTTTCATTACACAATTGACAGCATTTGCTGTTGCTTCTATTCGCCTGCTTCCTTCTGTTGGAAAAATTAACGCTTATGTTAATAATATTTTATATTGTAAACCATCATTGGATTTAATTTATAATGATTTTAGAGAGATAGAGGGGCATGAATTTGATAGCGTCTCTGATGAGGAAAGAGAAGAATTTTCGTTTGAAGAATCGATTAAAATTAAAGACATAACGTATCGGTATCCTAATACGGATAAGGATGTACTTCATAATGTGAGTCTGGTTGTACCAAAAGGAAAAACAGTTGCATTTATAGGAAGCTCGGGTGCTGGAAAAACAACGTTGGCTGATATTGTTTTAGGGTTACTTCAACCGCAGCAGGGGGAAGTGCTTGTTGATAACTGGAGTATTTATGCGCATATGTCAGCCTGGCATAAAAAGATGGGGTATATACCACAAACAATTTATTTATCAGATGATAATATTAGAAATAATATAGCATTCGGAATTGAAGAAGAGAAGATAGATGACAAAGCAGTAGAGCAGGCCATTAAAAAGGCACAGTTATATGATTTTGTTCAGTCGTTACCAGATAAATTGAATACATTTGTGGGAGACAGGGGAATCCGGCTGTCGGGAGGACAAAGGCAGAGGATCGGAATTGCAAGGGCATTGTATCATGATCCGGATGTGCTGGTTTTGGATGAAGCGACTTCGGCATTGGATAATGAAACAGAACAGGCAGTCATGGAGGCAATTGAGAGCTTACAGGGATTGAAAACAATGATAATCATTGCACATCGACTGACAACGATCAGAAATGCAGATTTGATATATGAAGTTGAAAATGGAAAAGTTTCGCTTAGAGAAAAAGAAGAAGTTTTTAAATTGGAGTAGGAGATTTCTTGATGAATGAGGTGGAAGTAACTATTCTTTGTACAACATATAATCAGGAATTATATATCAGGCAGTGCTTAGATAGCTTGCTGGAGCAGAAGACAGAGTTCCAGTATGAAATATTAATTCATGATGATGCTTCAACGGATTCGTCACTGGAAATCATTCGAGAATATGAGAAGCGGTATCCACATATCATTCGTGTAATGACAGAAAAGAAGAATCAGTATACTTCTGGAATGAGAAGTATTATGGTTTCGCTTATGCTTCCTTTGGCACGGGGAAATTATATAGCAATATGTCAGGGAGATGATTATTGGACAGATACCAGAAAACTCCAGAAGCAATATGAAATTATGATTCATAATTGGGGGTGTAGTGTGTGTGCACATCAAACCCGGATTATTTCCGAAGATGGAACGCTGACTTCTCAAATGGTTCAACAAAGAAATATTAGTGAGGGAATCATTGCAGGACAGGATTTGTTACGGTGGATTGGAATGGAAGATACGCATTTGGTTCATACATCAAGTTTGTTTGTTCGATATGCGGCAGTACATGAAATTATAGGAAAAATCCCTGAATTTATGACAGCATCCTGTCTGGATGATCGGACATTATTAATGTTTTTGGCTACGAAAGGAGATTTATATTATATAGACGAAATTATGTCAAACTATCGGATTATGAGTCAGCAGAGCTGGTCCCGAACGGTTACTGGGGATAAGTATAAATATTATTTAAATGATTTAGATATCATAAGGGTAATTGATAAATTTGAGGAATATTCCCAGGGAAAATATAATGTTTTCTTTGAAGAATATCGTAAAAGGGTAGAGTTTCGAATTAAGCAGTATGAATTAAGTGCGAAGGATTTAATTTCAGAGAGATATAGGAAGTATTTTTCACAATTAAATGCCAGGCAAAAGTTTTATTATTATATATGTGCATATATTCCGGCAGCAGGAAGAATATGGAGAAAAATGAAAAGGATTATGAAAAAAAGATGATTGTTATAAAAGTTATGGGTGGGTTAGGCAATCAATTATTTCAGTTGGCTTTTGGAATGAGCATTGCTAAAAAATATAAGTATAAAGTAAAGTACGATATCACATATTATGATAATATTCCGGAAAATGATACAAAAAGAGAGCTGTGCATAAAAAAATATTTGAATTGGGGAAATATTGCAACTAAGGAAGAAATTGAATCTTATCAGTTCTATCATGAAAATAAAATATATCGCGTGTTGCGTAAATTACACATAAAAAGAGAAAAAGTACAATATGAACGATTGGAGAATGGAATATCGGATCTGAGTCAGGTTAGTGATGATAGATATTTAATTGGATTCTGGCAAAGCGAACGATATATTTCTACAGTAAGAGATGAAATTGTTGAAATGCTGCAAAACGTTCCAGCAACATTAGATAATCAAGTGAAAGAAATAATTCACAAAGTACAGACATGTGAAAGTGTTTCCATACATGTGAGAGCTGGGGATTATTTAGCTCAGGAAAATGAGAAAGTATTTGGTGGAATATGCACTTCCGAGTATTATAAAAGATGTTATGCACTTGCTAAACAGGCAAAACCGCAGGCGAAGTTTTATTTATTTACGAATGATGTTGAGTGGACGAAAGAACATATAGATCTCCCTTACAGCAACATAGAGATTGTCTCGTATATAATAAAAAATGATGATCCATGGGGGGAGTTAATGATTATGAGCAGATGCCATACCAATATAATTGCAAATAGCAGCTATAGTTGGTGGGCAGCCTGGCTAAACACAAATAGTGACCAAACAGTGTATTGTCCAACGAAATGGACGAACAATGATTCAAAACTAAATGAGGGAATACTGTGTTCTTCCTGGATTAGAGTATAATAAATTGTGTGATTGGAGTACTGTTATGAGCAGAACTGGGATAATTAAAAAAATACTATTCATTATAGCAGCTATTCTGCTTATGACTATCTGGTGGTCAATTCGTATGCAGGATGCTTCAGCAAGAGAAGAAATTATCTTAGATAGCAGTTATCCACTGGAATTCATCGCACAATTCTCAGAGGTTCATGGATTTGCTTTTTGCAGTGATGCATTAGGAAATTCTGTGGATAATCCAGGAGAAGAAGTTCGGCTTCAATTGCAAATTACGGATAATGAAAATAATGTTGTTTGGAAACAGCAGGCAGATAATGTACAAATTGGAAGTTCCGAATTCGTTGAAAGCAAACAATATGAGAGTTTACCCATTATTTTGGAAGTTGGAAAGAATTATAAAATTACATATGAAAGTGAGAATTTGGAGCCGAATTCTTTAACAATAGCAATTCTTGGAAGAGAAAGAGGATTTTTTATATATTATCTGATCTTCTGTACATTTCTATTCATTGTTATAGTGGGCTCTCTGTTTTTTTTATTAGAAGATGATGGAGAGATAAAGGTTTCGAAGTTTATTATTGTTTATTCATTAATTGGAATAACCTATATGTTTGTATTAATTCCCTTTTCTGTTCAGGATGAACCAACACATTTTGCACAGGCGTATGCTATTTCCAGTGAGTGGCTTGGGCAGGATAGTATTGATGAATATGGCCGGGTATATGTTTATCAAAATGGACTAAGGAGAGTTAACTGGTGTGGAAACGCACATACGCAATATCGCTTTTGGTGTGACTGGTCATATGGAAATATACCTTGTAAAGAAATCAGTATAAAATATGTGTATTCTTCAGTCCTTCAAAGATGTGTATATTATGCGCCGGCAGTGGGGATTACAATTGCACGTATTATGGCATTGCCTTATCAATTTGTACTGTTGTTTGGGAGACTCACTAATTTCATGCTATTTGTATTGATATGTTGGTTAGCACTGAGAATTAACAGAAAAATGCAAAGAAGCATCATGGCAATTATGCTGTTACCACAGGTGATCTGGCTTGGAATATCTATGAGTTATGATGCCTGGAATATGGCATTTAGTATATTATTGTTTTCTTATTGCATATATTGCCGTGAAAAGGAAACTTTGGTAACCTGGAAAGATATGCTGATTTTGGCAAGTATAGGCGTTTTACTTGCACCGGTTAAATTTATTTATTTTGTGATGGCATTTGCAGTTCTGCTTATTCCTTATAAAGCTTTTAAAAATCATTGGTATCAGTGTATGTGTTATGGAAGTACGATTATCAGTGCCTTGCTTGCGGCACTGATTGCGCGGGGGAGCAGTGCTGTTGATTATGCAACGACGGAAACTGTGGATGTCCGTAGCGTAGATATTGTTAATTTGGATCGGCAGAGATATACCATTCAATGGGTATTACATAATCCAATACGAACAATTAAGGTGTATCTGAACACAATGTTTGAGCAGACTGAAAATTATATATATAAAGGAATTAATGGAGAGATTATAGAAGCAGCACCTAAGATTATAATTTTTAGTATATTAGCCATTATGATTTTGATTATGATGGATGAGGTCAATGCACTGAATAATTATCATAATAAGGATAGAATTATCTCTATAGGTATTATTGCCACAGGATGTGGACTGGTACTTACGACATTTCTGTTTGTATACTCTTTTGTATACGAGTATAGTATCGGGATCATAGAAGGAGTACATGGAAGATATTTTTTGCCATTTATCTGTTTTTTACCGTTAGCAATAAGAAATTCCATGTTCAGTATAACAAGAGAAAAAAAGAATTATTTGATAATAGGGATGATTATATTAAGTCTGGTTGTTTTAATATGTGATTTTGAAGCTATAGTCAGAGGATAATTATGCAAAATTTAGAACCTAAAGTATCTATTATCATACCTGTATATAATGGGGCAGAATATGTATCAAAAGCAATTAAGTCAGTAATGGCTCAAATATATTCAAATATAGAGCTAATTATCATTAATGATGGCTCAAAAGATGATTCGGAGCGTGTGATAAGAAAGCTATGTGAAAAAAAATTTTCCAATATAGCAATTCGTTACATATCGCAAACAAACATGGGAGTAGCGCAGGCAAGAAACACAGGAATTGATATAGCTACGGGGAAATTTCTTATGTTTTTAGACCAGGATGACTGGTTGGATCCGATGTGTGTGCAAAATCTGATGAAAAAGGCACAGGATTCATGTGCGGATGAGGTGATAGGAGGATATCGCCTTGTGGATCAAGAGGGGAAAGTTATTACAAGCTGGAAAATGCAAAGCAAGTATGAATGGAGTAAATTCAGAATAGTAGCACCATGGGGAAAAGTTTTTAAAAGAGAATTGATAGATCAGCATCAGATTCGCTTTCTTAACACGAAAATTAGTGAAGATCTGTACTTTAATATTTTATTTATGAGCTATACGGATCAGATAGAAGTGATTTCGGATATTGGATATAATTGGTTGAATAATAATCAGTCAGAGTCACATACTAACTGGAATAGGATATCGGAAGACAGAAATCCCATAATTGTATTAGAACATTTACAGGGAAAAATTGCAGGATCGGTATATTTGAATAAAGAACTATTGGCATATTTTTTTGCGAAATACATAATATGGTACTTATTATATAATGTCCGAAAAAATAAAAAAGAAGATATTATTTCAATGTATAGAATGTGTTTTGGGTGGCTTGAGGGAAATTACCCTTCATATCGAAAATGGTCGGTAACAGGTATTCATGTTCCAAAAGGAGAATTAATAAGGAACAGGGTATGTGTTACAGTAAGTATTCTGCTTCATAAAATGCATATACTGTGTCCTTTATTGATAGCGGTTGGAAAAATCATAGGAGAATAGAAAAGTGAAAAAATTACTATTTATAACAACATGGGATTTCACGGATGGACCTTCTGTTGGGATAACTAAAAAAATCAAAGCACAAATTAAGGCATTTCAAAATAATGGTTTTGATGTTACATACACATATATAAGCAATAATGTTTTTTATGTCTGCGAAAATAACCATCCTATGGCGTTGGGAAAGGTTGGGAAACTTAGAAAATTAATTGCAAATTATTATTTATATCAATATACCCAAAATAAGAAATACCCATTTGTTTATAGTAGATATGGACTGGCAGATCTGTTTTATTTTAAAGTGTTAAAACAATTATATAAAAATGGAAGTGTTAATATTATTGAAATTCCAACGTATCCATATGATGAGGAACGTTTACCAGGTATCAAATGGTGGCTGTTATATGCACTGGACAAGCTATGGAGAGATAAGATGCATCCATATGTTTATAGAATCGCGACATATTCCCGCGACAAGATAATTTTCAATATTCCAACCATAGAAGTTAAAAATGGTATAGATTTTGATATGGTTACAGTTAGAATGCCGGAAGAGGGTGGTGATGTAATTCATATGTTGGCTGTTGCGGGTTTTACGAAAGCACATGGTTATGATCGTATGCTTGTAGGTCTGGGAAAGTATTATCAGAATGGCGGAACACGAAAAGTAGTATTTCATTTAGTGGGAGCAGGTGAGCCGGAAAATCAATATCGCAATATTGTTCAGAAATATCGCATAGAGGAACATTGCGTATTTCATGGAGTAAAACGGGGACAAGAGTTAGATCAGGTATATAATTACTGTGATTTGGGGGTAGAAAGTTTGGGCGATTTTCGTAATGGAATTAAAATTTCGAGCTCACTAAAATCGAGGGAATATGTGGCAAAAGGATTACCATTTATTACGGCATGTAAATCTGATATATTTGAAGGCGAAGAGTATATTTTACAAATTCCTGCAGATGAATCGCCAGTTAATATAAGTGATGTTGTAAATTTTTATGATAGGTTGTACAATGGAAAAAGTAAAGTCAGCATAGCATGTAAGATTAGAAAAGAAACCATGGCAAAATGTGACATTATACAGACGATGAAGCCGATTGTAGTGTGCTTTGAAGAAGTAGATAGGAAGGTGTGAACCGTAATGAAATATGCATTAATAGGGTGTGGAAGAATATCTCCAAATCATATTGTGGCTGCTAAGAAGAATAATTTGGATTTTGTGGCTTTATGCGATATCGCGCCACAAAACATGGAAGATAAAATATTAAAATTTGATTTGGGAACGATTCACCAATATACAGATTATAAAGAAATGCTGAGAAAAGAAAAACCTGATCTGGTAGCAATAGCAACGGAAAGCGGAAAACATGCACAAATTGCGTTGGATTGTATTGAGCAGCATTGCAATCTGATTATAGAAAAGCCAATTGCACTATCTTTAGAGGATGCAGATGCAATTATTGAGAAAGCTGAAAAATATGGGGTAAAGGTCTGTGCATGTCATCAGAACAGATTTAATAAATCTGTACAAAAAATCCGTGAGGCTATAGATAAAAAGAGATTTGGAAGACTATTTTATGGGACAGCTCATATTCGCTGGTGCAGGGATTATGAATATTATTCAAGAGCAAAATGGCGAGGAACCTGGGAGCAGGATGGCGGAGCATTAATGAATCAGTGTATTCATAATATTGATTTGCTCAGATGGATGATGGGAGATGAGATTTCCGAAGTTGCTGCGATGACGGATAGATTGAATCATCCATATATTGAGGCAGAGGATTTAGGTATTGCATTAGTAAAATTTAAGAATGGATCATATGGAATTATTGAAGGTACAACGGATGTGTATCCTAAAAACTTGGAAGAAACATTGTATATTTTTGGGGAGAAAGGGACAGTCAAGGCAGGGGGACAATCTGTCAATGTTATTGAAGAATGGAATTTCTCCGATCAATTAGATGACCCGGAAGAGGTAAAGGAACGATTTCATGAAAATCCACCAAATGTTTATGGATATGGGCATACACCTCTGTATACGGATGTAATTAATGCAATACAGGAAAATAGAGCTCCTTATGTCGATGCTCTGGCTGGACGCCGGGCATTAGAACTTGTATTAGCTATATATCAATCTGCTGCAAATAATACTATTGTTAAGTTGCCACTTAACGATGTTAAGACAACGGATTTTAAAGGAAGATTTCAATGAGTTTTTATGTACATGAAAGTAGTTATGTTGATGAAAATGTATGCATTGGAGATATGACAAAAATCTGGCATTTTTGTCATATCCAAAAAGGGGCCTCTATTGGGAAAAGATGTTCCATAGGCCAAAATGTTAATATTTCGAATAATGTACATATTGGTAATGATGTGAAAATTCAGAACAATGTTTCGGTGTATGAAGGAACACAGATTGAGGATGGAGTTTTCCTTGGCCCGTCATGTGTCTTCACAAATGATTTGACGCCTCGCGCACGTTATCCAAAAGGTTCCCAAAACTATGTAAAAACCATTGTGTGTGATGGGGCATCCATTGGAGCAAACGCAACAATCGTATGTGGGCATACGATTGGTAGAAATGCTATGATAGCAGCAGGGGCTGTTGTTACAAAAGATGTACCTCCTCATGCATTAATGCTAGGTATTCCGGCAGAACAAAGAGGATGGGTCTGTGAATGTGGCAGTCTTTTAAATAAGGCATTTATATGTGCAAAATGTAAAAGAAAATATTTAATGAAACCAGAAGGACTTGTAGAATGGAATTCAGAGATTTAAAAAAGCAGTACGAGTTATATAAGAGTGAGATTGATCAGGAAATAAACAGAGTGTTAACAGCAGGAACTTTTATTGGTGGAGAGCCGGTTTCTGAGTTGGAAAAACAGCTTGCTCAATATGTAGGAAGAAAATTTTGCGTCTCATGTGCAAATGGGACAGATGCACTGCAATTAGCGTTGATGTGCTGGAATATAGGTCCGGGAGATGCAGTATTTGTCCCGGATTTTACTTTCTTTTCGACTGCCGAAACAGTTGCAATGGTAGGGGCAACGCCCGTTATGGTTGATATATGCGAGGATACTTTCAATATTTCGCCAGATATGCTTGAAAGTGCAATATGCAAAACAATGAAAGAAGGAAAACTTGTTCCCAAAGTAATTATAGGAGTGGATCTATTTGGACAACCATTTAATTATGATGAAGTGTGTAAAATAGCGGAAAAGTATCATTTATATATTTTGGAAGATGGAGCACAAGGATTTGGAGGTAAATTAGGAGATCGTAGAGCATGCAGCTTGGGCGATATCTCGACCACATCATTTTTCCCGGCAAAACCCTTGGGGTGTTATGGGGACGGAGGAGCTATCTTTACTGACAATGAAGAGTGGAAAGCAAGAATTTCATCTTTAAAGGTTCATGGAAAAGGGAATAGCAAATATGACAATGTGATTATTGGAATGAATTCCCGATTGGATACGATACAAGCAGCAGTATTAAAAGTTAAACTTTCTAAATTGAATGAAGAAATAGTCAAGGTGAACTATTGGGCAGACTTGTATACGCAAAAATTAAAAGATTACGTGAAATGTCCGGTTGTACATCAGAAGTATGAATCTAGCTGGGCGCAGTATACAATTTTGCTTGAAAATGAAAGCCATCGGGAACGTATTCAGGAGAAGTTAAAGACAAAGGGCGTTCCAACAATGATTTATTATGCTAAAGGAATGCATCAACAGCGGGCACTTGAGCAGTATTTGGAGTATAGTGAAGGTTGTCCGGTGACAGAAAACGTTTGCAAACGCTGTTTATCACTTCCAATGCATCCATATTTGTCGGAGGAAGACATTACATATGTTTCCGATGAAATTATCAGGGTAATATGCTCGATATAGAGGAAGTTTTTTATGAAATCAAAAATGATATTTCTGACAAGCGGATATCCATATGGTAAGGGAGAAAAGTCCTTTGTTGAGCCGGAATTGAATATGTTTGTCAATGAGTATGATGTGATTTTAATTTCACATGCAGCAAAGAATGAGTTATCAGATAAAAACAGGAGTATTCTTGATTCGAGGATCTCATTTTATCATATTGGTAATAATATTTCATTGTTTAACAAAATTATTTGGGGATTAAAGTTTTTTTGTGTTAAAGATGGGTGGAGGGAAATAAAAAGTATTATTAAAGAGAAAAAAAGTATATTAACAAGACTTTATCAATCAATTGGTTTTTTTATTCTGGCACAAAATGAATTAAAATATCTCAAAAAACTGAGACTGCTGGAGTCCTCAGAAAAAATATTTTGCTATTCCTATTGGTATACTTATTATTGCTATGCGTTCCTTTTTCTAAAGAAAATATATCCACATCTAAAGGTAATTACCAGAACTCATGGAGTAGACCTGTATGATGAAAGAATGAAAGGGGGACGTCAGCCATTTAAAAAAATAATGGATGTAAGGTTGGATGGTATTATATTTGCATCCGATTATGCAAAAGAATATTATATCGGACATTATGCTACGGATAGGGATAATCGCAAATATACAGTATGCAGGCTGGGAGTGCCGAAAAGAACTCAGCAGAACTATTTGCTCAATGATAAATTTGTTTTGCTGAGTTGTTCTTATGCTATTCCCTTGAAACGAATTGAAATCATTATTAAATCTTTGTCAGAGCTTAATACCGAAAGAATTCATTGGATTCATATAGGGGATGGCGATTGTTTGTCAGAACTACAGAAAAGTGCATATGATTTGCTAGATTCAAAGGAGAATATTACATTTGAATTTAGGGGTTATCAGACCAGTCAGCAAATAGTGGATTTATATCAGGAAAGAAAAATCGACTCGTTTATTACTACATCATCTACCGAAGGAGGATGTCCTGTATCCATACAGGAAGCATTGTCTTTTGGGGTTCCGGTCATTGGAACCAATGTAGGGGGGATAACGGAAATGATTCATAAAAATGGAGTTCTATTATCAGAAAATCCTTCAATAAGTGAAGTGGTCCAGGTTATCCGAATGATGTATTACATGAAAACAGATGAGAAAAAAATTTTGTCAGATAATGCATATTTAATGTGGAAAACCTATTTTGATCAAGAGAGAAATTTGGAACACCTAAGACAGACGGTTCGTAAAATGGAAGGAGCTTCATGATGACCTTAGCTGATAAAAGGTTGGTGTCGATCATAACAGTATGCTATAATAGTGCAGTGACGATTGATAGAACGATCAAAAGCGTACTGGCGCAAAATTATGATAATATTGAGTATATTATTATAGATGGAGCTTCACAAGATAATACATTAGAAAGAATTGAGAATTATCAGGAAGAATTTAGGGATAAATTTAATAGGGAAATACGGATTATATCTGAGCCGGATAAGGGTATTTATGATGCTATGAATAAAGGTATACAATTGGCACAGGGCGACTTTATTGGTATTTTGAATAGTGACGATGCATATATGCCGGAGGCTGTCAGTAAAATAATCAGCTGTGCCACGGATGATAAATTACAGGTATGCTATGGCGGAATCAGAATATTTCAGAAAGACACATTGGAAAGTATTGTATTTCTGAGTCATCTTTTTTTGGAAGAAAGAATGATTGCACATCCAGCGTGCTTTGTGACCAAAAAGGTATATGAGAAATATGGTAATTTCAGCACAAAATATAAGAGTTCATCGGATTATGAGTTTATGCTTAGGATCAGCAAAAAAAAGGATGTTGTTTTTAACCCTGTTTATGAGCCTGTAACTGACTTTTATTTGGGTGGGAAATCCACAACATGCGAAGGCTTTCTGGATAAAATATATATGCTTCATGATATTGGAAAAATGCGAACAGGGGAGTACCTGTTTAAACGAATGGTTTTGCTTTTTCAACAGTACTTTGGAGGAAAATAGTATGGAATTTACGTATGATGCATATACCATAATGATTTCCGAATTACGTAGGCACGGATATCAGTTTGCAGATTATAGAGATCATGACAAATATGATAAATGCGTTATTTTAAGACATGATGTTGATTATAGTTTGGAAAAAGCATATCAGCTTGCGGCACTTGAATATAAACTTAATGTTCATTCGACATATATGATATTGGTTTCGTCTGGATTTTACAATATTATCAGTAAACAAACACAAGAGATACTTAAGGATATCTTGAAAATGGGGCATCATATAGGATTACATTTTGATGAAGCAAATTATAATACGCAGGATATGAATGCGTTGAAAGAATATGCATTAGAAGAAGTAGAAGTGTTAAAAAGATGGACTGGCACTGATGTGGCTGTAATTTCTATGCATAGACCTTCGACAGCGTGCCTGGATGCTGATTGGGATTTTTCTAATCAAGGAATAATAAATAGTTATGGGAAGCTATTTTTTAAAGGATTTAAGTATGTTTCTGATTCCAGAATGTTTTGGCGGGAGCCGGTAATGGATTATATTAAATCGGATAAATTTAACCGTCTGCATATTCTGACACATGCATTTTGGTATAATGATGCAATAGAGAGTATTCAGCAGAAATTGGAAATGTTTTTACAAGGATCATATAAAGATAGATATAACTTGTTAGACAATAATTTTAGAAATTTAGAAGAATATCATTTAGAAAAGAATAAATTGGATTAATTTTACATTTCAGAGGTATATGCTATGGTAGTAGGAATACATCAACCCAATTATTTTCCCTGGATGGGATATTTTGATAAAATGGATAATGCAGATGTGTTTATATTATTAGATGATGTTCAACTGACAGACTCTTCTGTAACACAGCGGAATCGTGTTCTGAACTGCAATGGAATTCCAACATATATAACAGTTGCTTTTCGGAAAGAAGGGTATATGCAAAAGCCATTGCGGGAAATACAATTAAATCAAGATGTTGCGTGGCAAAAAAGGCAAGTCGATTTCCTTAGAGGAACATATGGTAAAACACCCTATTTTAATGAGGTGTGGGAATTGATACAACCAATATTTACTAAGAATTATGCTACGCTTGTTGAAGTTAATTATGCAACAATTTGTTTGGTTAAGGAGTTGCTAGGTATAACAACCAAGGTCGTTTGGCAAAGTGAGATGAACTATTCGCATGAGGGGCATAAGAATGACTTGATTTTGAATTTATGTGAGTCAGTATCTGCTGATGTGTATTTATCTGGTAAGGGTGCCCAGAAATATATGAACTTGGAAAGCTTTAAGCATGCCGGAATAAAAGTAGAATTTCAAAATTTTATCATGCCGGAATATAAGCAGATATATTCCCAATCCTTTTGTTCAGGGTTGAGTATGCTAGATGTCTTATTAAACTGTGGAATTGAGGGAACCAAGAAGCTGTTTCGAAATAGAAGTAATTAGACGAAAGTGGGGAGAAGGTGCTGCTATTGAACGAGAGAGTCAAAAAAAATTAGAAATAGTCTGTGGTATGCTTTATTAATTACAATAAGTCTGTATACTATAGTTATTTTTTACCTAAATATTACAGCGTTGGATAATAATATAAATAGTGAAATTGCTTTCGAAATTATATTCTCCAGACAAATTAGGCGTGAGCACACTTTGTTCCCGATAAGATTTTTTTATCAAAGAGCGTACCGGTTATTATCCTAAATGTGTTCTGGTAGATCAGATATACCGGATCAGCGAAAACAGGAGCTATTGCAAGGAGCATGGGTTCGTTTATAAGGAGTTATTAGGCATAACAACCAAAGATATTTGGTAAAATAAGATCCGGCTCCTGCACTTCCGACGAAGCAGGCGTCCCGGACGCTGCTGGCGTTTCC
>OGXI01002020.1_pt1 | contig 15950 bp, 16 predicted proteins | sample 1576221 | NCBI WGS metagenome assembly OGXI01 (sample SAMEA3541523, study PRJEB24748) | human gut metagenome | biome: human gut; feature: human-associated habitat; material: faeces | place: China | collected 2012
TCCTATGACGGCAGCACCCTTTCCATTGCGGCAAGTTCGACGAACAGCCAGTATGTTTCCACATTTGTGACGAACCTGACACGGCTGGACTTGTTCTCCTCGATCACCTATGACGGCTATTCGCTTTCGGACAGCGTGTATACTTATACAGTGAACGCCGTATTCAAGCCGGCAGAAACTACTGCAACGGATGCCGACGGCAATCCTGTGGAAACAACAACGGAGGTGGTACAATGACAACGGAAATTACCCGAAAGCAGGCAGTTCTGCTTTCTGTGCTGGGTGTCGTATTGGTCGTTGTACTGTTTGTGCAGCTTCTGATCCGTCCGCTGATGACGAAAGTCTCGGCAGCAAAGGAACAGCTGGAGGTTCTGAACCAGCAGTATTCCGACCTGTTGCTGCAAAGTCAGAGTTATGACCAGAACATTGCCTCACTAAAGGATTGGAAAGAGAAAAACGGAGAGGAAACCAAGAAGCTGTTTCCGCTGAGTGATGCGGAACGGATCGACCGTTTTCTCACCTTTGTGATGAATGAAGCGGGTGTCACTGTCGATGGCTTGAACATCGGGCAGACCATGCAGTATTATGCTGTTATAGCTCCATTTCGTTGCTTTTCTTTTTCGCTTTCTTCGATGTTTCTTGCCCTGCTTCTTTTCCTGTAACGATTGTTTTCGGTTGCAGTGCTTTATGATAGGTTTGCAGTACGCTTTGTTTTCTTTCAAGCCGCACATCAACATACTGTGCCGTTACCGCTTCAAGGTTTGTGGAAATACCAAGGGATATACCAATGCCCTTTAATGTATGCCCCAAAATCTCGCCAACTGTGTAGAAGTCGCCTGTCAGTTGGTGCATATTGGTAGCTGCCGTATGACGTAAATCGTGGAAGCGGATATGCGGCATTTCAAGGTGTCGGATAAGCTGTCCGAAGTTTGCCGACATTCTATCTCTGCGCTGCGGTGAACCGTCAGGCTTTGCAATAAAGAGCTTATTATCATAGTACACCCCACCGCCCGCCTCGGTCAAAGCCTTTTGCCGTGCAATCAAATCAAATTGCCGCAGGAAGTACGGCAATGCTTCTTCGGTAATCGGCAAAATACGATCATTGGATTTTGTCGGTGCCATTTCCGTAATGGTCTTTGTTCCCGGCGGCACTTTGAAGGGCATTTGCTCTACAACGCCAAACTGCATTTTTTCAAGGTCAATGTTTGTTGTCCGCAATCCGATAATCTCACTCATGCGAAGCCCATACATTCCGGCAAGCACAACAGGCATTTCCCATTCCGTACCTATCACATTGCTCATAAAGGTCTGCATTTGCTCAATGGTGTACGGATCAGGCGTTTTCGCTTGCTTGCCGAACTTTGTTATAATGTCGCGGGCGGGGTTATGTTCAATGTATCGGTACTTCCGGGCATGTTCCATTGACACGCTCAATATGCGCTGCGCGTATCGAACGGTGCTATTGGATAAGCCCTTGTCAAATAGCTGCTGAAACATATTATCAAGCATTGCCGGGGTCAGTTGGTTAAGCTGCACATGACCGATATATGGTACGATATGATTGCGAATATGGCTCTTATATCCTGCAAAGGTGCTTGGACGCAAGTTAGCCTTGCCGTGGTTTTCTACCCATTCCTCCAAATACTCTTTGACGGTCTGCTTACCTTGTGAAGCAACGACCGGGCTGTAAACAGGATTGGCGAGCTTTGCTTTCATTTCAGCTTCATGCTGCGTCGCTTCTTTTTTGGTTGCAAAGCCCTTTTTTGCGTAGGATTTCTTTTTCCCGTCCTGCCCGGTGTATTTAATGTTTACGTCATAGACGGTACCTGCCTTTCCAGTCAAAACACCGTTGCTGTCGCGCTTATTCTGAACTTTTCTTGATGATACCGCCATAGCTACTTACCTCCCTCCTGGTTTTGGGGAGCTACCTTTCGCTTTGCCCTCTCGTACCAGTCCCAAATAGCAGCGTCGGCAAGCAAACGGCGGTTTCCGTTTTGTATATATTCAAGCTCGCCGCTGTCCATCAGCTCGCGCAGCTTGTTTTCCCCTATGCCGCTGATCCGGCTCATCTGCTCAACCGTTTTGAGCATGGGAAGCACAGGCACAGTAGGATTTGATGTTTCCTTTTTTGCCAATGAGATAACCCCCTTTCGTGGTAATGGCTAAAAGGTCTTGATTTATAAATGGGGCTTTAATCGGACGGTTGTTAGCACAACCTCACGGGAGTTTCACCCCTGCATGGTTCTCATGCAGCCCTACCCATTGCCTGCGACGCTTTGAACGCTCGGACTGTGGCTGTAAGGGAGTATCATTATGTATTCTGCGCGTCGTTGCCTGCAAGCTGCCAGCTCGCTTTGCGGCGTCGGTGTTGATCGCTCGCCCTGAATAGGGGTCATGGCGCACCCGCCGCATGGCTCGGCGCAAAAGGAACGTATCCGATTTGCCCTATACTGCGCCGCCGTTATCTTGCGTCGCTTTCTTTGTCAAGGAGCAGGGTCAAGGTCAGATTGAACGCGCAAAGCGGAAAGGGGGACGCTTTGCATTTTGCGTTAATCTGCCTTGAAGTTAAGGACAGCCCGCATGAGCTTTGCTTGCAGCCGCTCCCGCAAGTCCTCATCTATGCCCCAATAGGTATTGCCGCTTTCGTCGCGGATTTTCTGCATAGACAGGTGGGCTATGTAGCTTTGGTAATGCTGCAAGACAAGTTTCATAGCGTCGGGGTCGCCCTTCGTCGCGGCTAAAATGGCCGGGTAAGGTAATAAGCCGCGTTCATCGGAATTGTTGCTAATCTTTCCATTCATCGGCTCGTTCCTCCAAATATCGTTTCAGCAGTTCAAAAGAGCTTGTGCGCCGATACTGTACTGTGCTGCGGGGGATCTTCATCGCTTCCGCAATTTCAACGTCGGTCATGTTGAAAAAGTAGTACAGCAATACGGCTTGTCTTTTTTCGTCCGGCAGGGTGTGCAGAGCTTCGGCAAGCAGTTTTGCGGTAATCTTCAAGCCTCCTGCGCAAAAGGCTTCTTCGTTGCCGTCTTGAAAATACTTGTCAACGGTGTAAAGCTGCCTTTCTTCCTGCGGGGTCAGGTCTGAAAAGATCACTTCGCGGAGTTGCCTACGCTTTCGCTCTCGGCAAGCGTCAATCAGTTCATTGCGTAAAGCGCGTTTGCAGTACGCATTAAACTCACATCTCGTTTGCCATTCCAGCCGATTAGGGTAATCCATGTTCTCACCCCCTTTCGTCCCGGGGGCGGGTTAGTATTTATCCCCTTTCGGCAACCCTCCACGGCGAAGCCGTGAATATGCCAACCGAAAAAGAAAACTTTTTCAAAAAAACTTTTGGAGAAGCAAAATGCGCCCGACTGCAAAAAGCAACCGGGCGCTATAAAGGAAGCATATACCGCTATATGGTGATATGTGTGTTCATCTACACAGCCAGAAACACCCCATAACGGAAAGACACTTTTTTTGAGAAATATCCCCGCTTGTTAGGGGCTATAATGATAATGCAACATGGCGGCAGCCTCCTTTATGCCGCCATGTCTTTAATGTCGTCGCATGACAAAACGCGGCGGCTTTGATTTCTCAAAACCGCCGCGTTATCATTGGGGCGTGAAAAGATGTCTGCTGCACGACGGTTTTTTTCTTTTGCCGTCGTGCGGCAGATGTTTGAAGCAGCGTATGGAATTAACGTTTTAACGCTTTGCTGCTGTTGCCTTAATTCCAAGAGTTATAAAATAGCCAATGATGATTCCTGCAAAGTTCATCATTACATCATCAACATCAAAACTGCGCCCAATGACAGGCTGTAGTAATTCAATCGCAATCGGTGTTATGACAGCAAAAGCAAAAATGTTCCGTGTGTTTATGGTTTTTGAAACAAAAGGCAAGAAGAACCCCATTGGCAAGAAGATGATAAGATTTCCCTCAAGCATTGTTCTTACCCAACGCCCAATCGTAAATTCGCCTGTTTGAGCTTTCAAAAATGTGGGAACAAGGTTGAAATTGCCGGAAAATAGGGGGTCGAGTTCACCACCGCTATAACCGTTATACAGATAAAACCAAATATACGTCCAAAAATTTCTCGGAACAAGAACAAGATTGATCAGTCCTGTTAAGTAGCAAACAAAAAGCCAACGCATAATCTCTGCTCCCCACGAAACAGACAGTTCGCGCTTTCTGATTTTCACAAGTCGATAGATTGCGTAAACAAGTCCTACCAAAAAGGTAATGGGGACAACTTGAAGAAATATCCCTATGAGCGACCCGGACATCACTACTGCATATAGACCATCAAACATATCCCACCTCCACAATTCTATTTGCTATTTTCTGTGTTCTTTTGCACCTTCGTGAGAATAAGAACGCAAAGAACAGAAACCGCAATGCCACATACTATGTACGTCCAATTGAAAAACAAAATATTGATTACATAACGTGCGGACGGCTGTGTAAAGAGATTTACAAATACATCCCCGGTTGCGACAGCTTCCATAACTCCTGCGATATTTGCAGGAATTATCCCGTAAAGAAACGCACCGATAGAATACAATGCTATTTTCTCAACAATGGACGGGAATAGAATGCCCAACGAGTAAAACCAAGCCTTTTGTGATTTGCCGTATTTTCCAAAATACAGCGCGGCTAAAAGGTACGGTATTACGGCAAGGCAAACTCCCAACGCTTCGGATCTCAAATGAAGTCCAAAAAGAATAAACGCTAATCGTATTAACAGGTATGAGCCTAAAATAATTAGCCAGCCAATCAGCAATACCACAGTATGAGATTTCTTTTTCTGCGGCTGCATATGCTCACCTCCTCAAGGGTTGCTCCACTTTAGGAAACATCAGTGTTACGGTTGTTCCGCCGTTGGCGTTTGAAAAAATACTTACTTTTAGGGTCAAGTCATTCGCCATTTGACGAACAAGGTACAGCCCCATTCCCGTAGAACGGCTTAAATAGCTGCCTGTGTCCCCGGTAAAGCCCTTATCAAAGACAAACGGGAGATCGGACACGGGTATGCCAGTTCCGTTATCGCTGATAGATAAAATGATTTCTCCACTATCTGCATGATCCGCCACCGAGAATTGTATCGTGGGCGCGGGGTTCTTTCCGGCATATTTTACGCTGTTGCTGATAATCTGACCTAAAATGAACATAAATCCTTTTTTATCAGATACAGCATTGCGGTCGTCCCCGGTATACACGACAGAAAATCCGGCTTCTTCAAGTAAGGAAAAATTATCCTCAACCGCCTCCCGGCAAGTTTCCAAAACAGAAAGCTGCTCAAAACAGTAATCTTTATGAACTGCTCCAAGGCGGGAAAAGTATAAAATCTGTTCTACACTCTGCCGCGCATAGTCGCGCACATATAACATACGGGTATGCACCAAAGGCGACATCTCACCCTTACGGTTATCCAAAAGCAGCGTCATAAGGGATAACGGTTTCTTTATTTCATGTGCCCATTTTTCGATGTAGTTTTCGTAATCCGCAATTTTCAGCTTTTGCTCTTTTCCGTATTCCTGCTGCGTTCTTAAATGTTGCCCCAGTTCTCGGAGATATGGACGCATTGACGCGGGGACACTTTCACATAACAGGTATTCGTTTCTGTCGTCCGGCTCTAACAGGAAACATCGAAAGGCGATGTCTATTTTCTTGCGTTTGTAGATTGAGATTACCAGCGGGAGGATCAAGGCGGCAAGAGATACAAATATCATCAGTCCCACAAGGCTCAAAAAATTCTCCGGGTAAGCAAACCATGCAAGAAATACAAAGAACAACTCCAAGCACGCAAGGGTAACCAACCAAATTCGATTAGACGATATATAAGTGAAGAGAGTACGCAATTTTCTCATAAGCCCACCTGTTCTTTCAGACGGTAGCCTTGTCCGCGTACCGTTTCAATGCGTTCCTCAAGCCCAATTTCACGCAGCGTTTTCCGCAGACGGGTAAAGTTGACTTGCAGGGCATTTTCATCTATAAACTCTGCCGTCCCCCAAAGCGTATGGAACAGCTCGTTCTTTGAAACAAGGTTCGGGCTGTTTTTCAAAAGAGCAAGAAGGATTTTTCCCTCATTCTGCGGCAGAACATAAGAGGTTTTTCCTGCATATATCGTAAAAGTATTTGGATCAAGCAGGAAGCCGCCCCCGTCGAGTAATCCTTGCTGCACCTGCTCCTCTCGGCGGCGCAGAAGATTTTTTGTGCGGGCAAGTAGACGTTCCATATTACATGGCTTTGTTAAGTAGTCGTCTGCCCCCAATCCCAAGGCATGAAGTTCGTCCTGTAATTTATCTCTTGCCGTTAAAATCAAAACTGCCCCAAGGTGCTTTGCATTTATCTCTTTGCATATCTCAAAGCCGGAACGAAAGGGGAGATTGATGTCGAGCAGAATTAAATCCGGGGACAGCTCTGCTAACTGTGATACAGCGTTTTCAAAAGCAGGCAAAGGAACGGCATCATACCCTGCTTTTTTAAGCATATCAATCAGTTCTTCCCGCATATATACATCATCTTCAATTACGACAATCCGCGCCAACATGATCACCTCCTCTTTCTATCGAAAGTCTGTCAAGAGTTTGGTTTCCAATTCAATTTACTAATCTCACGGTTTGCCGTCCGAGCCGTGGCAACCCCGTAGATCACAAACACAAGCACAACGATACTACCCATAACAAGCAGCAATGGTAAGGACTGTTGCAACTTTTGCACTCCGGCATTATGCAGATAATGTTGCATTGCATAAACTCCAACCGTCCCACTCAAACACGCCAGCAGCATGGGGAGAAGGAAATACCATAGCACCTGTTGGTTGATAGAGCGTTTCATTTGTTCGCGTCGTGCGCCAAGAATTGAGAGCGTTGCATATCTTGCCCTTGTTGCTCTCATTTGTGTCAAAAATTGCAGAGCAAGCACAGCACAAGCGATAATCAGCAGCATAAATCCCATGTATAGGGTGGTATAACTGCCGGAAATCACATAGAATAACTGCCGCCCGAAATTGTCAAGATAGCTTTCATAATACAATCCGGAGGGCTTTAACAGCTTTTCAGCTTGCATAATAGACTGCAACAGACCGTTTTTCTCAACGGTTTCTCTCGGAATACAGAAGCTATAATAGACTGTAACGGTGTCCGGGGCTACATACTTGTAATAAACTTCGTCGGAAACAATCAATGCAGTTACGATTTTTATGTTTTCATCTGCTGTTAGTCCTTTCATTGGTACGGACGAACCAAGAACAATCGGCTGTCCATCAATGGAAAGTAAGGTTTTCCCTCTCGTCTGTGCATCCATTGCAATCCGTTCTAATATAGAGAACATTTCATCTTGTGTATTTCCTGTAAAATCCGGGTTAAGGTAAAAGATCGCTTCATCATTACGGATCGTTGCCGGTTCTTCCCCTGCTGCTTCTAAAAGCCTGTTGTATGATGATACTGGCAGAAGATGCGGGGCAGCTCCTATTGTGTCAATGAACCCCAAAAGGATAAGTGCTGCCGGTTGGTGTGAGCCAAATTCATAGCTAACTGCTCCTTGCACAACAGGGTCTTGCACATCCGGGGGCAAATTCAAAACTACCTGTTCTCGCAGTCCGGACCAGTCTACAAGAGATTTCATTTCTCCCGAAACGGGGTGTTTCATTGTCCCTGTTTCCATGCGATTCAAGGCGGTAACATAAGAGTTCATTTTTTCATTTGAAAGATATTCGTCAACCAGCCGCTCATCGCCCATAACTGTAAAATCATAGACGGAAGATCCTCTCGTTATTTGTTTTCCATATGACATAATGCTAACGGATCCGTCTGTAATGAGCATGATTGTGAGCATAATCAGAATAGACGCAACGCTGACGGAAATGTATTTATGGACGACATTTTCATAAAGTTGGCGCAGTGTAAAGATATACAGTCCGGATGTGGCTTTGCGCTTTATGGATGCCGCTGCTGCGCTCAACAGTCTTGCAAGACCACGGATAGATAATACCGTTCCGACAATTCCAAACACAACCGCGACGATTATCAGTGCGTTGCCAGCGGTCATAAAATGTTTTAATACAATCCAGTATGCGAAGATTAAAAACACAGCACCAAGAATGAGGGAAAGCCAATTACCGCTCTTACTCCCAGTTCGCTGCTTTTTCTCCATTTCACCGTAAAGCATTTGCTGAATTTCTTTGTTAAAAAGTTTTCCGCATAGGACAAACAGCGCGACAGACTGGATAATCAAAAATCCGAGCGTCGTCAAAATAACAGCACGAATGGAAAAACTTGATTGATGTGCAATAATACCGTAGCCCACAAGTCGTGCCGTAGCAAGACTGCTTATCTCTGACAAAAAGCCGCCACAGATAAGACCGCCTAAAAGAGCCAAAAGAGAGCTGATAAGCCCCTCTGCCATGATTTGAATAAACAGGCGAGGCTTTGTCATTCCAAACAGAAGATAAAGACCTAATTCTCGGCTTCGACATTCAAGCTGGTACTTATTTGCAAAGATCACCAGAGAAAAAACGAACAGCAGCGCACAGAGGTACACTGTCGGCAACAGTTTTGTCAAAAGGCGATCCACAGCGTCGCTTTCAAGTTCACTCAAAAAACGCATCACGTCCTGCTCTCCAAGAGAAAGCACAATATAAAACGTGGCTATGGCTGTTACCATAGTGAGAAAGTATATTAGATTTTCGCTGCGGCTTCGTTTCGCATTTCGCCAAGCGATGCTAAAGAACATTTGCACTTCCTCCCCCCAGTTGCGCCATAACCTGTAAAATGCGCGCATAAAATTCTTCCCGCGTTTCAGCAGGGATTTTCCGACGCAGTTCATGGAAAATTACACCGTCCTGAATGAACAAAATTCTGGAACAGAAACTTGCCGCATTCGGATCATGCGTCACCATCAAAATTGTACGACCATGCTTTTGGTTGATTTCCAGCAGCTTTTCCATGAGAAGCCGCGCAGCCTTCGTGTCTAATGCCCCGGTCGGCTCGTCGGCCAAAATAATATCGGGGTTAGAAATCAGACTGCGGGCAGCGGCGACACGCTGCTTTTGACCACCGGACATTTGCGTCGGAAATTTGGAAAGCACATCCGTAATTCCGAGAAATCCTGCAATGTCAGTCAATCTCTTTTCTGCCGTTGAAATATCCATGTTATGAATAGAGAGCGGCAGCAGGATATTTTCCCTGCCTGTCAGATTGTCAAGCAATGCAAAGTCCTGAAAGAGATAGCCTATTTTATTACCACGGTATTCAGCCAGCTTGCCCCCGTCAAAAGAGCTTATATTTGCGCCGGAAAGCAGGATTTGTCCAGCGGTTGGTTTAATAACCGTAGCAATGCAGTTCAGCAATGTGGTTTTCCCGGAGCCACTTGCTCCCATAATGCCCAAGTATTCACCATTCAGAACGTTAAAGGTAATTCCATTGAGGGCTTTTGTAGGGACACCTTCTTTGGTATAGACCTTGTGTAAATCACGAACTTCTAAAAGTTTTTCTTTGCAATTCATATCAACTCAACACCTCGCTATTTCGTTTGATGCTTGTCTGCTCATTAAAATTTTACAGCGGAATAGGCAAGTACGCCACTTACAGTTGATGTAAGGTTTTTGTTAAATACCGAGGGTGCAGAAGCGATCCAGCGATTCGCTTCTGCATGAGAATCATGCAGTCCTCTCACAGCGCAATATGCCGTGTGGCGCAATCGCTCACATAGGGATCATGTGTCACAACAACAATGGTTTTCCCCTGTCGGTTCAGCTCTTTGAGAATATCCATCACATAGCTGCGGTTGCGCTCGTCCAGACTGCCCGTAGGCTCATCCGCAAGGATAATGTCGGGGGATTTTGCAATGATTTTTGCCAGCGCCACCCGCTGCTGCTCACCGCCGCTCAAGGTGTAGACCTTACGACGCTCATAGCCCGAAAGCCCCACCTGTGCCAGCGCATCCGCGATGCGTTCTTTCTCTGCCTTGCCCTTTGCTTTACCGAACCGGGTGGCGAGCTTCATGTTGGCTTCCACGGTGTCGGTGTCCACCAGCCCGTAATTCTGAAACAGGTAGGACAGCTTGTGCCGCCGCAGGTGAACCGCAGCGCGGGAGGAAAAGGACAGGTTTCTTGCGCCGCAGAGGGTGACGCTGCCGCTGTCCGGCGTTTCCAGCAGTCCTATGATGTTCAGCAGAGTTGTTTTTCCGGCTCCGCTTTCGCCCTTGATGGCGACAAACTCTCCGGCTTCAATATGCAGCGAGTAATCCCGAAACAGCACTTTCTCCCCGAAGCGTTTATTGATATTGGATAAAGTAATGGCAGTCATGCTTCCGCTCCTTTCACAATCTGATAGAGGTTCTTCCGGGCAATGCTGCCGCAGGCCAGCAGCGTGATTAGCAGCTCCGCGAGAAACGTACCCAGCAGGATATTGTAGTCAAGCTCGATGGCGAGCTTTAAGAGCAGCAGCCCTGCCGCTACCGCCCCATAATACAGCACCGTCAGCACGAGATGGGTGCGAATACAGCTCAAAAGGGAGTGCCCTTCAATCAGGCGACAGGCGATCCTGTCCCTGTAATTGTCGCAGTAGAGCCTTGCGCCGAATAAGATCAGGCAGAACAGCCCAATCAGCAGCACCAAAGCCTGTACGCCCCAAATCATCAGCATATAGGTCAGATGATGGAGCATTTTATCAAAGGTGGCGGCGACGGTCGGTGTGGAAACGGTCGCCGCGTCAATCCCCGTTTCCCGCAGGATAGGTAGCAGCTCCGCATACGGATCATCGGTGGGAACATAGAGGAAATACGCCCCCTGTGAACACCATGCTTCGATGAAAAGCCCGTCAAGCAGGTCACCTTCCTTGACTACAAGGATGGGCGCGGGCAGAGCGCCGTTTCCCCCAAGCCCTGTGCTGGCGTTATAGGAGTATATGTCAGACGCTTTATCATCGTAGAGGACAATATTCACATCCCCGGAATTTCCCCAGCTCGCGCCGCGCTCCCGTACCTCATCCCGCCTGTATTCCTTGGACTTCGGAAGCAGAATATTCACATGGGTATCGGAAAGCAGAGCGTCACCGATCTGCTCCCCGTCCGGCGCATAGATGGGGTTGAACGCAAGGTAGTTTCGGTTGATGTGGGCATAATCCTGACCGTATGCCTCTCCCAGCATTTTCCCTTCAAACAGGTCGTAATTAAAATCGTTGGCTGCCATGAGTATTCCATTGTAGCGATCCACTGTGGCATAATAGAACGCCAGATAATCCGCGCCCTCCGGTGCTCTGCCGGAATTAACATTGTTCAGAGGGACAGTCACATAGCCCTTTGTCTTTTGCGAACAGAACTCCGCTGCATGGAAGGTGTTGTAGATCTGCGTGATGTTCCGCATGGCAATGGTGAGAGAGAATAGAATAAAGATTAGAAAAGCAGCTTTCGCAAGCGTGTTTGTAATGTAGATCCCGCGCTTTGGAACTTTGCCCTTCACATACTCCGCGCTGCGCTGCCCGGAGAGGAACAACAGGGAGAGCAGGATGCCCAGTATCAGAGGAACGAGCAGCCACAGACAATCCCCCAGCAGGAACAGCCCAAATTGCCAGGTCGCCACCGGATGAAGCCACACGGCGCAAATCATGGCGGCGGCAAAAATCAGCAGAAAGCAAAGACACAAAGCAGGGGCAAAGGCTTTGATCTCCCCCAGCAGGATATTCCCCGTGGTATAGCCCTCCATTTTTTTCAGCACATTTTTCTTGCCTGCGGACAGGGTGTAGAATACGATACTGACGCAGAGCATAAAGGCAGGAATGAACAGGAAATAAAGCGGCAGTTTGGTAGACAAAAGCCTTTCGTTGGTTGCTGTTACGGAATAGCCCAAGCCTTTCAGCGCATGAAGCACCGCGTCAAGCTGTCCTTCCGCCACATACCAGGTCGCGGCGGTCAAGTCATGCTGCTGCGCCTGCATGAGTGGATAGATGGCGGTATCTTGAAACAGCGAGGACAGATGCAGCGCCATAGCTCCCGGCTGCTTTGCAGTGGAAAAGAACTCGTCCGATTCCAGCCTCACGCTCCCTTTCCCGGTAGAAACGGAAAGAAAGCTGTCGGTATGGCTGGTCTTATAGTAGCGGTACAGTGGCTTGTCCCCATCCAGCTCCGCGTAGCGGTACATAATGTCTGCGCCGATCTTTCCGAGTGCAGTATCTATCTGTCCCAAAAATTCGCGGTTGCTCAATTTCTCCGGCTTTTCGAGGATTACCGCCCGCTTATCCAGTATCATGCTTTCCTCTGCGTCCTGTGCAAAATTGAACAGGGATAGTACCGAAAGCACGGTCATACAGACGGCAAAGCAAAAAATCACAAGTTTTCTCATGGTACACCTACTTTCCAAATGGTCAGACCGCTATTCGTTCTCACCCTCTCTTTTTATACCCCGCAGCTCTTTTACATTATAAAAAATACTCAATGCCAACAGCATAGCGCAGTAGAACAGAACGCCGATTGCAAGGATCAGTTGAAAGTCGCGCCACTCCGAGCAGGATGCAGTGCGAAAGCCCATGACGCACAGGTGCCCCAGCCCGTATGCGATAGGGATCAGGAGCAGACGCTCCACCCGGCGGCGGAATTTTTCTTTCCTGCGCAGCTTGAACCATACCCCGATAAGGATCAGGAACAGGGCGAAGTTGAATAGCAGCCAATAGCCCAAAGAAAGCCCCGCCAAAGCGACCCAGCCGCCGCTGTCGGGCGCGGTGCCGTAGATGCACACCGAGCTGTCGCTGGAGCTTTCGGCGTGTCCGTTGATAAACTGCGTGAAATAAACAAGAAGCGGCTTGCCGCTCTCCGGCGCTGCGATCACAGCCTGTACGCCGGGTCTATGGAACGCCCTGTCCCATGCAGAGGTCCACACCTCAAGATGGTAGACTGTGTTGCGATCCTCGGGGTCGGCGATTTGTTGGAGCTTATAATTCGTGACCTCGTTGCTGAAAGAGAGCGTCACCGCACCGTTTGCTTCCTCCGTCACAGTCACCAGCTCCGGCGAATAGGCGAAGTATTCCGGCGCGGTTAGAAAGGAAATGACCGACAGCATCAGCGCCAGCAGCACCGCCGCTGTGCATAGGATGGTCTGCACCTTTTTCATCAGCAGTGCCTTTTTCAAACGTTTCAGCGGCGCGGCATCCATGTCGGGCTGCGGCTCTGTTTGCACCTCCACAGGCTCCCGCAGTTTTTCAAGCTCCGCACGGCAGGCGGGGCAGCTTTCCAGATGCTCCTTTACAAACTCCGACGTATCCTCCGATACCATGTTTTCCACATACAGCGGCAGAATATCGCGGATGATACTGCATTCATTTTTCATCTTTGTCAACCTCCATTCCCTTTTGGATCATTTTTCGTGCGCGGTGATAGGTGACGCACGCCCAGTTTTCCGTCTTGTGAAACAACTTTCCGATCTCCTTAAAGCTCAATTCGCCAAGGGTACGCCACATGAAAACCTCTTTGTGCGGATTGGGAAGCTCATGCAGCAGATGTTTTACCTGTTGGGCATTCTCGCTGCACAGCAGCATTTCCTCCGGTGATTCCTCCGCTTCCGATATAAGCTGTTCCATATCCGCTGTATGCTCTGTCCTGCGGCTTTGTTTCAGATGGGTATAGTAACAATTCTTTGCGATCTGACACAGCCACACCCGGATGTCGCAATCCTCCCGAAAGCTGTCAATGCGGCGAAGCGCACGGAAGAAGGCTTCGCTGGTAATATCCTCTGCCAGCCGTTCGTCCCCGCCGGACAGCCGCCGCACATAGAGGAACACATCCCGAAAATAGTCCTTGTATATCTGTTCAAAGTCCGTCACCTGCTCACCTCCTTATGAACATCAAGGATAAGCTATCATTAGCGCAGTGGCTCCCTGCGCCTATATAGGCATATCGTCAAATATGAAAAGAATACAGTAAACACCACAGAACAAATAACGATCAGTATTTTTCGCTCTACAAGCAATCCTAAAATATTGTAATAGTCTGCCGCTCCAAACAACGTGTCTATATTGCCAATCACAGCGGAAGGCAGAACTTTCATACAGCGATGAATGAATAGCGATGCTCCGGCATAACTGAATGATGGGAAAATATAAGCAAGCGCAGCAGGCAAGAATGCCGTAAACGCATTATTTGCCAAGGCGGAAAACAGCATTGTAGTTGCGGCTACTGTGATTGATGCAAGCAACCCAAACAGCAACCATAATCCCACAACGCTGCCCATAGACAGGTTATATGGCGATTTGCTGTTGATAAGCTGAATGCTTGCAGGTAAGCTATCTGATCCGTATAGACAAAGCTGCGCAGTAATTGCAGTGATTGCAAACATAAAGAATAAAATGGCTGAATAGAGCAACGAGGCTACTACTTTATTTACGAGCATACGGCTTTTACCGTAGCGAGTTGTGAGCAGGATGGCAGAGGTTCCTGCGCTTGTTTCATCGGCAAACAGTGGGGCAACACCAATTACGATCAATAGTCCAACTGCATACTGAAAGAAAAACGGGATAAAATTAAAGAAATCTTCCCAGCCTCCCATATATGCGCCATAAAGCGGGTATTCTATATTTTCGTAGGCATCTAAAACTTTTTTGACAATTGGACTTTCCGTGTCTGCCGCAGGAACGAGTCCCTTATCTCCGGGCAATATTTCAATTGTTCCGGCATAGAACTCGGAAAGATCGCCAGATTTCCTTGCGTCCTCTACATACAATGGTAGATAATAAGTCCGCGCACCAACAAATGCAATCACACGGTAGCGGTTAAACCTTTGCCAATATGCGCTTTCGTTTCCACCATCAATTTCGGCTCGAATCTCCTTTACTTCATTCCAAAGCTTCTCCAACTCTGTAAGAGGAATCCTGCCGGAATAAACATTCTGCAATTCTCGGTCGTAGCGGATGGCTTCAATCCCTCTTAACGGCTTCATATCCTCTGTAAATGTGCTGTATTGCAAAGCAGGGACGATGAGCGCAGCCAGCAGCCATATATAGACCACCGAGAGAAGAATAAGAAGCATCTTTTTCCGCAGCAGCTTATAGAGTTCATACCTCATAGCGTTTCACCGCCTTTCTGCCCAGTATAAAAGAGATACGCATCTTCCAAGTCGGGGCAAACAGGTTGCGCACCCACAAGCGGCCTTTTTTCTGTAAGAATGCGCAGGCTCACACCCTGCGGAGTGTGGTGCATTTTACTAATCGCGTATTGTACAGCGAGCCTTTCTGCAAGGTTCGCATCTACTACAACATCCCAAACGTACCCATGTACTTTTCTCGTGAGCATATCAACCGTCCCTTTATAGGAAACTTTGCCGTTGTGCATAAGTAAAATCTGATCCGCAATATAAGAAGCATCGGAGACAATATGCGTAGATAAGATCGTTATTTTGCCAGACGATACAGTGCTAATTAGATTTCGGAATTTCACACGTTCCGCAGGATCAAGCCCAACGGTTGGTTCGTCCAAAATAAGAATATCAGGGTCGTTCAAAAGTGCTTGGGCGATTCCGACGCGCTGGCGCATACCGCCTGAAAGCTGTGCCATCTTGCTGTCTGCAAAATCCGTCAGATTGGTCGTTTCCAACACTGCATGGACGCTATAAGTTGCGGGACTACGATCTAGTCCTTTCAGATAGGCGATATATGAAAGAAACTGCTTGACCGTAAAATCCCGGTAGAGCTGGCAGCCGGGAACCTGTTCGCCATCGCGCAGCGTCGTATCGAATATAAATAATCTCTCGCTCATAAGCTTTTCGTTGCTGTTTTACCAATTCGGCTTGATATGCAAATGTATGCGGAATGCAAAAACAGAAACGTGCGCCGCGGGGAGATATACGACACCAAAAACAATAAAAATAGTTATAAAAAACTAAATAACAAACAAATGCACTACCGCGACGGGCATCAGCGCAAGAAAGAAAGGCCAGGTGTAGATAAAGAAGAACAGCGTGTTAGAGCCATAAATCA
>OGXI01002024.1_pt1 | contig 15934 bp, 14 predicted proteins | sample 1576221 | NCBI WGS metagenome assembly OGXI01 (sample SAMEA3541523, study PRJEB24748) | human gut metagenome | biome: human gut; feature: human-associated habitat; material: faeces | place: China | collected 2012
TCCCTGCATGGCCCGGTGCGGGGGAGGGGCGGGCGGGCGATGCATCGCTCTTCGAGCGCCATAACGCCCCACCGGCACAGTAATCACCGGTTTTCGACATGCGCGCGGTCTGGGACAGCGCGATGGGGTCCGAAGGCCGCCTCTTTCAGGCGTTTCCCCTGGTTGCTCGTAACGTCGAAGGCGAGGCCTGCTCTGCCGACGCGGCCTGCTGTAGAAAACCGGTGATTACTGTGCCGCACCATGCGCTGCGCGCCATGGCGCGACGCGCAGCGCGCCGAAGGCGGATGCGACGGACGCGCGTGCCTGCGCGCGCCGTGCCGTCACGCGGAGAACAGCTTGCGCACCTCGGCCACGAGCTGCTTGCGGGTGAACACGAGCAGGGCCAGCAGCAGCACGCTGGCCGTGAGCGCGCTCACGTTGGCCGGCACGTCCCACGTGGTCAGCCCCAGCGCCACGAGCGCGAGCGGGATCAGCCCCAGCACCACGTCGAACAGCAGGTACTTCGCGTAACCCGACACGAACGTGCCACGGAACACGGCCACCAGCACGGCGTCGAACACGAGCGCCACCAGGCATATGCCGGGTATGACGAACGTCGTGACCACGGGGTTGCGCGTGATGAGGTACCACAGCGCCGCGATGGCCAGCAGGATGAGGAAGTAGCGCACCACCACGCGCAGGAAGTCGGGCGTGTGCACCAGGATGTTGCGCACGAACAGGTAGTTCACCACCAGGCCCAGGCATACGGTGAGCACGATGTCGCCCGGCAGCCCCAGCGTCCGTCCCAGAAACAGCATGGCCAGCAGGCATGCGCCGCTCACGAACGCCAGCACGCTCAGCGCCACGGCGCCCGACTTGCGCACCTCGTTTCGGGGGAACGCCGACGGCTCGGCCTCGCCCGAGAGCTCCGCCTGGCAGAGCGGGCACCGGTCAAGGTCGCCCGTGAACGACACGCCGCACTTCCCGCATCGCCTCATTTCCCGGCCTCCTTCCGCCTCGCCTTTCGGTCGCCGCCTGCGTCAGCCGTGCGTGCGGTCCTCGCCTTTCGGTCGCCGCCCGCGTCGGCCCCGCGCCCTGCCTCCTGAGACGGGTCCGTCCCCGTCGCGTGCTCCGCCTCCGCCAGCCGCATGGCCTTGGCCTTCCGCTTCGGCTTCTCCTGCGTCTCGGCCTCCCCGTGCGCGGGCGCCTGGCCGCCCAAGCGCCTCACCGAGGCCTCCAGCTTCGCCTCCAGGCGGTCCTCGGCAACCTCCTCGCTCGTCTTGTTGATGTTGATGCGCCCCTCGATGCCGCAGCCCGAGAAGTACCGGACGAAGTTCTTCACCACGTCGGGGTTCGAGTACGCCGTGGATATGCCGATGCTCAAGTCGTCGCCGAACGAGCACAGAAGGAAGTTCAGCCCAGTGGTGGACGTCAGGAGGTTGATGTCGCGCACGTACGGCTCCACCCGCGCGTCCACGGTGATGCGCCCGAGGTTCGAGAGCGTCGTGGTGGTCTCGCGCGCCGTGAAGCGGCTGGCCAGCTCCAGGAGGGCGTCCTTCACGAACAGGGGGGCCAGGCGCAGAAGCGGGTTCTTCTCCAGCGCGATCATGCGGTTCATGCGGGGCTTGAGGCTCTCGGGGTCGGTGGCCACGCGCAGCTGCTCCTGCACCTTCGCGGCAATCCGCTCCACGGGCTCGTCCTCGTCGCCGGGCACGTAGGACACGAACGCAAGCCCGAAGAAGTTCTTGGTGGTGGTGGACTTGAAGTGCTGCCGCAGGTCCACGGGGACGTCCAGGCGGATGGCGCGGTGGCGCTCGCGCCGGGGCATCTCGGCGCGGATGGCGCACATGATGGCCGCGATGACGAGCGACGTCAGGCTCACGCCGTGCCCGCGCGCCAGGTCGAGCACGGATCGCACGGGCAGGTGGTACTCCAAGTACGTGGGGTCGGCCGCGTCGCGCCAGCCGGTGAGCCGGTAGACCTTGGGGGCGTGCGTGGAGGCCGCCTTGTCGCGCTCGAAGTACTTGTCGAAGCTGTCCTCGGCCTTCTGGTGGTCCGAGCCGTCGTACTCCTGCGGCAGGCCCTCCACGCCGTAGCGCTCCTCCACGTAGGCGTAGAGCAGGGCCTTGAAGAAGCTCAGCGATCCGCGCCCGTCGGACACCATGTGCGACACTTCCAGGTTGATGCGCGCCCGGAACCAGCTTACGCGGATGAGCACGCTCTTCGCGTCCACGTGCAGGCCGAAGCAGATGGGGAGGTTCTCCTGCGTCACGGCAGGGGGGCGGGGCGCCTGCTCCAGATAGTGCCAGAACATGCCGCTGCGCAGGCACACGTTGAAGCCGGGGAACACGTCCACCGTGCGGTCGAGCGCGCGCTGCAGCGCCGCGGGGTCTACGTCGTCGGCCATCGTCGCCGCGTAGCGGAACACCGTCTGGGCGGAGCTGCCCGCCTGCGACGAGTAGAACTTCCCTACGTTGTCTAGTCGGTACCAAGTAGCCCGAGCCACGTCGGTTCGCCTTCCTGCACGAGCGGGTCGCCATCGAGGAACTGCTTGACGATGCGGTACGTGTCCCTCACGATGTTGAACACCGAGGGGTACAGCAGGTAGCCGTGCACGGCGTCGAGCATGCGGTAGCACTGCACGTCGCCGCCGTCGTCGGCCAGCCGCTGCGCGTACACCTCGCCCTCGTCGCGCAGCGGGCAGTACTCGGCCGTGACCACGAGCGTGCGCGGCTGGCGGGAGAGGTCGCTCTCCAACAGCGGCGCGAAGTAGGGCCGGTGCAGGTCGGCGGGCGACGAGGCGTACAGCTCCATGTAGCCGCGTATGTCGCGCGACGAGAGCAGGTAGTCTTCGCCGTTCTCCCGCACGGAGTCGAAGTACGAGGTGACGGGGTCGTGGTCGTTGTACGTCACGGGATAGAGCAGCATCTGCGTGCGGGGCAGGAACTCCCCGCGGTCGCGGGCCATGAGCGACACCACGGCGGCCAGGTTCCCCCCGGCGCTGTCGCCGAAGAGCACGATATGGTCGGCGTCCACGTCGGCCAAAAGCTCGCCCGCATGCAGCTGGCGGGCCACCTCGTAGCAGTCCTCGGGCGCCTGGGGGAAGCGGTGCTCGGGTGCGCGGCGGTAGTCCACCGACACCACGCGCCGCTCCAGGCGCAGCGCCATCGCGCTGCAGGCATCGGTGTAGAAGTCCACGTCGCCGTTCACCCAGCCGCCGCCGTGGAAGAACAGCACGGTGCCGCGGAAGTCCTCCGTGACCTTGAACCCCTCGGCCAGCGAGAAGTCGATGTCGAGCGGGGTGAACACGCGCAGGGGGAGCGCGCAGCCGTCGGGCATCGGGGCCGTGATGTCGTCGACGCGGCAGCGGGGGTACGCTGAGGAGCTGGTCAAGAAGATGCAGAAGTCCGGCGCCAAGGCTTACCTGGTCAACACCGGCTGGAACGGCACCGGCAAGCGCATCTCCATCAAGGATACCCGCGGCATCATCGACGCGATCCTGAGCGGCGCTATCAACGAGGCCCCCACCAAGAAGATCCCGCACTTCGACTTCGAGGTTCCCACCTCTCTGCCCGGCGTCGATCCCGCCATCCTCGATCCCCGCGACACCTACAAGGATGCTTCCGAGTGGGAGACCAAGGCTCTGGATCTGGCCGGCCGCTTCATCAAGAACTTCGCCAAGTACGAAGGCAACGAGCATGGCAAGGCTCTGGTCTCTGCCGGCCCGCAGCTGTAATCTGAGCGATTGCTCTTAAAGTAAAGGCATAATAAACGCCCGCACGTCATGTTTTGTGACGTGCGGGCGTTTTTTTGCCGGGAGTGAAATCAAAACACCGCGCTGCGGATTCTCCACAGCGCGGCGTAAAATTTTACAACAAATTAAATCGCGTAGCCCTTGGCTTTGATGACGTCCACGACCTGCTGGACGTACTTTTCGCAGGTCTCGTGCTCGGGAGCCTCGACCATGACGCGGACCAGCGGCTCGGTGCCGGACTCACGGACCAGGATGCGGCCTGTGTCGCCCAGAGCCTCGCCTACGGCCTTGACGGCGGCCTGCACATCGGCGTCATCCTGCGCGGCCTTCTTGTCGGTGACCTTGACGTTCTTCAGCACCTGCGGATAGATCTTCAGCGGTGCGGCCAGTTCGCTCATCGGCTTCTTCTTGGCCAGCATGACCTCCATCATCTTCAGACTCGTCAGGATGCCGTCGCCGGTGCTGGCGTACTTGGAGAAGATGATATGGCCGCTCTGCTCGCCGCCGATGCGGCAGCCGTTTTTGGCCATGTACTCATAAACATACTTGTCACCGACGGCAGTCTTGGCGTAGCCGATGCCCTGCTCGTCGAACGCCTTGTACAGACCGAAGTTGGACATGACGGTGGTGACGACGGTGTTCATCAGCAGCTTGCCGCGCTCTTTCATGTAGCAGCCGTAAATGTACAGGATGTGGTCGCCGGTGATGACGTTGCCCTTTTCATCCACACAGAGGCAGCGGTCGGCGTCGCCGTCGTAGGCAAAGCCGATGTCGAGGTGGTTTTCGACGACGAACTTCTGCAGACCCTCAATGTGGGTGGAGCCGGCGTTCAGGTTGATGTTCAGGCCGTTGGGCTTGTTGTTGATGACGTAGGTATCTGCACCGAGAGCATCAAAAATGCTCTTGGCAATGTTCCAGCTGGAACCGTTGGCGCAGTCCAGGCCGACCTTGACCCCCTTGAAGGAGTAAATACCCAGAGAGATCAGGTATCCCATGTAGCGGTTGCGTCCGCTGACGTAGTCGACGGTGCAGCCGACATGGTCACGGCTGGCAAACGGCAGCTCGGGCCAATCCTGGTCAAAGACGTGCAGCTTGCCGTCGAGGTAATCCTCGACGAGCAGCAGCGTTTCCTCGTCCATCTTCTCGCCGTAGCAGTCGATGAGCTTGATGCCGTTGTCATAATAGGGGTTGTGGCTGGCGGAGATCATGATGCCGCAGTCAAAGTCGTCCACGCGGGCAATGTATGCGACGCTGGGCGTGGTGGTGACATGCAGCAGGTAGGCGTCCGCGCCGGAAGCCGTCAGGCCTGCGACGAGGCTGTACTCAAACATGTAGGAGCTGCGGCGGGTATCTTTGCCGATGACGATGCGCGGCGTGGTGGCCTCGCCGTTGCGCTGGCGCAGCATACCGTAATACCAACCGAGGAAACGGCCAACCTTGTAGGCATGGTCGGCAGTCAAAGTGACACCGGCCTCCCCACGGAAGCCGTCAGTACCAAAGTATTTTCCCATTGTATACACTCTTTCCTTTCGGATTGAACTTGACTGGATGGAAATAATCCTTTAATATCATAGCACATATCGCACATAAATGCAATGTTTTTACATGGCTTGCGAGGTGATTGCCTTCAAAAGACCGCGGCAGCCTTCCGCAACGTCCCGCCAGGTGGTCGAAAAATCACCCGTGTACCACGGGTCGGCCACGTCGCCGGGGCGGGCGGTGTAGTCGAGCAGACGGTGGATTTTGCCCGCCGGGTCGCCGCCGCAGATGCGGGTCATATTGCGGATGTTGGCGCTGTCCATCCCGATGAGCAGGTCGTATTTGTCGTAGTCCGCCCGCGTCATCTGCCGCGCCGTGTGCGGCCCGCAGAACACGCCGTGCGCCGCCAGCTCCCGCCGCGCCGGTGGGTAGACCGGGTTGCCGAGTTCCTCGGTGCTTGTCGCCGCAGAGTCAATGACGAACCGCTCCCCTGCCCCGGCCTTAGCGGCCATATCCTTCATCACAAACTCCGCCATCGGACTGCGGCAGATGTTGCCGTGGCAGATAAATAAAATCTTTTTCATAGCAAAAACCCATTTCCCTAAAAATATCATTTACGGGTCAGTCTGGCATCCGGCTCAGTATAACACATTTTTCCCCACTTTGCAAAACGCGGAAAGACTGCTATAATGGGAGAAAACGCAAGGGGGCTTTGGAATGGAGCTGCAAAAGGGGCGGCCTGCGGACACGGCGGGCCGATTGGAAAAGGAGATCCGCACCTACGACCTGCTGGACCGGCTGGGTGTGGCATACGAGAGGGTCGACCACGCACCGGCTATGACAATGGAGGTCTGTCAGGAGATCGACCAGACGCTGCAGGCGGTCATCTGCAAGAATCTGTTCCTGTGTAATCGACAGGAAACAGCCTTTTATCTGCTGATGATCCCGGACACGAAGGTTTTCCATACAAAGGATCTGTCTGCACAGATCGGCGCGGCGCGCCTGTCCTTTGCCAAGCCGGAATACATGGAAAAGTTTCTGGATATTACGCCCGGCTCGGTCAGCGTGCTGGGGCTGATGAATGACACCGGGCACCGCGTGCAGCTGCTGATCGACGAGGATGTGCTGAACAGCGAGTTTGTGGGCTGTCACCCCTGCATCAACACGTCCAGCCTGCGGCTGCGGACAAAGGATTTAATTGAAAAAATCCTTCCCGCTGTGGAGCACGACTTTATCAGGGTGAAGCTGTGAATTTTACGGACTTCCGTGCGCAGAAACATTGACAAATGTCCGCTGTTTGATTATATTTTATAGTATATAAATAAAGGAAGAAGCCACCTGCCCGCTGTGGGCAGAACGGCTTACAAGGGAGATACATCATAATGGCAGAAGAAAAACGTAAACGCATTCTTTCGGGCATTCAGCCCACCGGCACGCCGACTCTGGGCAACTACATCGGCGCGGTGCGCAACTGGGCCCTCTTGCAGTCCGATTACGACTGCCTGTACATGGTGGCCGACCTGCACAGCCTGACCGTGCGCCAGGTGCCCGCAGACCTGCGCCGCCGCACCCGTGAGCTGGCCGCCCTGCTGCTGGCCGTAGGCATCGACCCGAAGGAGCACGTTCTGTTTGTACAAAGCCACGTGCCCGCGCACACCGAGCTTGCCTGGGTGCTGGCCTGCAACACGCAGTTTGGTGAGCTGTCGCGCATGACCCAGTTCAAGGATAAGAGCGCCAAGCACCCCGACAACGTCAACGGCGGTCTGTTCACCTACCCCGTGCTGATGGCAGCGGACATCCTCATCTACAATGCCGACCTCGTGCCCGTGGGGCAGGATCAGACCCAGCATCTGGAAATTGCCCGCGACATCGCAGGCCGCTTCAACGGCATTTACGGCGATACCTTCACCCTGCCCGAGGGCTACGTGCCCGCCGCGGGCGCCAAGATCATGTCGCTGGCCGAGCCGACCAAGAAGATGAGCAAGTCCGACACGAACATCAACAGCTTTATCCTGATGACCGATGACAAGGATGCCATCGTGCGCAAGTTCAAGCGCGCCGTGACTGACTCCGACGGCGTAGTCCGCTTTGACCGCGAGACGAAGCCCGGCGTGTCCAACCTGATGTGCATTTATAGCACCTTCACGGGCAAGTCCAACGACGAGATCGCTGCCGAGTTTGAGGGAAAGGGCTACGGTGACTTCAAATTGGCCGTGGCCGAGGTCACCGCCGACGCGCTGGCCCCCGTGCAGACCGAGTATGCCCGCATTCTGGCCGACAAGGCCTACGTGGACGAGGTCCTCAAGAACGGTGCGGAGCGTGCCTCCCGCCTGGCCAACCGCACTGTCAGCAAGGTCTACCGCAAGGTTGGCCTTTTGCAGTTGGATAAATGACGCTGTGCCTTGACAAATCCGTTTTGAACCCGTATAATATATAAGTTAGTGCGGCTCCCCAGTTGGTGCCGCACATCTTTTACTATCCATTTTACGTTAGGAGACACTGCTATGGCTAAAGAAGTTGTCGTTACCCGAGAGGGTTATAATAAACTGGAGCAGGAGCTGGAAAACCTGCGCACCGTCAAGCGTAAGGAAGTTGCCGACAAGATCAAGGTCGCCCGCGGTTACGGCGACTTGAGCGAGAATGCCGAGTACGACGCCGCCAAGGAGGAGCAGGCTTCTGTGGAGGCCCGCATTGCCGACCTGGAGGCTACCCTGAAGCTGGCCCGTATCATGGATGAGAGCGAGCTGTCCAACGACACCGCCTCCATCGGTATGCACGTCAAGATCCTGGCCGAGGGCGATGACCTGGAGGACGCCGAGGAGTACGACCTGACCGGCTCCACCGAGGCTGACATGGATCTGAACCGTATCAGCGACGAGAGCCCCGTCGGCGCGGCACTGATCGGCTGCAAGGTCGGCGACAGCGTTGATGTCACCCTGCCCAACGGCAACATCATCACGTACAAGCTGCTGGAAGTCAGCCGCTCGAAGTAATAATCCCCAATAAATTCTGAAGGGGCGGATGCTTGCATCGACCCCTACAAGCAACCCATATCAACAGAATTAAAAATCACGAAAGGACGATCTCACATGGAGCAAAATAAGCCCCAGACCGAGCAGGAGCTGACCCAGCAGGCCGCTGTGCGCCGCCAGAAGCTGGCAGACCTGTGCGAAGCCGGTCATAACCCCTTTGAAATCACCAAATATGCGCAGGATGCGTACTCGGCCGACCTCAAAAATGAGTTTGCTGACCTTCCTGCCGAGGCTGAGACCGGAAAGATCGTCTCTCTGGCTGGCCGCATGATGTCCAAGCGCATCATGGGCAAAGCCAGCTTTGCCCATCTGCGCGACCAGAAGGGCGACATCCAGATTTTTGTCAAGCGCGACCTGCTGGGCGATGAAGCCTACGCTGCCTTCAAGAAGCTGGACATCGGTGACATCATCGGCGTCAAGGGCGAGGTGTTTCGCACGAAGATGGGCGAAATTTCTGTCCGCATCTCTGAGCTGACGCTGCTCTCCAAGAGTCTGCTGCCCCTGCCCGAGAAGTTCCACGGCCTGACGGACCGCGAGGCGCGTTACCGCCAGCGCTACGTTGACCTCATCATGAACCCCGAGGTCAAGGACACTTTTGTCAAGCGCAGCCTGATTTTGAAGGAAATTCGCGCCTATCTGGACGAAAAGGGCTTCTTGGAGGTTGACACCCCCATCCTGACCCCGTTCGAGATCGGCGCGTCCGCCCGCCCCTTCTACACCCACCACAACACCCTGAACATGGACATGGTCCTGCGCATTGAGACCGAGTTGTACCTCAAGCGCCTGATCGTGGGCGGCATGGACCGCGTGTATGAGGTTGGCCGCATCTTCCGCAACGAGGGCATGGATCCCAAGCACAACCCCGAGTTCACGACCATCGAGCTGTACCAGGCATTCACCGACTTCCACGGCATGATGGATCTGGTCGAGGAGATGTACAAGCGCCTGGCCCTCAAGGTCTGCGGCAGCCTTGAGATCACCTACCAGGGCAAGCAGATCGACATGGGTCACTGGGAACGCCTGACGATGGTCGAGGCCGTCAAGAAGTATTCCGGCGTTGACTTCAACGACTGGAAAACCGACGAGGATGCCATCGCTGCCGCCAAGGAGCATCATGTAGAGCTGCCCGAGGTCCCGACAAAGGGCGCGATCCTGGCCGAGTTCTTCGATGCCTTTGTCGAGGATAAGCTCATCCAGCCCACCTTCATCTATGACTACCCCGTCGAGATCAGCCCGCTGGCCAAACGCAAGCCCACTGACCCGGCCTTCACCGAGCGCTTTGAGTATTTCATCGACTGCACCGAGTACGGCAACGCATTCAGCGAACTGAACGACCCCATCGACCAGAAGGCCCGCTTCGAGCGCCAGGTCGCTGAGCGCAAGGCCATTGAGCCAGACTGCAAGGCCCAGGTCGACTACGACTACGTCAACGCCCTTGAGTACGGCCTGCCCCCCACGGGCGGCCTCGGCTTCGGCGTGGATCGCCTCGTCATGCTGCTGACCGACAGCGCGTCGATCCGTGACGTGCTGCTGTTCCCCACGATGAAGCCAATTGAGCAGTAAATCGCAAAAATAAAACGCAGATACGAGTGAATTTTAAAACGATTTCACCCATCATCTGCGTTAGACTTTGCAGAAAGAAATGAATGCTGAAAATTTGCGGCAGTAAATCTTTTTGAGCGGAAATTAAGCAAAAAAAGAAATGTAAAAAGTGTTATAATATAAGACTTTACATACGAGATGGGTGTGCGCATTATTGGTTCAAGACGCACTCACGGTATCGTCTGACAATACGCCGGTTTTTGCCGGCATGAATGGATTCTCGAGCGGACAACGGACGACATGAATAAATCAGATAAATCCCTACCAGTAACTGATGAAACCAACAATACGACTGTCGTGGTAAAAAAACGCGGTCGCAAGAAGCTGGATGAAAGTGCTGTGGCGGCGCAGGAATTGCCGGTTACGCCTGAAAATGCTGTTTCTGCCAAACGGGGCAGAAAAAAAGCGATGCCTGAGGAAAACCTGGCATCTGAAGTTTCATCCGATATCCCTGAAGTCAAAGTCAAAAGTACACGCGGAAGAAAACCGAAAAATGCGGTTTTGGCCGAGCCTGAAGTCGTGCTTTCCGAAAATAGTAACGTATCCAGCACAGTCGTAACGACGGATGCCGCCAAACTGGCAGCAATCGATACGTCCGGTTACGTGCTGCCCAGCGTCAAGGTTCCGGGAAGAAGAGGCCGCAAGCCCAAGGATTTTCAGCCGGAAAATGAGGAAGTTGCCGCACTGAATGCGGTTGAACGTGCTGAAATGAAGGCCGTTGACAAGGCGCGCGCCAAGGATCGCAAGGCCAAGGAAAAGGCATTGTTGAAAGATGCCCTCTCGGGTGATTCCGAAGCGTCGATGGAAGAACTGGAACGCCGTCGTGAACGCCTGATGATCCTGATCAAGCTGGGCAAGGAACGTTCTTTCCTGACTTACGCCGAAATCAACGATCATCTGCCGGATAACGTCATTGATCCGGATGCGATTGAAGGTATTATCAGTACCTTTAACGACATGGGCATTTCGGTCTACGAACAGGCTCCCGACGCGGAAGAACTGTTGTTGACCGACAATGTCGTGACAGTCACCAGCGATGAAGAAGCTGAAGCGGCTGCCGAGGCTGCCCTGTCGACTGTGGATTCCGACTTCGGCCGGACGACCGACCCTGTCCGCATGTATATGCGTGAAATGGGTTCTGTTGAACTGTTGACCCGTGAAGGCGAAATCGAAATTGCAAAACGGATTGAAGAAGGCCTGAGAGATATGATCTCGGCGATCTCTTCCTGTCCGACAACTATTCTGGAAATCATCGATCAGGCGGAAAAAATCCGTGCCGATGAAGTGAAAATCGATGAAGTGGTCGATGGGCTGGCTGATGATGAAGAAGGCTCGGAAAACGCGGCCCTGAATGCTTCTGCCAGTGATTCTGATGAAGATTCCGATGATGAAGATTCCGATGAAGAAGATTCCGACGACGAAGAAGATGACGAAGAGTCCGGTTCTGCCGGTGGTGCCGCTGCCGGTTTCTCCGCCGAACAGCTTGAAAAACTGAAAGATGAGGCATTGGGCAAGTTTGCCGTCATTGGTGCGCACTTCAAGGAAATGCAGCAATCCTTTGAAAAAGACGGTTACAATTCGCCGGCTTATCTTCAGGCACACGAAAGCATTTCCGCAGAGCTTTTGACCATGCGCTTTACCGCACGTTTCATTGAAAAGCTGTGCGATACCTTGCGTGCGCAGATGGACGAAGTTCGTCAGATCGAACGTGAAATACTGAATGTCGTCGTCAATAAATGCGGGGTGCCGCGTGCCCACTTCATCAAGACATTCCCTGGCAATGAAACGGATCTGACCTGGATCGACGAGGAAGTCGAAGCCGACCATCCCTATAGTGCCATCCTCGAACGTAACGTTCCGATGGTCAAGGAATTGCAGCAGAAACTGGTCGATATCCAGAACCGTATCGGTATGCCTCTGGCTGACCTGCGTGAAATCAACCGCAAGATGGTTGCCGGTGAAATGCGTGCCCGCAAGGCCAAAAAAGAAATGACGGAAGCCAATTTGCGTCTGGTCATTTCGATTGCCAAGAAATACACCAACCGTGGTTTGCAGTTCCTGGATCTGATTCAGGAAGGCAATATCGGCTTGATGAAGGCCGTCGACAAATTCGAATATCGCCGTGGTTACAAATTCTCGACCTATGCGACATGGTGGATTCGTCAGGCGATTACGCGTTCGATTGCCGATCAGGCCAGAACCATCCGTATTCCGGTTCACATGATCGAAACGATCAACAAGATGAACCGTATTTCGCGCCAGATCCTGCAGGAAACCGGTGCTGAACCGGATCCGGCGACACTGGCCGTCAAGATGGAAATGCCTGAAGACAAGATCCGCAAGATCATGAAAATCGCCAAGGAACCGATTTCGATGGAAACGCCGATCGGGGATGATGACGATTCGCATCTGGGCGATTTTATCGAAGACAACAATACGCTGGCTCCGTCTGATGCCGCCTTGCACGCATCGATGCGCAATGTCGTCAAGGACGTTCTGGATTCCCTGACGCCACGGGAAGCCAAGGTCTTGAGAATGCGTTTCGGTGTTGAAATGTCAACTGACCACACTCTGGAAGAAGTCGGCAAGCAGTTTGATGTGACACGTGAACGTATTCGCCAGATTGAAGCGAAGGCCTTGAGAAAATTGCGTCATCCGTCGCGTTCGGATAAACTTAAGAGTTTCCTGGAAAGCAATTGATAATTGCCATTTTCAGAAGGGCCTATAGCTCAGTTGGTTAGAGCAGAGGACTCATAATCCTTTGGTCCCAGGTTCAAGTCCTGGTGGGCCCACCAATAAAATCAAAGAGTTACGTGAAAACGTAACTCTTTTTTTGTCTGATTTTTCAGATTATATTAAACAGTGTCTAATATTGCTTAATCTTCAGGCGGTCTTGAAATTGCAATTTTATGCGGTTTAAATGTTCTTTCATATTAGGTGGCCTGTCGTGTCGATTCTTTGAAGGTGGATGGAAACTGAAGTATTTCATGTGATATTTTATTAAATTGTCACTACGTTAGTTCCTTGATGAACATTCATGAAAGTTTAAGGATTCGATGGAAAATCCAGTTGTTTCAATAATATTTTTCATCCGGGTGGGGGCAATCAAAAAGACCAGCTTTCAATTTCTTGTTATAAAAACTTTTTATGGGCTTATGTATGTTTTGCGCGTTTTCTCAAGATGGATTTTTTATTCTTTTCTATAGTTAAAAAAGGAAAATAGTCTGAAAAATAAATCAAATGTGTCATATGCAGAAAAGTAACAAAATGTCAAAACTTCAAAAGATGACGAATTTTGGTTATATTCTCTCTAAAGACATATATTGATGAGCATGGAAGAGGAGCAGGCCTATGACTACGATTGTTATTTTCGTTATTGCGGGACTTATTTTTGCATGGGGCTGGTATCGTATTTACCGGCACAATATCCAGAAAGGAACGCGCCCCCTGATCGCTCATATGCTGGGTTTTTTACTGGGAATTTTCCCGGCCCAGTTTTTCATTTATGCCAGTTTCGCCAGTTACCCTCCGCCTGAACTTGAACCGCCATCCACAATGACGGTGTGGTCCTTGTGGATCATTTTCATTGTGACCGTGCTTGCGCTGATTTATATAACGACGCGCCCGATTGTCCTCGGTCCGCGGGAAGAATTGCCGATCAAGGGAAAGAAAAGCTGATTTGTTCATACAGGGGTGGTTCAGCAACTCCTGTTTTCCATTCTGTCCAGAAATGATTTCAGATAATCCCCGACCTGATCCAGACGGTTTTTCAGGCGGTGTTCGTCATCGAGCAAGTGAAGTGTGCATTTATGCTCGCGACTGAACCGGATGACGTTTTCAACAGGAATCAGGCTGTCTTTCCAGCCGTGAACGATTTCAATGGCATTACCAATGCATCCCAGACGATGTGGAGGGTAATCCGGCATATCGATGGCCGGAGCCAGCAGAAACAATCCCCTGACGGGAATGGCGGCGCTGGCGGTCATGGCGACCCATCCACCCATGCTGGAGCCGACAAAATAACTGGCCGGCCGTTTTTTGCAGGAGTCTGTCAACATCCTGACGCGCACAGCCGGATCGAACGTCGCTGAATAGTCGAGGCTTTCCACGTCAAAACCCATTTGTCTGGCGATATCGGCCAGATACCTGATTTTGGTACCCCAGGGGCCGCTTTCCTTGCCGTGTACGAAGTGGATAAGTGGTTTCATATAGTCTAAAAAGATAAATTGGCCTGTTTACCCGGATTTTACTTTATAAAAGGAGTCAGGTTGATATTGAATATGTATAGGTCTGCTTCCTGAAGTCGATCCGGTTTTGATCGGGCGCGGGTGATCTTTTGTATGACAATTTGCCGTTTTTTTCTTGCCAGAATAAAGAAAAACAAACAGACCCATTAAAATCATCAATATAAATACCGTCAATTTGATCGAAAATAAAGTGTGAAATTGTCCTGATCCATTTGAATCAGTGAAGGCGAACAGGAATGGAAAATGGGCCGATCAATTTTAAAAAGGAATATTCACTCTGAAGGTCTGAAAGGAGAATTCGATGGATCTGAAATTACTGACGCCACTGAAAGTGGGTGAAACAAAACTGGCGAACCGGGTCGTAATGGCTCCTTTGACGCGCTGCCGGACAGCCGAACCGGATAATGTTCCGACTGAATTGAACGCAGAATATTATGCACAGCGTGCCACGGCAGGCCTGATCATTTCAGAAGCAACCCAGATATCACGGTCGGGTCAGGGTTACGCGGGTTCAGCAGGGATTTATACCGATGCGCAAGAGGCCGGATGGAAAAAAGTTGTGGATGCCGTGCATGCGAAAGGAGGAAAAATGTCGGCACAGTTATGGCATGTGGGGCGCATGTCCCACTCCTATTTCCAGCCCGACGGCAAAGCGCCTGTCGCTCCATCGGCAATCGCTGCCGAAGGCGCCAAGTGCAACATCATTGTAGATGGTCAGCACAAGTTTGTGCCTTGTGATACTCCCAGGGAACTGAGTGTCGGGGAAATAGGCCAGATTGTCGACCAGTACAGAAATTCGGCGGCCAGAGCTATCAAGGCCGGATTCGATTTTGTCGAAGAACATGCCGCAAACGGCTATTTGCTACAGCAGTTTCAGGCGACCAATACCAACAAGCGTACCGACAGGTACGGTGGCTCGCTCGTCAATCGTGCACGGTTGACTCTGGAGGTCCTGGACGCGATGCTGGAAGTCGTTGACAGGGAAAAACTGGGTGTCCGGATTTCACCGTATTTCAATATCAATGGCATTGCCGATGCCGAGCCTGAACAAATGGCATTGTATCTAGCCGACGAGTTCCACAAGCGGGGAATTGCCTATCTCAGTATTGCCGAGCCGAGCTGGGTGGGGGGGATTGAATTGACTGACACATTCAAACGAAAAATAAGGGAAACTTTTTCCGGAACGCTAATTTATGCAGGTGAATATACTCCCGAGAAGGCGGAAGCAGCCATACAGAGTGGTTTGGCAGACGCAATTGCGTTCGGGCGACTTTTTATTGCAAATCCTGATCTTGTCGAAAGGATTCGGCAGAATGGCCCATATAACGTGCCGGACAGGGCCACTTTTTATACTGAGGGATCAAGGGGTTACACGGATTATCCTTTTTTGAATGTCTAAATCAGGATAGCGACAGAAGAACGCTTTTAAGCGAAAATGAATGTGTAATAAAAGACGATTGTTACAATTGTTACATCTTTCATCGTAAAAAAAGTCAACCGGATGGCTAATGGGTTCGTTAAAAGACGTGATCCAGTCGGATTGCATTTTTTTTAATAAGAAATAAATGAACTTAAATATGAAGAAAGTCATTGCTATTCTGATCTCCGGTTTGTTCGCTTCTGCCGCTTTCGCAGCTGCTCCTGCTGCTGAAAAAGCACCTGTCGCTCCGGCGAAAGCAGAAAAAGCAGCTCCTGCAGAAAAAGCTCCTGTGAAAGCAGAAAAAGTAGCTCCGGCTGCACCAGCAGCTGCCAATGCAGCGCCTGCTGAAAAAGCACCAGCCAGGAAATAATTTTTTGGCATGACAAAAAAGCATGGTACCGCACAATAGTGCACTATCCAT
>OGXI01002025.1_pt1 | contig 15933 bp, 8 predicted proteins | sample 1576221 | NCBI WGS metagenome assembly OGXI01 (sample SAMEA3541523, study PRJEB24748) | human gut metagenome | biome: human gut; feature: human-associated habitat; material: faeces | place: China | collected 2012
AATCCCTCGTCGGAGACAAGGTGACGAGCATGCTCGGCATCGTCAACGGCACCACCAACTACATCCTCGACGAGATGACCACCAAGGGTCTCGATTTCGATGACGTGCTCAAGGACGCACAGGCCAAGGGTTACGCCGAAGCCGATCCGACCGGCGACATCGAGGGTTACGACGCGGCCAACAAGGCCGCCATCATGGCCACCCTCGGCTTCCATACCTCCGTCACCATCGACGACGTCTCCGTCGAAGGCATCACCAAGATCACCGCCGACGACATCGCCGCCGCCACCGCGGAAAACAAGGTGATCAAGCTGCTCGCCGTCGTGGAGAACACCGATGCCGGCGTGTCCGCGCGCGTCTACCCGGCACTGATCTCCAATACCCATCCGCTGGCCTCCGTGCACGGTTCCTTCAACGCCGTGTTCGTCAAGGCCGAAGCCGCGGACGACCTCATGTTCTACGGCCGCGGCGCAGGCGGCGCTCCGACCGCCTCCGCGGTTGTCGGAGACGTCGTGACCGAAGCCCGCCATATCGCGCAGGGCTGCACCGGCCCGTCCATCCCGCTGTACAAGGATCTGAAGAAGGCTCCGATCGAGGCTTCCAAGGCCGAGTTCGCTGTCCGCTTCGTGATTCACGACAATCCGGGCGTGCTCGCCGCGATCGCAGCCAAGTTCGCCGACCATGGCGTGTCCATCAACGGCGTGAACCAGGATTTGAAGCCGACGCTGAAGGATCCGGGCTACGATGGCGAACTGCAGCAGCTGCGTCTGGTCACCCACATGACCGACGAGCTCACCCTGCGCGAAACCGTCAAGGACGTGTGCGAGCTGGATTGCGTGTGCGGAGAGCCGTCGATCCTGCGCGTGCTGAACTGATATCGGATGCGATTCGGGCCCATGATGAGATTGGCATGCAAGCCATGCCAAGCCGCCATCATGGGCCCGAATACGATACATGGGTGCGGTTCCCCCTGAAATTTGACTCTGGCACTGCCACGGTATACGGTGCTTGATTTGTAATGAAGATGTGACGAAGGACGACGAGAGATGACTCCAGTTACCCGCAAGGTGCGTGTGAAGGTTCCGGCCACCAGCGCCAATCTTGGCTCCGGCTTCGATACGGTCGGTTTGGCCTTGGACTACCATGACGAGCTTGAATTCACGCTGAGCGCCGACCCGGTGAACACCGCGGCGCAGGTGATGATTGAAGGCGAGGGCGAGGACACCCTGCCGCGTGACGAGACGCACCTGGTGGTCTCCACGTTCCGCCGCGCATGCCAGACCTTCGGCCTGGGACGTGTCGGATTCATTCTGCAGGCGCACAACAACATCCCGCAGGCGCGAGGCATGGGCTCCTCCGCCGAGGCCATCGTCGCCGGCATCGCCGCCGCGGCAGCCTTCGCGCAGGACGACGACCTCAACCGCGACGCCGTGTTCGAGCTGGCCGCCGCCATCGAAGGCCATCCGGACAACGTGGCCCCGGCCGTGTACGGCGGCCTGACCATGTCTTGGGACATGGAGACCGCGGAAGGTGTCGGATCCGTGCCGATTCCAGGCGGCGAGCCGATGCACAACGGCTTCCACACCATCAACTACCGCGTGGCGGACGATCTGACCGCGGCCGTGTTCGTGCCGGACTACGAGCTGTCCACCGAAAAGGCCCGTCAGGCGTTGCCGACTGAGATTCCGTTCAAGGACGCCGTGCACAACGTCTCCCGTGTGAGCCTGCTGCCGGCCGCCATGAACCCCGCGATGCTGGCCTCCGGCTCGCGTCAGAACGCCAACGCACTGCTGTTCGCGGCCACGCAGGACCGCCTGCATCAGCCGTACCGCGCCTCGCTGATGGAGCCGTCTTGGGCGCTGATTGAGAAGATGCGCTCCCACGGCTTCGCCTCCACCGTGTCCGGCGCCGGCCCATGCGTGCTTGTGCTGCACCATGGCGACGCCCACGAGGAGCTTGAACAGATCGCCGCCGAAGAGCTGGCATCCGGCCATTGGCGTGTGCTGCATCTCGCGGTCGACACCAAGGGCGTGCAGGTGGAACGCGCATGAGCATCCCGCTGATTCTCGCCTCCCAGTCCCGTCCACGCCGTGACGTGCTGTTCTCCGCCGGCATCTGCCCGACCATCCGTGTCTCGCACGTCGACGAGCCTGCCGCGCTTGAACGCGAGGCGGCCGCGCTTGGCGTCACCGTGAACGACCTGAGCGTCGAACAGCGTGTGATGATTCTCGCCACGGCGAAGGCCGAGGCCGTGCACCAGGCGTATCGCAACATCGCCGATACCGCGGCGCACGCGCGCGGGGAGCGCGTGGTCGGCTTCCCGCTCCGGGCAGCAGACGATCGCGACGCATCCTCGGCGGGCACAGCCGCACGCACGGACAGCGCGCAGTCCGCCGACGAGACGAAGACCCGCGATTTCTCCGGCATCGCCATTCCCACCGTCGCCGAGCCGATCGCCGATTTCGTGGATGGCCGTCCAAGCCTGACCCGTTCGAAGGCCGGCCCGCTGATTCTCGGCTGCGATTCCATGTTCCTGCTGGACGGCGAATGCTACGGCAAGCCGCATAGCGAAGAGGTAGCGCGCGAACGGCTGCGTGCCATGCGCGGTGCCACCGGCGAGCTGTGGACCGGCCATTGCCTCATCGACTTCGCGTCGGGCCGCATGGTGCGCGGCGCCAGCAAAGCGACCCTGCACTTCTGCGAATATTCCGACCTGGATATCGAACGCTACATCGCCACCGGCGAGCCGCTGGAAGTGGCCGGATCGTTCACTTTGGAAGGTTTCGGCGGCGCGTTCATCGACTCGATCGAAGGCGATCCGCACGGCATCATCGGCCTGAGCCTGCCGTTGGCGCGCCGTCTGGCGGCGCAATTGGGCGTCGAATGGACCGATCTGTGGAACGTCACGCGCTCCGACCTCGCGCCGGACGCCGAATATGATGCGAAAACGGGTGCCGCGAAGCCGCTGCCGCCCAAGGAGAACGTGCACCAGCCGGGAGACGGCTGGGTCGATTGCGCCTGCGGCCGCAAGCATTGGGGTACGAACGGCGCGTCCGGCGTGCTCTTGGCCCGCCGCAGCGAGACGACCGGTGAGGTGACGCACATCGTCATGCAGCACCGCGCGGTATGGAGCGCGGAAGGCGGCACGTGGGGCATTCCCGGCGGCGCCACCGCCGATGGCGAAAGCCCGATCGAGGGCGCACTGCGCGAATCGTACGAGGAAGCCAACATCACGCCGGAGGACATCGACGTGGTCGGCTCGTACTGTGAGGACCACGGCCCATGGTCGTACACCACGGTGTTCGCCTTCGAAAGGCCGGGGCACCGCGTCGACCCCAAGGCCAACGACGACGAAAGCATGGAGATCGAATGGGTGCCGATCGATGACGTGCCCAACCGCAAGCTGTTGACTGCCATGCGCACCGATTGGCCTAACTTCGCGGCACGTCTGCGTGCTTTGGCGGCCGTGCGGTAGCCTGCGCGCAGTGTGCCGCATCCTTGGAACATGACGGCTGTTAGCGCTAACTGAAGTTGCGTGTACAATAGGCGAACGTACCAACAGTTGTGTGCGAAAGGCGATGGGGCATGGCAGACAAACGCAATGCGGGCAATAGGCGTCCTTCGATGTTCGAAGTGGCGAAGCTGGCTGGTGTGAGCCACCAGACGGTCTCGCGCGTCATCAACCATTCGCCGGACGTTTCCGACGCCACCCGTGAGAAGGTGCAGAGGGCCATCGACCAGCTCGGATACCGTCCCAGCAACTCCGCCCGCGCGCTCGCCTCGCACCGGTCCCGCACCATCGGCCTGATCGCCGGCGGCCAGCATTTCTATGGCCCGATCTCCACGATTTCCGCGATTGAGACGATGGCCCGCCAGCATGGCCTGTTTGTGACGGTGAGCATGGTGCATGAGGCGCTGTGCTCGCAGGAGGAATTCGACGACCTGTGCCGCACCTTCGACGAGATGAACGTCGATGCGTTCATCTTCCTCACGCCCACCGATGTCATGTTCTCCGCGGCATGCCGGACGCGGATCGCGCAGCCTCGTGTGATCGTCACATCCACGCACGGTGGCATCGGCGTGCAGGACGGCCTGCGGCTGATGAAGTCCGCCGACCGCCGCCGCGTATCCGTCGTCGGCATGGACCAATGGTCCGCGATGGCCGACGTGATGCATCTCGTCGTGGAATACGGGCACCGTTCGGTGCTGTATTTCGCCGGTCCCAAGGAGTGGCGCGACGCGGCGACGCGCCTGCTGGCATGGAACAAGCTATGCGCGGCCAATGCGGTCAATTCCGTGACGGTGCAGTGCGAGACCTGGGAATCCTCCGAAGCGTACGGCAAGATGAACCACATCCTCGACAACATCGGCCGCACCGGCGGCAATCTGCCGACATGCATGGTCTGCGCCAACGACAGCCAGGCCGTGGGTGTGGCCCGCGCGCTGCATGAGCATGGCGTGCGCGTTCCGCAGGATGTGAGCCTGGTGGGTTTCGACGACATGCCTGCCATGGACAATATGTTCCCGCCGCTGACCACGGTCCGTCCCGGCTTCGAGCAGCTGGGTGTCGCCGCCATGCGTGAGACGCTGTACTTGCTGGGCGCGGGGGAGGAGAACTCCTTCGGATCATCGCAGCATGGCGTCGGACTGGTGTCGGCGCAGATGGTCAACCGCAGCTCCCTGGGTCCTGTCCGCCGTCGCTAAGGCGCTGCTTCTTCTCGATTTGTTTATATATTCATTGCTCCGATGACACGTCGGATTTGGTGCGTCACGGGTTTGTGCCTACAATAGTGAGCGTTAACAGTGAGCGCTAACATTCAGTTGACAGAGTGGTTGCGAGGCGCTCGGACGCAAGGAGTTCGTGAACTATGACGCAAGAGCAGGTCGCAGTGACCGCCGAGAAGATCCGCGCAGGCAAGACGAGCCTGGGCATCGAGTTCGGCTCCACCCGCATCAAGGCGGTGCTCATCGATGACGCCTACCACACCATCGCGGCGGGCGACTATGAGTGGGCCAGCCATCTCGAGGACGGGCTGTGGAGCTACACCCAGGAGGAAATCTGGAAGGGTTTGCAGACCGCATACGCCCGGATGGCCGGCGACGTCGAAACCGCCTATGGCGAACGGCTGACCCACGTGGGGCACATCGGCTTCTCCGCCATGATGCACGGCTACCTCGCCTTCGACAAGTCCGGCGAACTGCTCGTGCCGTTCCGCACCTGGCAGAACACCAACACCCACGAAGCCCACGAGAAGCTTTCCGAGCTGTTCCAGTACAACATTCCGGAACGCTGGTCCGTGGCACACCTCTACCAGGCGGTGCTCAACCACGAGGAGCACGTCTCCAAGGTGGACTACATCACCACACTCGCCGGCTACGTGCACTGGAAGCTCACCGGCGAGAAGGTGCTCGGCGTGGGCGACGCCTCCGGCATGTTCCCCATTGACCCGGCCACCCATACCTACGAAACCGAGTTCATCAAGCGATTCGACGCGATCGAGGAAGTCGCCGCGCAGCCGTGGAAGCTTGAGAACCTGCTGCCCCGTCCGCTCGTGGCGGGCACCCCGGCCGGCACGCTCACCGCCGAAGGCGCCAAACTGCTCGACCCGACCGGCACCCTTCAGCCGGGCGTCGTCCTCGCCCCGCCGGAAGGCGACGCGGGCACCGGCATGGTCGCCACCAACTCCGTGCGCGTGCGCACCGGCAACGTCTCCGCCGGCACTTCGATCTTCGCCATGGTCGTGCTTGAGCACAAGCTGGCGCGCCTGCATCCGGAAGTCGACCTCGTCACCACCCCAGCCGGCGACCTGGCCGGCATGAGCCACGCCAACAACTTCACTTCCGATCTCAACGCCTGGGTCGGCCTGTTCGGACAGTTCGCCGCCGCGATCGGCCAGCCGGTCGATGCCGGCACGCTGTACGGCACGCTGTTCCGCGCCGCGATCGCGGACGATGTCGACGCCGACTGCGGTGGTCTGCTCAACTATCCGTTCCGCTCCGGCGAATTCCTGGCTGGCCTGCCGGAAGGCCGACCGCTGTTCGCCCGCAGCCCGGAGGCGCGCATGAGCCTCGGCAACTTCATGAGAACCCAGCTGTTCAGCGCCTTCTCGCCGGTCAAGATCGGCATGGATGTGATGACCAAGGACGAAGGCGTCGCCGTCGACTCGCTCGTCGGTCACGGTGGCATCTTCACCACGCCGAAGGTCGCGCAGAAGATCCTCGCCGCCGCATTCGACACCCCGATCAAGGTCATGGCCACCGCCGCCGAAGGCGGAGCGTGGGGCATGGCCGTGCTCGCCGACTATCTGTGGCACGCCGACCAGCCGCTCGCCGACTACCTCGACACCCGCGTCTTCGCCGACGCGGCCTCCACCACGGAAGCGCCGGACGCCAACGACGTGGCCGGCTTCGAAGCCTTCTTCGACCGCTTCCGCAAGGGGCTGCCGATCGAGCATGCCGCCATCGAAAGCATCCCGCTGGAAACCAAATAACCGTCCATCGTAACAACAGCAAGCCTGACGAAAGGAACACAATATGGCAACGTTGGCTGATTACGGCCCGGAAGTACGAGCTGAAGTCAAGCAGGTGCGCGAAGTGGTCGCCACCCTGCACGAGCAGCTCATCAAGTGGAATCTGGTGGTGTGGACCGCAGGCAACGTCTCGCAGCGCCTGCACACCGCCGACCTGATGGTCATCAAGCCGTCCGGACTGCGCTACGAGTACCTCACCCCAAGCTCGATGGTCGTGTGCGACCTCGACGGCAACGTGGTCGACGGCGCCGAAGCGCCGAGCTCCGACACCGCGTCCCACGCGTACATCTACCGCCACATGCCCGACGTGTACGGCGTGGTGCATACCCACTCCACCTACGCCACCGCATGGGCGGCCACCGGCCAGAACATTCCGTGCGGCCTGACCATGATGGGCGACGAGTTCGGCGGCCCGGTGCCGGTCGGCCCGTTCCGCCTCATCGGCTCCGAAGCCATCGGCGAAGGCGTGGTCGAAACCCTGAAGAAGTATCCGAAGTCCCCGGCCGTGCTCATGCAGAACCATGGTCCGTTCACCATCGGCAAGGACGCGGAAGCCGCCGTCAAGGCCGCCGCCATGACCGAAGAGGTGGCGCACACCATGTGGGCCGCCAAGCAGCTCGGAGACATCATCCCGATCTCCCAGGAAGACATCGATAGCCTTAACGACCGCTACACCAACGTCTACGGCCAGCACTGACGCGACGGAAACTGAAACGACAAACCCAACAACGAAGTAAGGAATAATCCAACATGGCAATGGAAAACCCATTTGAAGGCAAGGAAATCTGGTTCGGCGTCGGATCGCAGGACCTCTACGGCGAGGAGGCGCTGCGCCAGGTGGCCCAGCAGACCGGCGAGATGGTCGACTTCCTCAACGCGACCGGCAAGATCCCGGCCAAGATCGTGCTCAAGCCGACCCTGAAGTCCTCCGACGGCGTCAAGGCCTTCATGACCGAAGCCTCCGCCAACCCGAACGTCATCGGCGTGATCACCTGGTGCCACACCTTCTCCCCGGCCAAGATGTGGATCCGCGGCCTCGAAGTGCTCACCAAGCCGCTGCTGCAGCTGGCCACCCAGCACCACAAGGAAATCCCGTGGGAGACCATCGACATGGACTTCATGAACCTGAACCAGGCCGCCCACGGCGACCGTGAGTTCGGCTACATCGTGTCCCGTCTCGGCATTCCGCGCAAGATCGTCGTCGGCCACTACACCGATCCGGAAGTCGCCGAGAAGGTCGGCACCTGGGCCCGCGCCTGCGCCGGTTGGGACGCCTCCCAGAACATGAAGGTCATGCGCTGGGGAGACAACATGCGCAACGTGGCCGTCACCGAAGGCGACAAGACCGAAGCCGAGCGCGTGTTCGGCGCTTCGATCAACACCTGGGCCGTCAACGAGCTCGTCGCCGCATACGAGAAGGTCAAGGACAGCCAGGTCAAGGACCTCATCGAGGACTACAAGGCCAAGTACGACGTGGCCCCCGAGCTGCTTGATTCCCGCTACGATGAGCTGTTCATCGCGGCCAAGGAGGAAGCCGCCATGGTCAACATGATGCGCGAGAACGGCTGCACCGCCGGCGTCGACAACTTCGAGGACCTCGGCGCGCTGCCGCAGCTGCCGGGTGTCGGCCCGCAGCGCTTCCCGTCCGAGTACGGCTGGGGCTTCTCCGCAGAAGGCGATTGGAAGACCTCCGTGCTGGTGCGCATCGGCGCCGTGATGGGCTACGGCCTTGAGGGCGGCGCCTCCCTGATGGAGGACTACTCCTACAACTTCGAGCCGGGCAACGAGCTCGACATGGGCTCCCACATGCTGGAGGTCTCCCCGGCCATCGGCACTATCGAAAAGCCGAAGCTGGCCATCTACCCGCTGGGCATCGGCGGCAAGTCCGACCCGGTCCGCCTGGTGTTCTCCGGCAAGCCGACCGACGCCGTGGTCGTTTCCATGGCCGACGAGCGCGAACGCTTCCGTCTGCTCATGGACGAGGTCACCGTCGTCGAGCCGCAGGGTTCCCTGAAGAACCTGCCGTGCGCCCGCGCCGTGTGGAAGCCGAAGCCGGATCTGAAGACCGCCGTGCAGTGCTGGATCGCCGCCGGCGGCTCCCACCACACCTGCATGACCACGTCCGTCGGTCGTGAGGCTTGGGAGGACTTCGCCCGCATCGCCGGCGTCGAACTCGCCGTCATCGACGAGAACACCAACGCCCGCCAGTTCGAGAAGGAGCTGGAGATCAGCGAGATGTACCACCGCCTCAACAACCGTCACTGAAATAACGGAGCGTTAACAGCACGGCAGGAAACTTGGCGTACCTTCGTACGCCGGCGTTTCCTGCCGCACTGTTACCGCACGCGTTATCTCAGCGATACGGGGTGCGCTTAAAAAACAGCACGGCGGGGAAGTTGACGTACTTTTGTACGCATCGTTCCCCGCCGTGCTGTTTTTGTTTACCTATGTGCGGCTCAGCGCTTGCCGGCGTACAGCTGCTGGTCGATCACGTCGGCGAACACGCGGTTCACTGCCGGACGCACCACCTTCAGCGACGGCGTCAGGCACTTGTTCTCCTGCGTGAACTGCGCATCCAGCACCACGAACTTACGCACGGATTCGGCGCGCGAAACCGTCGCGTTCGCCTTGTCCACATACTTCTGAATCTCGTCATGAACGGCGGCGGTAGCCGCCACGCGGTCAAGCGGCGTATCCGCGGACAGGCCCACGGACGGCAGCCAGGCCGCCAATCCTTCCGGATCGAGCGTGACCAGCGCGCCGATGAACGGACGATTATCGCCCACCACCACGGCATGCTCCACAATCGGACACTTCGCAATCTCCTGCTCCATCGGAATCGGCGACACGTTCTTGCCGCCGGCGGTGATGATGATGTCCTTCTTGCGGCCCGTAATCGTAATACGACCCTCATCGTCGATCGACGCAAGATCGCCGGTGCGCAGCCAACCGTCCTCGGTGAACACCTCGGCCGTTTTCTCCGGCAGATTGTGGTAACCCATGAACACGTTCGGTCCCTTGACCTGCAGCTCGCCATCGTCGGAAATACGCACGGACGATCCCGGCGCAGGCTGGCCGACGGTACCGATCGCATTGTCCGTGACGCGGGTCGCGGCAAACGGCGCCGCGGTTTCCGTCATACCGTAGCCCTGGATCATCGGCAGGCCGATGCCATTGAAGAAATGCGCCAGCGACACGTCCAGCGGAGCGCCACCGCACGCCACATAACGGATACGCGGGCCCAACGCGCCACGCACGGTGTGGTATACGGACGCCTCATACGACAGGTGTTCGGCGGTCTGCTTCATGGTCGGTTTCTCGCCAGCCTGCTGCATGCGCGACCAGTCGCGCGCGGACTCGGCGGCCTTGAGGAACAGGCGGCCCTTCCAACCCATGCCGGCCTTGCGGGAAGCCGCGTTGTACACCTTCTCGAACACGCGCGGCACGCCCAGCAGGTACGTCGGCTCGAACGAACGCACATCCGGCAGCAGCGTCTTGGTGTCCGGCAGATAGCCGACCACGCCGTCATCGGAAGCGATCGACGCGTACTGGATGAAGCGCGCGAAGCAGTGGGCGAGCGGCAGGAACAGCAGCAGACGCGGATGGTCTTCAAGAATCATCTCGTGCAGCGCAAGGCTGCCGGCACGCGTGATCGACACGAAATTGCGATGCGACAGCTCGGCACCCTTCGGTGCCCCCGTGGAACCGGACGTGTACACGATGGTGGCCAGATCGTCGGCACGCACCGACGCGATACGCTCGTCCAGCTCTTCGTCGGACACGGTGACGCCCAATCCCTCCAGCGCGCCCATGGCATTGGCGTCGAGCATCAGAATATGCTTCAGAGACGGGCAGCGGCCAATCACGGAATCAAGACGGTCGAAGCGTTCGCGATCGTCGGCGATGGCGAGCTTCACGTTGGAATCGTTGAGAATGCGTTCGGCCTGCGCCGCGGAATCGGTGTCATAGATCGGCACATTGACCGCGCCGATTGCGGCCAGTGCGAAATCAAGCACGCCCCACTCGTAACGGGTGGTGGAGAAGAGGGTGACGGCATCCCCCTTGCCGATGCCGAACGCGATCAGGCCTTTAGCCGCGGAGAGCACGTTCTTGTGGAATTCGCCGGTCGTCACCTTGGTCCACTGGCCCGGAGCGGTTTTGCGTTCCGCGATCACGGTGTCTTCGCCGGTGCGCTTGATGCGTTCGGTAAGCAGGGAGTAGATGGATTCGCCGTCGCGTACTTCGACGGATGCGCCCGGGGTCGTGTACTCGGTGAGCATGAAGTGTTCTCTTTTCTTGCGTTTCCGCGGTTTTCGTGGGTTTTGCGATATATGCGATCGCTGCGATTGCGGTGATCGGTGACGTGCTTTTCGCGTCCTGTGTCGCGCCTCGCATATCGTAAGTTACGGTGACGTAAGTCCGCATTGTAAGAAACAACAAGAAATATGGCGACGGGTTTGTTTGAACTGACAAAGTGGCACGAAACGTCAACGGAACGGGGGATTGGTACACGGATCCATCATCTCGAAAAAAGGTTTGACGCGTTCGATCGCAGGGTGTCCAACGGGTTGCGCGACGGGTTCGAGAGGGGTTGCCCTTACGGGCGAAAACGGTGGAAAATGCGGCAAAACTGGGCGGAGTGACGTTGCGAACCACAACATGTTCCGTGTACACTCAAGTTTGGCGCAACTACCCCTTGCGCCTAGGCTGTTTGCTCAACGGCGAACATTCAGCCGCCTCACTTTTCGCCGTTCCCTTGGTTTTCTGTGGTTTTGCTGTTGTGCATTTGCTTGCGAGTTCTGATGGTTTTCTAGATTTTTCCGACGATTTTCTGCGATTGCCGTTCCGTCATTGCCTTTCGTCGGTATGCCCGATACGCTTGGAGCGGATGGCGGGATTGCAAACGATTGGAAAAGGGGCATGATGTTCGACAAGCGGCTGTTTTCCTTGGCTGACGGCGTCGGTCGATTGATCGCGGCGAAAGTCGCCTGCCAATGGCTGGGCCTCGTGGCCAACATCGCCTTCGTCGTGGCCGTGGTGCGTATGCTGCAACCGCTGTTCGCGCCCGTACCGTCCGCCACCGCGCCCTGCATCGCCATTATTCTTATTGCCGCGGTCGTGCGATTCGTCACCATTCGCGCCGCCGCACGTTTCGGTAGCGAGGCCGCCGAACGCGTCAAACTCGCGCTGCGTGAGAAACTGTTCAATAAGATGCTCGCGCTCGGCCCGTCCTACGCGCAGCGCGTGCGCACCGCCGGCGTGGTGCAGTCCGCGGGCGAAGGCATCGAACAAATCCAAAGCTTCTTCGAACTGTTCCTGCCGCAACTGTGCTATGCCGTGCTCGCCCCCATCACGCTGTTCGCCGTGCTTGCGCCGATCGACCTGCCCACCGCCGCGACGCTGCTCGCCTGCGCGCCACTCATCGTGCTCATCGTCGGCATGGTGGCGATGCGTGCCGCCCGCGTATTCAAGAAATACTGGGGCAAATACACGGATATGGGGGCGTCGTTCCTCGACAATCTGCAGGGACTTGAGACGCTGAAAACCTTCGATGCGGACGAGCGCGCCGCACGAGTCATGGACGAGAAGGCCGAACAGTTCCGCGTGATGACCATGAACGTGCTGCAAATCCAACTGCGTTCGCTCACGGCGATGGATGCCGTGGCATACGGTGGCGCGGCCGCCGGCATCGGCGTTGCGGTATGGCGATTCGTATCCGGCTCGCTCTCGCCGTCTGGCGTTTTCGCGCTGTCCGGCGTGCTGCCGCTTGGTTTGACGCCGATCGTCGCGGTATTGCTGACGATTCTGCTAGCCGCCGATTTCTTCATTCCGCTGCGACAGCTCGGCTCGTATTTCCATGTTGCGATGAACGGCATGACGTCCACGAAACGTATTTTCGCGCTGCTCGACGCGTCCGAACCGGAGCATGGCAGCAAGGAACTGCCGGAATTCGGGGCTTCCGGGCGTGGTGTCGGCGTGGAGTTTCGTGGTGTTTCGTACCGGTATGCGGACGCGGATGTGGATGCTGGGGGTGCTGCTGGTGCGGGGCCTGACGCTGCCGGGTCTGCGGGTGCCGGTGTTGCGAGTCCCCGTCGTATATCGTCCACATCGCATTCCGATATGCGGAACGCGGATGTGGACAGCGTTGATGAGGGCGGCGGCGCGGGTGACGCGCGCGAAACGCGCTACGCCTTGCGCAACGTGGCCCTCCGTGCGCTGCCCGGCGAAGTCACTGCGATCGTCGGGCCATCCGGTTCCGGCAAGTCCACAGCCGTCCAGCTGCTTGCCGGCACGCTTGTCGGATATGAAGGCGATGTGCTGCTGTCCGAAATGCCATCCGGAATGCAGGACGAAGTGCTGGGCACTATGTTAAGCAGTGCGGCGCCGGATGACAGTGAAACCCTGAAATCGCACCAAATCCGCGACCTCACCGCAGCATCGCTCACCCGCGAAATCTCCATCGTCTCCGCGCACAGCCACCTGTTCGCCGGCACCCTGCGCGACAACCTGCTCATGGCCCGCGCCGACGCCACCGACAACGAGCTGTGGCAGACGCTGGAAGCCGCGCATATCGACGATTTCGTGCGCGCGCAATCGCGAGGACTCGATATGCCGATCACGCAGGACGGCGCGAATCTGTCCGGCGGGCAGAAACAGCGCATTGCGATCGCCCGTGTACTGTTGCGCAGGTCGGCTGTCTATATTTTCGACGAGGCGACCAGCAGCGTCGACGCGGACAGCGAAACGTTGATTTTGCAAACGATTCGCGCGCTCGCCGACGCCGGCGCAACCGTGCTGATGGTCACGCACCGCATGGCGAACGCGGCCGACGCGGACCATGTCGTAGTGTTTGATGGGGGTGTCGTCGTCGAGCAGGGCGCGCATGACGATCTCATGGCCGCGGACGGCACGTATGCCAAGCTGTTCCGGGCGCAGGAAAGCGTGGAACGGGTGGGATTGTCTGGTTGCGTCGCGCCGCGCGTATCGCGTATGACTCATGCGTCTGGTGCGTTTGCCGTGTCTCGGATGTCTGGTTCCGCCGAATCGAACGCCAGTGGCGCCAAATCGGACATGCCAACAACCCAAGTCGTCGCCCGCTTGCTGCGCGAAGTCGGCCCACTGCGCAAACCCATGGCCATCGCCTGCGCGTGCGGCATCCTCGGCCACCTCGCCGCCACGTTCCTGCCGGTTTTCGGCGTCGCCGCGCTGTTTGCCGCAGCTGGCGCAAAAGTCTGGAATCTCAGCCTTCCTGCGGCAATCGCAGCCATGATTATCTGCGCACTGATCCGCGGCGGCATGCGCTACGCCGAACAGTACATGAACCACAATGTCGCTTTCCGCCTGCTCGCGCTGTTCCGGTCGAAAACGTTTGCCGCGCTGCGTCGCCTCGCGCCCGCCAAACTGTCCGGCAAAGGCAAAGGCGACCTGATCGCGCTGGTCACCACTGACGTCGAACTGCTGGAAATCTTCTTCGCGCACACCATTTCGCCGGTTGTCATCGCCATCGCGACCACCGTGCTTTACGCGGTCGCATTGCTTACGTTGAGTCCTGCGATCGCTGTCACGCTGGTCATCGCGCACCTGACCGTCGGCATTGTGCTGCCGAAACTCTTCGCCACGGCGGTAGGTGGTCTCGGTGGGGATATTCGCCGTGAATCCGCCCAACTTGATGACGAAATGCTCGACGATATGCGCGGTCTCGACGAAATCATCCGATTCGGCCAAGGCCATGCGCGGCTTGCCGGCATCGCGTCACGCACGCGCTCGCTCTGGAGCCGCCGCGCCCGGCTGAGTGCCAAGAATGGCGATTTCGCAGGCTTCGGCGCGGTGCTGGTCGTACTGTTCACTGCCATCGCGGCATTGCTGGCGATGGTCACGTCCGGTACGACGATGCCGATCGCTTCCACCGCCGCCGCAACCATTCAAACCGTCATTTCCGCGCCCGCCGCCCGCCTGACCGCCGCTTTCGTGCTGCTGGCCAGCTCGTTCGGTCCGACGCTCGCGTTGGGCGCGCTGCCGGCCAATCTCACGCAAACGTTTGCCGCCGCCCGCCGCCTGTTCGCGCTGATGGACGAAACCCCCGCAGTGGAGGAGCGGGGCGATTTCCTGCCGCGCTACCACGGCATGTCCATGCACGACGTCACGTTCGGCTACGGCAATTCGGGCGAGGCTCCAACTTCCGGAAGCGATGCGGATGCCCCCGAGTCGTCCGCCGAGCCAATCCTCAGCCACGTCTCGTTCGACATACCACAACACGGCATCCTCGGCATCCAAGGCCCGTCCGGCCGCGGCAAATCGACCCTGCTGAAGCTGCTCATGCGTTACTGGGACCCGCAATCCGGCTTAGTCGCCCTGTCCGAGGTGCCACTGCCGCAGATCGACGCGCATCATCGCCGTCGCGTGCAAACGATGATGGGGCAGGAAACCTACCTGTTCGACGGCACTATCCGTGAAAACCTGCTTATGGCCTGCGACAGGGGCGATGCGGATAGGGCTGGTAATGCTGGCGATCCGGACGATTCCGCGACTTCCGGCAGAGCGCTTCTTACCCCGCCCGCTCCTCCCGTTTCGTGGAATGCCGCTGATTCCGCGCTTTCCACCCGGTCGACCCCTTCTGTCGGTGATGACGTGCTGCGCGCCGCGCTTGCCAAGGCTTCCGCGCTTGAACTGGTCGACTCGCTCCCGCAGGGCCTTGATACCCCCGTCGGCGAGTTGGGCGGGCGGCTTTCAGAAGGTGAACGGCAACGCATCGGCCTGGCTCGCGTCTTCCTGCGCAACGCGTCGCTGGTGTTGTTCGACGAGCCGACGAGTCGCCTCGACGCCTACAACGAATCCGTGATTCTGCAATCGATTGACGCGTTGGCGCAGCAGGGGAGCGCGGTGCTGCTCGTCTCGCACCGCGATTCCACCATGCGCATCGCGGACCGCATCGTGCGCATGTGAGCTGGCGCGTGCGGATTGCGAACTGATGCGGCGAGCCGATGCGTGCGAACTAGCGTGTGAATCGGCGTAATGCGGGGCCTGGTGAGGTGCCCATGCCCATGCGGCCGCATACGGACGCGCCGCACGTCCGCAATGTGGTCGTATGAAAATCGCATGTCATTCGTGTTTCCTATAGCGCGCGCGACGGCGTACGGAAGCGGACGAATCGAAAGCCATGGTCGCAGGTAAAGCAAGAAAAACGGACGAAACCGACGAAATGTCGACGGAATCGAAATCATAAGCCAATGAAACAATCATGAAAACAAGGTTGCAAATTTAGCAAAACCGACTTTTTGGTAGGTTATAAGATTCAGTTCGCGTGAAATCGAAATGGGAAATCGTTAGTATCGATAGCAAACGATTATTTTCGACGAAAGGCTGGCGATGGCCAACAACAGGAACGAACTGAACAAGAATCTGG